>WFLX010281448.1_pt1 | contig 11402 bp, 8 predicted proteins | sample 4967041 | NCBI WGS metagenome assembly WFLX01 (sample SAMN12857096, study PRJNA449069) | gut metagenome | isolation source: stool from male and female vole | host: Microtus ochrogaster | place: USA:Florida | collected 2017 | reverse complement strand
AACTTACTTTTTTACCCTACTGTTTCTCCATTTCCTGCGAGAAATTCGACTTTATGAACAGCTGTGTCGGGCCTTTGGACGCGCCGAACGTGCGTCCTTACTGGGTTGGAGGCCGCTGTTTATGGGGCGGTTCGGATGGTTCGGCGTTTTTGAGGCTGATTTATGGCACAAAAGTGCAAAAACCGGGGCTAAAAAATGGTGAATGTGAATTGGTTTTTGCGTCCGCGGGCTGATTGCACATTGGAAATTTTGAGACTGGAGGCTCGGGGTAGGGCTGAAGCCCCTCACTGAAACAAACCGCCTGCCCCCGGCTGCCCAACGGCGGGGCGCCTCGACAAACAGGCTGACCACGGCGGGGCTGAAGCCCCGGCACTTGGGCAAACAGGTTGCCTTGCATGGGACATAATTGGCGGAAATATCAAGCGGGAGGGAACATAAGTTGTATCCGGTAAGTTATATTAATAAAGACTAATCCGCAACCACCATGAAATATATTTCCAACGGGCGAGGCTCCCTGCCTCTGATAAGCCTCATCGCGCTGCTGTCGGTATCTCTGACGGTGAATCTGCCTGGACTGGCGGTATCGCCCATGTTGGGTCGCTTGTCCGACCTCTTTCCACATGCGAGCCGGCTGGAAATTCAGCTGCTCACGCTGATGCCTAACCTTGTCATCATCCCGATGATTTTAGTTTCGGGCAAAATCACCACCGTGCGCAACCAGACGGCCGTGCTGGCCACGGGCCTGGGCATCTTCCTGCTGTCGGGCGTGCTCTACATCTTCGCGGACACGATGGTAGAGCTGGTGGGGCTGGGGGCGCTGCTGGGAGTGGGCTGCGGACTGATTGTCCCCATCGCTGCGGGGCTNCTTTCGGAGTGGTTCTATGGCGAGCANAACGCCAAGGTGCTTGGATTTANGTCCGGGACCTCCAACGGCGTGGTTATCCTGGCCACCATCTTTGTAGGGTGGGCTGCCGGGGTGAGCTGGCATGCGGCCTTCAGCGTGTACCTGGTGCCGATTATTCCTCTGCTNNTNCTGCCGTTCATGACCAACACCTTCATACGCAAGCACTTGCGCACAGACCCTTCCGACCTCACGACAGCCAAGAAGCCGACGGCTCCTAAGACCACCTTCGCCCACCCCATNTGGGTGCTGATGGGTGTGATAGGGCTTTATGTGGTGCTGACGGCCAGTTCGATGGTGTTCACCTACTACCTGCCGTTCACGATGAAGCACTACGGCCTGACCACGTCGCAAATCGGCGTGGCAACGGCTATGTTCTACGTCACGGCTATGGTGGGCGGGTTCGGTCTGACGCCGTTCCTGCGGACGGTGGGCAACAAGGGCCTGTTGGCGTGCATAATCATCATGAGTGCCGGGCTGCTCACCTTGGGTTGCTTCCACACCATGGCGGGCTATGTGGCAGGGGTGCTGCTCATAGGCCTCGGTTACGGGTTTTTCCAGCCTATAATCTACAATAAAACAACGCAGATAGCGCCGGATAAAACCCTGTCCACCAAATACTTCTCGTATACGCTGGCGGGCAACTACATTGCCATTTCGATACTGCCCGTAATCGTCGAATTCTTCCAGCACATCTTCCACAACGACACCCCGGACTTCCCCTACTTCCTGAGCGCAGCAATCCTCGGGCTGACCTTCGTTGTCGGGGTAGTATTCCACCGGTCATTCACCTGGCGGACCCGTTAGGAGCAAAGCCAGCGACATGTCGTCGCGGCTACCCACAGCGCTGTAATGGCTCAGCACGTGTGGCAGCTGGGCCCGGACCTGTGCGAAACCTTCGTCATAGACCGAGCGCAGGATGCGGGTGTAGAAGTTATACAGGAGCTTCCCCGAGCCGAAGGTGCCGTCGACGCCGTCGGAGCAAAGCACAACGGCCTTGGGGCGCCTGACACCGCAGCTGTGGCGGAAACTGAGGGCGGCGTCTTCGTTGGCCATGGAAGTGGTGAGGTTGAGGATGCAGCGGTCGTCCCACGGGACTGGCTGGCGCCACTTGCCGCGGTGGTTGAGCAGGCAGAGGCGTCCGTCGCCAATCTGGACCGCCACCCAGAACGCCGGAGTGATTGCGAAGGCAATGAGTGTGCAGCCGTAGGATTGGACGTCGCCCCGTGCGTCGGCGTTTACGGCGATGGTCCAGTTGGCTACGATTGAGTGGCACAGTCGTTCGATTTCGGCATCGCCGGGCTTGGAGAGGGTTCGCGTGCAAAATTCGCGCAACATATTCAGGGCCACGTTGCAGGCAAGGCGGGCGCCGGTGGCGCTGTTTGGGTAAGGGTCGCCTCCATGACCGTCGGCTACGGCGAGGATGGCCATGCGGCCACCTGGGGCCTTGAAGGATGCCGAAGCATCCTGGCATTCGCGCCCCGAGGCTAAGTGGGAGGCACCCGCTACCGTGCTGGAAATCAGAAGCATATCATTCAAAATCGTCAAAGTCAAGAGCATCCATCAGGGCTTCGTCGCCCACGGCGAGGCCGTCGATATCCCGAGCCTCGGCGGCGATGGCAGAGGCCGTCTGCTGCGCCTTGGTAGGCAGGGGTGCAGGCGAACCTGAGGGTGTTGCAACGCCTATGGAGGCGCTCGAGCTGCTGACCATGGAGGAGGTGACCACGGCCACCTTGATGATGGTTTTCAGCGCGTCGATGTTTGCCACGCGGATGACGAGCTCGGCATTGCCGGTGAAGATTTTGAGCACGTCGGTGTCGGCGTCGTTGCCAATGGCGATGGCGATTCGGGTGGCATGGCAGAACCAGCGGTTCTGCTCGAGGTTGGTCATGGCGCTGCGGAAGTCGTCGGTGGGCGCGCCGTCGCTGAGCATTATCACGACGGGAGCGTATGAGCCGGCGGAGTTTTTGAGGAAGCCCGTTTTGTGTGATAGCTTGGCGTTGAGTTCGTTGCAGGCCGCTCCCATGGCGGTGAAGCCGTTGGCGCCCTGGTCGGTCCAGGAGTACTGTCCGGCGCTGACGGGCGTTGGCGTGAGCCACTGGGTGGAGCTGCTGAAGGTCATAGCGGCGATTTTGATTTCGGCGTCGGGGTTGTTGGCGCTGATGTCGTCCACGATTGGGAGGACGTTGCGGATAGCGTCGTTGACGGCAGCTATCTTTTCGCCGCTCATGCTGCTGGATGTGTCGATGAGGAAGAAGAGGTTGAGCACGCGTCGTGCTGCGGGGGCAAGTTCATAGTCGGTAAGTGCCATGGTCTGTGTGTTTTTAGTGTTTGATAGTCAGGGTGAAAGGATTATTTTCCGAGATGATTGAAAGTCCGAGGCCCTCCTTGACGGGGCAGAATCCGCGTGGACTGACGTCGACCTTGCGTCCTGTGGGAGTTGAGACGCTCCAGGCGCGGGAGGAGAGGTTCTGAATCAAAAGCACGGCGGGGTCCGAGGGTTTAGCGACTATCCGCCCCGTGACCTCCCCGGAAGGGGCGGGCCTAAGTTTGACTCCTGCCACGGCCGGGATTGCGCGTGCGCCGTTGGTAAGGAAGAGGTCGGGGCGGACGGTGTGGCCGCAGTTAGGGTTGAGGCACCGTGAGACGCCGTCGGCAAAGATCTCGTCGCCGCAACGGGGACAGCGAATGAGCATGTCGCGCACCCGCATCAGGCGCTCGATCCACTGCATCTCCGTCAGGCGCGACTGGGGGTCGGCAAACTTGGCGGCGCTGAACTCCTGCGCGAAGGTGTCGCGCAGAAGTTGTGGCAGCAGTGGCCACATGGTCAGCACGTTGCGGTGGATTCCGCGCACGGGGCGGTTGGAGGTGTCGGCGGGGTCGTAGATGAACCGTATGTCCTTGCCGAACAGCTGCCGCTCGAGGACCTCGGTCATACACGGGTGACGGACCACATTCAGCCCTTCGAAGGGGTGGTCGAGGCAGAAAATCATGAACATCATCACGGCCATGCTGAAGCGGTCGGAATAGCTGTCGGGGTAGTTTGTGCCGCTTACCACCTCGGGGGCTATGTAGCGTGCTTTGCCCATGATGCCGGAGAGCTCGCCGTGGGGGAAGACGTTGTCGCAGTCGCACACCAGCACGCGCCCGGTGTCGGGGTTAATGAAGAAGCCGCCGTCGTTGATGTCCTGAAAGGATAAGCCCTTGGCATGCAGGCTTCTGAAGGCAGAGCACATGTCGATTGCGGCGGTAAGCATGGCCTCGATGGAGCGGAAGCGAACTGCCGCGAGGCGGAATTTGCTGAACTCGTGGTATCCCTCGGGTCGGAGGTCCATAATGTAGCCGTTGAGGCCGTTGAAGGGCCGTAGCATTGCCTCGGGCCATAGGAATAGGGGCGAGGGGGTGCCTTCGGCAACATTTTTCTTCAAATTGGCCAAAAATTCGCCCGTGGGTTGGTACTTATAGAGCTTGAGGGCTTTCTGGCTGCCGTTGATTTCAACCAAAAACACGGCGCCNTGGGCACCTTCGCCGAGATAGCGGATGATGCGGGCTTTTTGCCCGTTCTGGAGCATCAGCGTTGAATTTATGGTGGGGAGTTTCATNGTTTNNTTGGGGTTTATNGGTTTATGGGGGAGCCTCACTGCGTTGGGCCACAATGGGAGNGCAGGGGGTTATTTGGCGTAGCGTTGGATGTAGGCGGGGTTGAAGCTGTGGGGGAGCTGGTAGCCGGAGCGGATGCGTCCGGCGTCGTCGGTGAAGTTGATAAGCATGCCGGAGCACATGCCGCTGATTAGTTCGCGGGCCTTGACGTTGACTGTGTCCATGCCCATACGGCGGGCTCGGGCGATGCCGAGGATGATGTTGCCGGTGATGATGTAGGCCCGCTCGCGGCGGTTGACGTGCACGAGCTTGTCCCAGGAGCGGACGCTGACGCCCTTGAGGCGGTCGGTCATCACGCCCAAATGCGTCTGGTTGAAGATGCAGTCCATCTTTCCCTGGGCGCTCAGGGGGATGTAGATGGTGCGGCGGGAGTCGTTCACGGCAAATACGGCCTTGATGTTGGACGGGGTGCACTGGCTCGAGGTGACCTTGTAGCCCAGGAAAATACCGGGCGATACGGTGCTGTCGATGTCGATTGGATTCTCGCAGAGNACTCCTGCTCGGACCACCACCGGAATGCCCACGGCCTGCCCCTGCTTGAAGCGCATGGCCAGCCGGGTGAGGTCGTTGACCCACTGATGCACCACGTCGATCTGGCGCTGCATGCCCTCGGTGTTGTTGGCGCGGAGGTCGAGCTGCTTGAGGCGGTACTGCGGGGTGGTTACTCCGCTGGCCTGCAGGGCTTTGCGCTGGCTCTCGGCATTGTCCTTGAGGCGTTGGTAGTATGCCTTGATGCCGGTGATGCGGGCGTCGCGGTAGTGGTTCACCTGCGCTACGATTTCGGTCGGACTGAGGAGCTTGGCCTGGAGCTCGGAGATCTGTCTGGCCGTCATGGGGGTGCGCAGGGCGTCTACTTCCATCTCCTCGAGGGTTGCATCCTGGCCGAAGACCGAGGTGCTGTAGGGCAGGCCTTTGCAGAACACCTGGCGGCGAAGCACGGTGGCGTTGAGCTTGCGCGGGGCTGACTGGAGGTCGTTTTCGCCGGCTTCGTCGAGCTGGCGGATAAGGTCGGTGTAGCGGCTCAGGACGTCCTCAAGGATTTCCTCCTGCTCGCAGCAATCGAGCAGGCAGAGAGCGCGCATGAATTCGTTGATGAAGTTGAGGTTCTCCGTGGCCGTCATCAGTTCCTTCACGGGCGATTTCTTTCCCTTGAAATCCCACGCATGTTCGGGCAACTCGATGAGTTCGTTGAACTCCGGATTCTCCTTGAGGAACTCCTTGGCCACCTGAGCGCCGTACTTGTTGAGGATGTCCACCACGGGGCCGTCGGTGTGCTGGGANGCTTCGACGTTGGCGTTTAGCGACATCTGCTTGCGGTTGTTCATCATCAGGAACCGCTGCTCGGCGGGAATTGCCGAGGCTATGGTAACGAATGCGCAATGCTGCAGCTGGCCTGTACGGTCGGCACGGCCGTTGAACTGCGTCTGGAGGTCGGCGCGGTCCTGAGCCTCCCAAGTGATGACCACGCGCTGGCGACGGTCGGCGAAAACGGGACTGCTGTGGAGCGAGATTCCCGAGGCCATGACGCGGTTTCCCACCAGGACGTCGATTGCGCCGTCGTTGAAGCGGTCGGCCAGCAGTTTCTTGCTCTTGTTGTCGCGCTTGGAGGGTGCGGCGGGGTCGTTTGCGCGCACCGGGGGGTTGACGTACTGCAGGGTGNTGGCGCGCTGAGTGAGCTCGCCCACGCGGTAGCCGGCCTGCTGAATCATCTCCACGAAGTAGTCCACCGGGCTCAGGGGCAATCCGCTGTCGTATGCGCGGATTTTGCTCACGAGGCTGTTGNAGGCCAGTTCGGCGTCGGGGTTGCCGAAAAAGGCTTTGAGGTCGGCCACGGTGAAGGCGATGGGCTCGGTGGAGTAGGTGCGTTTGATGGTGCCGGTGCGGCCGACGGGGATGTTTGCCGTGCCCTGCGCTTTGTAGGAAAAGAGGCTGTTGAGGGCCATGAGGAGGACGAGGGCGAAGTCGGCGCGTGCGAGCGNTTCGCCGCTGTCGATGAGCCGCTTGAGGGTGCTCTCCATGGTGTGTGCTATCTGGACGATTGGTTTNCGGCCGGCGCGGAGCTCGCGGAGGGTTACATCCACGGCGTCCCTGGCCTTGATTGCGAACAGGAGCTGGCGGATGGTGGGCGTTACGCGGGTGGAGAACTTGCCGAAGACAATCTTGGCCGAGGTGAAAGTGGCTTTGAGCGGGACTGCGCGCACATGGGTGCGGACCACGCTCTCGGCGTTTTTGTCGGCCAGGAAGGGCTTGATGTACTGGTCCTGGAAGTTGCGGATGTCGCTTATGAGGCCCACCAGGCCGTTGTACTGCTCACGGACCCGGTCGATGCGTGCGGCGTCGGTGCTGCAGTAGAGGGTGTTCTCGATGCCGTCCATGTTTCGCTGGCGGCGTATCATAGAACCCGATTCCACGAGCCCTTTGGCCATGACTTCCTGCAGGATGGGGCCTCCTTTGGATATGATTTCTATGAGTTCGTCGGAGGGTATCTTTGCCTCGCCGATGGCAGTTTTGAGGGCGTAGATTGGCATGCTGGCGGGGTACTTGGCGTACGTTGCCGAGGAGAAGCAGACTCCGGCGCAGGTTCGGACGGCTTCGCGGAAGGTGGCGCCTATGTTGCTGTCGATGCCGGTGGCGTTATGGCTTTCGTCGAGGATGAGGTATGAGCCGCTGACGCACTTGAGCATTGCCTGTGCCTTGGGGTTGTCCTTGAGTGTGCGGCTCATCTGGGAGTAGGTGAGCAGGAGGAAGTCGAAGCCGGCGGGAATGGTGCCGGACTGGAGGAAGTCGGCCATCTCCTGCGGGGCGGGGAGGTTGTAGAGGACGTTGCCGGTGCGGTCGAGGATGCGTGCATCGCGGTCGGAGTTGAGGATGAAGGGGCGGAGGCTTCCGTAGCCGACGTCGTAGAGGTCGCGGAAGAGGTCGGTGAAGAGGGTTGATTTCTCCGTAACCACCACGGGGGCGTCGCCCTGGAGTGTTGCCCACTTTATGAGCATGGCCAGCTGGCGACCCTTGCCGACGCCGGTCATGTCGCCGAGGATGAACCCGCGGCCGCTGCGCATCTGCCGGATGGACATTGCCACGCCGTCGATCTGCTCGCCGCTGATCTTGTCCTCGATTTCGCGCGGACTCTCGCCCATCTCGGCGGCCACGAAGTCGATTACGCTCCCCTCCTCATGCTCAATCTCCTTGAGGCGACTGTGGACGGCGTGGGCCATGCCGATGGGAATCTCCGTTCCGATGCATTTGTTCGAGCCGTGAGGGATGTACTTGACTGTGCGCTCGGTAAGGTCGTACTCCTGGGCGTCGATGCGCTTGTTGAGGCTCGCCACATCGGCCACGGTTGTCATCTCGTCCACCAACCCGGCTGCAAAGCCCAGGCACTCCATGGCATAGGCGATGTTGGCCGTGCCGTTGTAGAGCGTTTCGATGTGCTTTGTGATGGTTTCTATGGCGGGGGCATCCCAGGCGTCCATGGCGACGATGCGCTCCGGGACGTGTTGCTGCACCAGGAGGCGGAAGAGCGCGCGGTAGGGGCGCACGTCGGCCCCGCGGAAGAGCAGGCCGTCGTCCAGCATCCCCGGGAGGTAGGGGTTGCTGAGAGTCGTGCGCCCGTAGGTGGTCACAAAGGTCTTGAGGTTGGTGTGGAGGTTCATGATTTTGGGTCAGGGTATCAAATTGTCGAAGTGTCAAATTGAAAATTGTCAAAATGACGAATTGAGGGATTTTTAGAGGATTTCCTGCCAGCCTTTCTTGATTTCTGTGGCGAGCATTTGGTCCAGGAGCTCGAAGATTTGCTCGCGGGAGTTGGAGATGCGGAGGTCGCGCCTGAGGGCTTCGGCGCGGGAGGGGCTGTAGTCGGTGTAGTGGAGGACATAGGCGGGGAATCGGCCGGTGTGCTCCTTGTTTGTTTTCCAGATCAGGAACTTGCGGACGCTTCGGAGGGCGCCGGTGGTTTTGACGAACACGCGCCGGGTGAGCCACTGCGACTGTGGGAGGGCGCTGAAGTCGACGGTCACGCCTTTGGAGAATTCGCAGAGGTCGGTTAGCTGGCTCTCGCGGNNATCNTCGGGGCATACGCTCTTGTCGGGGCGCTCGCGCACGAAGGTTGCGCTGTGGAGCTTCACGCCGGGGGCGCGGCCGATNGCATGGTAGCCGGCNTTGTAGTCGAATTCGAGGNGCATGTTCTCCTTGGGCTCGCCGGCAGCGTTTTCGCTCACGAAGTCTACGGCGGATATCTCCACCACGAGCTCCGGATGCACCATGGTGAAGGCGACGCTTCGGGAGTCGGTCTCGACATAGTCCGACTCCACGCCTGCGGAGCGCAGGCGTCCGAAGAGGTCGCGGCGCTGCTGCTCGGTGAAGCCACCGCCGACGGTTGCGACCTGCCTGAGGGTTCCGTCGGGGTCGATGGTGGCGGTGAGGAGGTCGCGCACCATTCCCTTGTGGTCGCCCTCGCCTTCGGTGAATCCGATTACGGCCACGTCGATGGTGTGGCGGGGCTTGAGCTTGTAGACGAAGGTGTGGGGCGGATGTACGACCAGGCCCTCNGCGCCACCCTCGGTGACGATGGTGTCGAAGAGNTCGCGGACGTCGGCCACGCTGGTGCAGCGGTACCCCTGGACGGGGCTTACGCGCCGGCATCCTCGGCAGAGCGACTCGAGCAGGTCCATCTTCTGCCCGCGGGGGAGGGTGGAGGTGTCGCGGCCGGCCAGCTCAAGCAGGTCGAATGGGGCCAGGCGGAGGGTGTCGTGGAGGGAGGGGTCGGCGAGGGCCGTGGCCACGTCGCAGACGCGTTCGCGGCCGTTGGTGCGGAGGTTGGCGTAGAGTTCTGCGGCCAGCAGTGTCGATGTAACTCCCTGAGCTTTAAGTGCCTCGGCGAGTTCCTGCATGCATGGCAGAGAGTGAGGGGTGGAGGCACCACGGCTGCCGCAGGCTTCGAGGACGCCGTCGGCGTAGCGAATCAGCTGCATTACGCCGTCGAGCTTCACGGTGACGTAGAAATCGCTGCCGCCCAGCTTCTCTTCCAGTTTGTGGCCATCCANGAGGATAAACTTGCCGGCCACGCAGCGTTTGTAGTCGGCCGCAAGGGCCGAGAGGGGTTGTGTTTTCATAGCGATTTGAGTTCGAGATTGGTAAGATGGAGAATGAGGCAATAGCGGTCGTCGCCGTCGATNCGGCCNTCGAGGAAGGCCCGGTAGGGNGTGCCGCCGGTGCTCATGACCAGCGGTCCGACGCCCTTCTCGCCGGCTCCGAGCAGGAGCAGTGAGTCGGCGGCGGCCAGCTCGCGGGCTATGTCGTGGAGGAAGTCGAAGGTCAGGCCGTTGATATGGCGCACCTGGTATTTGCGGGTGAAGGCGAACATGCGCACGGCCTTGGCTTTTGGAATGAGCTTGCCGGTCCAGCGCAGTGGGCGTGCGATGTTGATGTTGGACCCGGTGGTGCGGTAGGGCCGAACTTCCTTCTCCTCGCCTTCGGGGGTGAAGAACACGCGGTTGCGGCTCACACGGCGGGCCACGTGGAAGTCGGCGTCGAGGAAGACTTTCTTGGTGCGGTAGAGGAACATGCCTGCGCGCTCGCAATCCACCTCAACGTCGCTGTTGGTCAGGCGGTCGCTGAGGTCGGTGCCATACTGCGCCGCCAGGGCTTCAATGGCTGTGGAGGGTGTGAACTTGAGCATCCGCACATTGCGGACTTCGTGCCCGCTGGGGTGGACCATGGCCACGCCGGTGCGGACGGCCTTTACGTCGAGGCCNACCTGGGCGTTGCGGGTGCGGGCGTTGGATATGTTGATGGCTCTCATGGGGGGTTATGGGTTTACGGGTTTAGGANTTTANGGGNATNANANCTTAAACTAAANGGTTAGNGCATGGAGAAATCCAGGATGTCTTCTTCGAGGGCGAGTTCTTCGTCGGGATTGTCCAGCTCGCCGACCTCCTCGAGGGCGAGGAATTCGTAGTCGGCGTGGGTTCCGGCGAGCATGAACACCCCGTGGTCGTTGGTGAGCAGATATGCCTGCTGTCTCTCATAGCCTCCGCGGTAGCTGAAGGGGAAGGCGTAGATGCGGTCGCCTACAAGGCCCTGAAGCACAGCTTCTTCGTCGCCGGTGAGGTGGTAGATTGTGTTGATGGTGAGGTTGAGCAGGTCCTCCACGGAGGCTTCGCGGTCAAGGACTATTTCGGCGTCGAACGACGAGGCCATGCGCACGGGCATGATGCCGTCCACGGCGGCCGGGACCAGTTCGGCGCGGTCCACCCAGCGACCGTCGCCGTCGGCCAGCCCAATCTTTGTGGCGCCGGGGCAGATGATGTTGGTGCCGTCGCCATTGATGGCGCCCTGAAGACAGATGGCGCCGCTGTCGGTGACCGCGCGCAACTCAGTGTGGCCGTAGAGGTGGTCGCGGTCAACCTTCCGGGGGCTGAGCTCAAAGTTGAGAGCGCCGAGGGAGAATGTAAGTGACTTTGCCATAGTGTGTGGTTGAATTACACCGCAAAATTAGCGGCTGCGCTCCGAAGCGTTCCAAATTCAGCTGTCGGAAAAACCCGACAATCTTGCTGGCGGGGCTCCTCCAATTGCGTAGGTTTGAACGCATTTGAGCGATTTTGCACACGGAGGCGCTGAGGCACGGAGAATTAAGATACAACACTAAACTCCCTTGGCTTCTGAATATTCTGCTGGCACATTCTCAAAAAACTGTAATTTCATGGAGTGCTTAGGATACTTTTTGGTCGAGTAATTTATTTTACGTACTTTTCGGACAAAATTTAGAAATATGAGTTTGGAATATAAAGAAGATCTTACATGGGAAATTATTTCCGCTGCAATTGAAGTTCATAGTATCTTG
>WFLX010186392.1_pt1 | contig 11404 bp, 4 predicted proteins | sample 4967041 | NCBI WGS metagenome assembly WFLX01 (sample SAMN12857096, study PRJNA449069) | gut metagenome | isolation source: stool from male and female vole | host: Microtus ochrogaster | place: USA:Florida | collected 2017 | reverse complement strand
AGCACGGAAGGTACAAAATGAAACACTGTTATTTGATAGTTCCGAATCCACCAAACACGTCCTCCCCTATCTTTTTCGTCATCGTGTCCGGCTTCACACACTTTTGCTCCTCCAAAACAGCACCAAAATAATTCCCATACTGATACGTCAAAAGTATAGGGTGTTTTCTGCAGGATAACATCTGAATCATCTAATGGATATTTTTTATTCATCCAGGCAATTCTATTTATCACAGAATGGTGGGCAATTTTAACACCCTTAGGATTTCCAGTGGAGCCCGATGTATATATAATATATGCGGTATCTGTTGATTTACTAATATTAGGGGGATTATCACAGTTCTTACTGCTTAAATTGATATCAGATATCTGAACAACAGGAATCCCTTTGTTCAGAAGTATTTGGTCTGTCAAAATAATTTTTGCCCCTGCATCCTTTAAGATGTAATCCACTCTTAATTCAGGAACATTAATATCAATGGGCAGATAACATCCTCCTGCTTTCAAAATCCCCATAACAGACATGAGCATAGTCAATGAGCGTTCCATAATCAATGCAACAACATCGTTTCTGCCTATTCCCAAGTTTCTTAACTTTAATGCAATTGAATTAGCGCCGCTATTAAAATCCTTATAAATAAGAATTCTGTTTTTATCTACTGCCAAATGACGGTAGGGAAAATCCGCTGCCTGTTTTTCAAATACCTGATGAATACAAAGCTCTTTATCATAATAGCAGGAAGTATCATTAAAATCATATAGCACCTTCTTTTTTTCTTCTGTACCGATTATTTCTATATCTTTCCACTCATTCTCAGGTGCCTCCAGACAACGGTTAAATACAGTAGCATAAGCCGAAACAAATTTGTCAGCCATATCATGGCTGACAACATCTGCATTGAAGATGAACTGAATACTTCCAGCATCCTCTAATTTTTTATATAACAGAGCTACATCTGGCCGATAATTCGCAATGAAGCTCTCTGAATTCTCGTGAATCATATTAGACAGCAGCATATAACGCAAGGATTGCTCATATCCAACATGTACCTCTTCAATTGCTCCGATATCAATATCCTGATGCTTAATGGCTAGTTTGACAGAAGCCGCCGTATATTTTAACATTTCCTTAACGGAAACTTCACCGGGGGATTCCAGATAAATCGGCAATGCCTCCTGTTTTGCAACTGTACTATGAAACTTTGAAGTGGCAATACATATGCCATTCTGCCCATGGAATTTGTACAGATTGATATAGTAACAGCATAATAACCACGTAAATACGGACAACTCATTATTCAAACAAAAATCATACATTTTATTGATTTCAGCCTGACCAAATCTGTGTTCATAAGTAATCTGATTATAACCCGCATCCATGTCAGTTAAATATGAAAAAGGCACTATTTCATTTTGTTTAAAAAAATCCAACCAGTATTGTTCATATAATATATCTCTATTATCCATATTTGTACCTCAAGTTTTTGTAGAAGTTAAGACGTAATCTGTAATAATTGGCATAGGAAATTTAAACCGCTTTAGGTGTCTGGACTGCATAACTACGACTAGACGTTGCCTAGGTATTACCATAAGTAGTGTTCCTCCCGCCCCCGAAGCATAATAACCGTTGCCATTCCTCCACCAATAAAATCCGTATCCCGTTCCTGTCTGATCTGAAGTAGATTGCGTAATCCACCATTTAGGAATAAGCTCCTTTTTATTCCAAATACCATTATTAAGGTAAAGAATCCCTATTTTCGCCATATCCCTAGCATTCATTTTCAAGGCTCCATAAACCCTATTCATAGGGTCCAGTGCGGGCCAGTTCTCAATATCCATGCGCAAAGGCAAAAATAATTTTTCATTTGCATAGGTATAGATGTCCTTTCCGGATACCTTCTGTAAAATTGAACCCATAAGCCAAGGGTCAAGATTATTGTATTTAAATATAGGATTTTCGAAAAAAGGAAGGTGCATGATATAATCTATCCAATCATAATACTGCTCCATCCTTTTAACAATAGGCTGACTATCCTCAGCAAGCCGCTGATAATATAAGCCGGATGTCATAGTCAACATCTGGTACAGGGTAACCTTCAGTATCCTCGGATCACATTCCGCATTATAATACTCAGACCAAAATGAAACCAACTGCTCATCCAATGATTGCAGCAAAGCCTCGTTGAATGCAATTCCCGTTAACGCAGAAAGAATACTTTTATCTGCTGACATAATATTATGTTTTTGACCCATGACAGCATCTCTGTAATATTGCTCAAATACAATACAACCATCGCGCACTACAATAAAATTATGCAGATTAGGATAATTTCTACTTATCTCTATACTTGCTTCCCATAGCCGTTCTCCATCCATACCTAAATCTTCAGGAGCACATATTTCCCATTCATTCTCTGTCATAATCTTTTCACTTAACATTTTTACCTCCCAGCCACTTGACAACCTCTTAGATCAGAGGCGTTGAATCCATTTATACAGTATAGCCTGCTATTGCCTTACTGAGATAGGGTGCTATGACTGATGCTTCTATATTACATAACTCCTGTGGCGTTCCCTGAGCAATGACACAGCCTCCTTCTTTATCACTACCAGGACCCATTTCTATAATCCAATCACAATTTGCCAGAAAGGATACATCATGTTCTATAACTACAACTGTATTTCCTTTATGAACCAATTCCTCCAATGAGGTTATTAACTTATTTGACTCCATATAACTTAGGCCTGTACTCGGTTCATCTAATACATACATGATGTCTTTATTTTTTATTGTTCCCAACTCCTTCGAGAGCTTCAGCCTCTGTGCTTCCCCTCCGCTAATCGTAGATATGGGCTGCCCAAGAGTAAGATATTCCAGCCCTACCTTTTTTACCATCATCAGCTTATTCATTATTTTTACATTATCACCAAAAAATTCCATTGCATCCGCCATGGTCATCTGCAGCACATCAAGAATCGTCTTCCCACCATAACGTATCTTCAACACCTCATCATGATAGCGTTTTCCTCCACAAGCATTGCAGACTGTTGTAATCCGCCCAAGCTGAACATAACCATCTCCACTGCATTTTGGACATGCGCCCTCCCCATTGAATGAAAAATAACCGGCATCTCGTTCCTTTCCCTGTTTACATGCTTCCTTTGCAAATATGGTTCTGATTTCATCCCAAATGCCAATATAGCTAGCTGGTATAGAGGTCTTCGTTCTTCCAATGGGCTTCTGTGAAGTATGAATACATTTTCGTATTTTCTCCCAACCCTCCAGTCTTGCCGTAAACTCTTCCAGATCAGCTTGCATCCCTTTATTTGCTGTATAAGTCTTCAGTAACGGAACCAATGTATCCAATAATAATGAACTCTTACCGCTGCCGGACACACCTGCTATCCCAATCAATTTTCCTAAAGGCAATTCCACCGTTACATCCTTCAAATTATTTGTACAAGCATTTGTAATTCTCAATTTATCCCAGTCACTTTTTGTTTTGCCGGACTTACAGACTACTTTTTTTCTGCTCTCTATAATACTTTTTCCGATTATACTTACCGGGGACTGAAGCATTTCTTCATAACTTCCTGAAAAAATTAAGTATCCGCCCTGCTGCCCTCCTTTAGGACCAAATTCTAGAATTAAATCCGCATTCTGTAACATTGCTTCATCATGTTCCACAACTAACACAGAATTGCCCTGACCTGTAAAATCCTTCAATTTCTGAATCAACTTTATTTTTTCAGATTCATGAAGCCCTACCGTGGGCTCATCAAATATGTATAACAGCTGGTCAAGACCAACATGAAAGGCCGATGCCAGCAATAATCTCTGCAACTCCCCACCACTCAGAGTAGGAATTTTTCTGTCCAAAGATAAATAATGCAGACCAACATCACACAAATCTCTAAGCTTAATCAGGATTTCAGCAACCATCTCAACATTCTGTCTGTTATTTTCAAAATAGCTATATTTATTCTGAAATAGAGTATAAAGCTCCCACACTGGCATATTCTTCAGTTCTGCAATATTATAGCCCAGTATTTTATATTCAAGTACCTCCTTATTGATTCCACTCCCTCCGCATATGGGGCATTCTACCATTCTACCCAATTCCTCTTCTCTTTTATCTGCTGAAACCTCCAATATATACGGAATATATCCTTTAAAATAATACTGTTTGCTTCCATACAGATAATCTCTCTGAACATCAAATGGCTGTTTATTAAATGGTTGATTAATATCAAAACACCGCTTTTTGGAATATTGTACTAAATCATTTTTAAGGTTTCTAAAGGTTTTATTCATTAAGCTTTCTTTACTGGTATACAACTCTGCAAAAATATCCTTTTCCGTAATATGTGGTATTCTTCCTCTGCCATAACAATGCAAACACATACCTATACCAGAGTTTGGAGAAAAAGAAGAAGCCGTATATTTTGGCGGCTGATAACCACATACAGGACATTTCCTGCCAATAATGTACTCCGAATGACATTTCACACAGCTTCCAATTCCCTCCTGCGAAAAAAGATATTCCAAAAGTACATTGATTTCACAGCGCGTTCCTACACTGCTTCTTGGATTAGACTGCTTGATGATATTCTGTTCAACAGCCACAGCCGGATTCAAACCTTCAATCTGATCAAAATATCGCCCTGTAAAGTAATGATTATACTCTCCAGCTGCACGGTAATATCTCCCAACACTTTCGGTATAAATCAAATTAAACACCAAACTGGACTTTCCTGATCCGCTGACACCGGTAAAAACTACAAGTTTTCCCTTTGGTATCTCAATATCAATATTTTTCAGATTATGAATATGTGCATTTTTTACTGAAATACTTTTCATCCATCTTCCCNTCTCTTCTACAAATTAAATGCTATCTCTATATCATCATCTTCCTTCATGGGNTCTTCNTCCAAATCAATAGAAATTGATTTGACNATTTGTTTATATTCATTAAAATGGGTANCAAACATTTTAGAANACTGCTGCAATAACAAAGTTCTTTCATCAAACACCACGCTTTTCTCTGCAAATGTTNTACAGTAGTTGCAGTGCTCACAATCATTTCTACACAAATTTCTATTTTCAAAAAAACCTNTCACAAACNCANCAAGCTTTTTATTATCCACATAGTATTTATACCTAAAATNAGNGGAAAATAAATCCAGAAGCTNCATTAAATTGCCCTNATATTCACCTTTAGCATACACTTCCACCGCTTTTACCACATCTCCTGTCATCACATATTCACGACCCTGCAGTTTGTAATACTGTATACCACATTTTTCATACCAAATCATGTCTTCTGGTCGAATCCATCCCATATGCATTAATTGCGAATAATTCTGCAACACACGAAGAGCACATCTGGTCGTATAAAACCCGGAGCCCGTTCCGTCTGTTGGAGCATGCGCATACCCACAAGTTTGATTATAGTGAAACATGCGATATACGCATTCTCTATTGCATAAAGAATTAGCAATAATCTCTACCTTGGAACCATATACATTAATAATCTTCTCAAGCGTATCAAAATCTCTGGCAACCATCTCATCAACCACTATTCGCTCCGTACCAATCTTCTTATAGTGAGCTGCCTTATTGGCTGTATTTATCTGACAGACCGTGGATGCTTTCACCTTGAATCCCACATCCATGCTCATCACAAGTTCCATTAAGGATGGTAGTGCTATCGTTAATGATTGAACTCCGCACTCCCTTATTTTCATAAGAAATTTCTTAATATTTTTGATTCCCTCCTCCTGAAACTCGCTATTATGCATATAGGGTGCGTTAAAAGTATAATTAAAATCAATTCCATGGTCACTTGAATATTGCACATATCGCTTAAGTCCATCGAAATCAATCTGCGGCAATAGTTGATTAATCCGACCAGACTCAAATGAATTGCCTATAGAAATTTGTCCGTAAGTTTCAATTACCTGCGTATTGGGATAATTCCTATGCAATTCCAGATATCTGTCTATAGTTTTATTGCTGAAATCAGCTGGAACGCTAAAAAACCTCATATTATTTTATTTCTCCTTTCATAAACCTTATGCTGCTAAAAATTGAAATTAATGTCAACCACATTTTCTGTATCTTCAATTTCTTTGTTAATCTCATGCCGAATCTGCTCCATTGTCAGTGCATGATATTTATTCATGTTTTCGGCTAATTCTTGAAACTGATATATGAAATACTTCAGCGTACTCTCTGAAAAACGTTCCTTGCTGTATCTGAAATTTATGTGATAGCTCTCTTCCTTCATATAAATTTCTAACTCAAGATCTGTTTTCGAACCAACTTCACTCACTCCAATTGGCCTGATATTCAAACACTCTGAATCAATTTCCTGAATCACGTTATTCTGAAATACAAAAAGCGTATTGTATAGCTTATTACCAGAAATTTCTTCCCAATACTGCTTCTGCATCCAGGCATCCTGATATCTGTATGCTTCTGTCCAGATATTTTTTATTATATCTATCAATTCAGTAAACGTATTTGTCTCTGAAAAATTTATGTAAACCGGCAAAGTATATGCCAATAACCCAAATATTGCCTCACTCTCTGGATGATTTCTTCCGCTTATCGGCACTCCTACAACAAATTCATTCTGTCGAGTAACCAAATATAGGAAACAACAATATATTGCCAGTAAAACTGTAAATGGTGTGCCACACGACATACGGGCATACTTTTGAATCGTCTGAAAACATCCACTGCTTAATTGAACTGATTTAGAAATACCTGAAGTTATTTTATTATTCATTGTATAATCTTCAGATGGAAATAATATTAAGTTTTTATACTTTTTTATAATGCAGTTCCAATATTCACTCCCATACTTATCATTCAGATTATGCAAGTATGAATTATACCAATTAGCATACTCCAACGGAGTCAGTTGAACTTCTGGTAATTCATTACCATGATAAAGCCGAACCAAATCTTGAATAAAAATACCTCTGCTTATGCCATCTGTTATCAAGTGAGNCATAGAATAGCACAAATAATATCTATCTACCCACAAAATTAACAAAACTTTTAAAAGTGGCACCGCAGTAAGCGGCATGGAATAATCATAGCTGTTNATCAGATCCTTGACAACTTCCAGANTCTCTTGCTGCATATTACGGATATCTATCTGCACGGTAACCGTTTCGTGTACCTTTTGAATAATTTGCCCACCTTCTATATGGAATGTAGTACGCAAAGCTTCATGTCTATGAACAACCTTGTTAAAAGCTGCCTTTAATGCATTTATATCTAATTTACCCTTACCTTCTAATGCCTCAATCATAATGTAGGCGTTAGAGTTCATCGTTAAGGCATTTGCTCTATACATCTGCCGTTGTGCTGGAGTAAGCAAACCACTACCTTGGGGATGAGCCTCAACATGACCATTTTTTTCCACTTTATCAAATATTTTTTTCTGTTGTTGGATTCTTCTTACTATACCTTGTACTGTCAAATCGCCGCTATACAAATCACCTACATCTATGCTCACCCCCCACACTGCTTCCACATGCCTGATTAAGTCCAGACCCACGATAGAATCGATTCCTAATTCCACCAAATTAGCTTCTGGTAAAACTAAAGTTTCTCCTAACAAAACCTGTATATACTCTATCAATTCATCCTGTATATCAAGTGCCTCCATTTCCATACCATTTTTTTTCATTGTATCAAATCTGCGATTCTCACCACCACCCATTACGTTCTTTTCTATCACTTCCTCTACCTCAAAGGGATAAAATTCAACAAGTTTCATGACCTTGCTCTGCCTATTTAATTTTCCGGGAATAATGCCTGATTTACCGATTTTCAATATCTGTTCCATATAGTCAATTGCCTCATTCTGATCAAGCGGAGCAAAAATCTGTTTGTCCTCCTTATGTTGTTCTTTTNCCGCGGNCATCCCGGTATCCAGCCATTCCGGCCAACATATGGTCAGAATATTTCCTGCCGGTACACTGTCGGCATAATATTTTTGATAAGCATTCGCGCTTCCATATCCCGTTGTACCAAATCCTCCTACTGCAGAAACTGCGGAGGAAAACAGCAAACAAAATCCTTTCAGAACTAAACCAGCATACTGATTAAGCAGCCATGTACCATGTACCTTTGCAGATATATCACTGTATATATCATTTAAATTATGACTTTCTAATAAAAGATACCTGCTGATACCTGCACAATGGAAAATCCCGTTTATATAACCATAATTGTTCTTGATATATTCAATAAGTTTTATAACTTCTGCCTCATCCGAAACATTCGAGGTTACCACATCAATTTTGATTCCTTTTTTCTCCAAAGCTACTAATTTCTTAACCTTAAGAACAGTTTCTTCTGACCACTCCGTCGCCCCCTCTTCTGCAATCAACCTCCACTTACTGTGATTAGGAAATTCTCCTCTGCTCGTGAGAATTACTGAAACACCCTGATGAATAGACAGATACTCTAAAATCTTCAAACCGATTCCTCCAAGTCCACCAGTTATCAGATACACGCTATTATCAATTATGGAAAATCCACAGTCTGCAGATTTTTTTAAATCAATATTTCTCAGCGTTTCTACATACCTNNTTCCATTGCGGTATGCAANCGCAAACTGTTTCGATGTTCCCAATACCTCTCTCTCTATATCTTTCCACAAAGTTCCAGTGTCTCTATCAACATAACGTATATTGAGATATGCATACTCCCATATAGCTGCCTTACCAGCCGCATAAAGCATGGCATGCAACGGTTCCTTGCATTTTTCCCGTTCCGATATACATTGAACTTCAGTAGTTATTACCACAAGCTCAATCTTTGTTGCTTTTGCTACATCAGCCAAATATGTCAAGAACAGGGCAAAATTCATAATTTGTTTTTTAATTCTTTGATTTAAATCTTCAAGAGACAATACTGGTTTGTTGTTATCTTCCGCTAAATATACTACCTTACACCGTTCTTCTTTCACAATTCTGCTGATAGCTTCCTTATAGCAAACATCAGAATCCTGATATTTTTCACGGTAAAAAAGCAAAGGTGAGAAATTATCTTTTTTTAGTACCGCCTCCAAATCTTTTGCCGCCTCTTGGCAGGAAGATATTACAATGATTTTACGGAAATCGGATATAATATCATTCCTATTTGACTGTTGCCAAAGCAATTTATTTCCAGTAAGAGCAGCACTTTTTTTATGAAATATAGTTGCGTTCGAATCTGGCCAACAACGAACCCGCTCCATGGGAACCGGAGGCAGCATTACACGTTGATATTCTTTGTTTAAATACAGTAAATCAAAATCTATAATTTCTCCAGATATAAAAGCCCATGCAATTTGCTTCATATCCTCCAATCTGTCAATATCTAAGCCTGCACTTTTCATTTCAGCCGATTCTTCTATATTTTCCCCCTTACCTTGCATAAAAATGTCCGGATGCTTATCCACCCAAGGTTCTTTAGAAACAATGCCAATTAATTTTATCAGCATATCTTCTATCGAACATGCAAGAATTCCTAATCTATATTCATATTGTTCCCTTCCCGTATTGATACTGTAGCAGAAATTTGTAAGAGAAACCTTTTCTCGCCTTAACATTTGTATAACCCGCCTGCAGTATTCATACAATGAATTATTACTGCGTGCTGACAAAACAAGNAAATTCCATTTCTTTTCTTCCTCTAATNCACCTTCCTGTATATATTCCTCCAATATCATATGACAATTTGTTCCTCCAATTCCAAAGGAACTAACGCCACACCTTCTTGGCGAATCACTTTCCCATTCTGTCAATTGATCGCAAATGTAAACAGGTGAGTTTTGAAAGTTTATTCTCTTATTCGGAAATTCAAAATTAATAGTCGGCAGCAACTTTCGGTTTTTAAGGGAAAGTATTGCTTTTATAACTCCTGACAGACCTGCAAGGGCATTGGTATGTCCAATATTTGACTTTAGACTGGATATCGCACAAAATTGTCTGTCTTTTGTATACTTTTCAAAGGCTCTTGTTATACCAAGAATTTCTACCGGATCGCCAATCTTTGTTCCAGTTCCATGTGCTTCAATATAGCTAATTGAACGTGGCTCAACACCCGAATCATGCCATGCACCAATAATAGCCTGTGCCTGCGAATTTGCATTTGGACTGGTAATACCTATCGTTTTTCCATCCTGACTGACTGCACTTCCCTTAATAATTGCATGTATATAGTCTTTATCATTAACTGCTTCCTCTAGTCCTTTCAGGATTAATACAGCCACTCCTTCCCCCTCCACGGTTCCGTCGGCAGCATCATCGAATGTTCTGGTTCTCTCACCGTCTGATTCTATTCCCAGCCCTCTTTCTTGAATAACAGGATTAAACAATATTGTAGCTCCGCCTACGAACGCATAAGAGCAATCCCCGTTGCAAATTGCACGACATGCTGTATGTAAAGCTACAAGTGCTGAAGAACAGGCAGTATCTATCACCATAGACGGTCCGTGCAGATTAAACGTATACGAGATTCTATTAGCACAAAATGCTGGGGTCTGCCCTGTAGGATACCTGTTTAGTAATTCAGGCATATATCGATACACTTCTTCTGAATAGAAGGAGGAATTAAGACGCATTCCAATATAAACACCAGTTGGTTTATCAGAAAAATGCATCATTCTATAGCCAGTATTTTCAGCTGCCTGCCAGGCGGTTTCTAGGAGCAAACGTTGAGCAGGTTCAATTGCTATAGCTTCATAAAGCGGAATTTTGAATAACGTGTGGTCAAACCTGTCTATATCTTTCAGATAACTTCCTTTTCTCAGCATAATCCCACTATTACCAACTGCTTCTGAAAAGAGACATGAAGCCTTTAAATCCTCTATCCTTTCATCTGGGAACTGTTCTACCGTAGTCAACCCTTGAGACATCATATCCCAAAAATCATAAACATCTTCCACTTCTGGATATTTAATTGCCATCCCTATTACAGCAATATCCTTTTTTTGGTTATCCATATATACCCTCTCGTTATCACATTATTCTGATATTATAACATTGCTCAAATCATCAAAAATCAACTTTTCTTTCGTTTCTTTTTGAATCTGCTTCCAACGGCAAACCTGTCTTTCGGCCGAAACTTTCTTAGTTGTAAATACACTAATCAGCATATCAATTGCTTTCTGTTTTTCTTCAATTGTAGGCTGCCGTTTTTCATCCTCCACGCTCATCTGAAGCTTCTGTACGGCTTCATAGGGATTAATAACACCCTCCGTATATTCCTTTTCATTCCAATTCTGGTTTCTTTCACAAACAGCTATTGAGAGACAACGTTTGATGATTGACTGTGCTTTTTCTCCTGCTGAAGCTGCTGCTTCTATATATTCTTTTAGTTTTTGTCTGTCAGCAAT
>WFLX010073529.1_pt1 | contig 11405 bp, 2 predicted proteins | sample 4967041 | NCBI WGS metagenome assembly WFLX01 (sample SAMN12857096, study PRJNA449069) | gut metagenome | isolation source: stool from male and female vole | host: Microtus ochrogaster | place: USA:Florida | collected 2017 | reverse complement strand
GCAGCAACTGTCACCTCGCAAGTAGCAGTCTTGCCGTTTGCAGAAGTTGCAGTGATGGTAGCCTTACCAGCCTTGACTGCTGTCACTACACCCTTGTCGGAAACTGTTGCAATTGACTCGTCAGATGAAGACCAAGTGACAGTCTTGTCAGTTGCGTTCTCTGGAGCGATTGTAGCCGTGAGAGTAGCAGTGTCGCCTTCTGTCAAGCTGAGCTCAGTCTTGTCGAGAGCAACGGATGTTACGGCGATTACTTCAGGAGCCTTGGCATTAACAGTCACCTCGCAGGTTGCTGTCTTGCCATTTGCGGAGGTGGCAGTGATGGTAGCAGTACCAGCCTTGACAGCTGTAACTACGCCCTTGTCGGAAACTGTAGCGATGCTTGCATCAGAAGTTGACCAAGTCACTGTCTTGTCAGTGGCATTCTCTGGTGCGATGGAAGCTGTCAGGGTTGCAGTCTCCCCTTCCGTCAAGCTGAGTTTGCTGCTGTTGAGAGTGATGGCGGTAACTTCGATCACCTTCGCAGCAACAGTGACAGCACAAGTGGCAGTCTTACCATTTGCAGAAGTTGCAGTGATGGTAGCCTTGCCAGCCTTGACAGCATTCACTACGCCCTTGTCAGATACAGTAGCGATTGACTCGTCAGAAGAAGTCCAAGTAACAGTCTTGTCGGTTGCGTTCTCAGGAGCGATATTAGCTGTCAGAGTTGCAGTGTCGCCTTCTGTCATGCTGAGCTCGGTCTTGTTGAGAGTGATACCTGTAACCTCGATAACCTTAGCGGCAACTGTAACGGAGCAGGTAGCTGTCTTGCCATTGGAAGAAGCAGCAGTGATAGTTGCTGAGCCAGCACCTACGGCAGTCACAACACCTTCTGCAGATACTGTGGCAACTGCGGCATCAGAAGATGTCCAAGTTACAGTCTTGTCAGTGGCATTGTCAGGAGTGATGGTAGCAGTAAGAGTGGTAGTGTCACCTTCTGTCATGCTGAGTTCTGTCTTGTTGAGTGCGATAGACTCAACTGCGATGATGTTTGCAGCGACAGTCACGGAGCAGGTAGCAGTCTTGCCATTTGAAGAGGTTGCGGTGATTGTAGCGGTACCAGCCTTGACAGCGGTCACAACACCCTTGTCGGAAACCGTTGCAACCTTTGCATCAGAAGTTGACCAAGTGACAGTCTTATCGGTAGCATTTTCAGGAGCGATAGTAGCTGTAAGAGTTGCAGTCGCACCTTCGTTGAGTTTCAGTTCAGGGTTGCTGAGGGTGATGCCAGTCACTTCGATGATCTTCGCAGCAACTGTCACGGAGCAGGCAGCTGTCTTGCCATTTGCGGAAGTTGCAGTGATAGTAGCGGTACCAGCCTTGACAGCTGTCACTACGCCCTTGTCAGATACAGTAGCGATTGACTCGTCGGAAGAAGTCCAAGTGACGGTCTTGTCAGTTGCATTCTCAGGAGCAATAGTAGCAGTAAGAGTTGCAGTGTCTCCTTCTGTCATGGTGAGCTCAGTCTTGTCGAGAGTGATACCTGTAACCTCGATAACCTTAGCGGCAACCTTCACAGAGCAGGTAGCTGTCTTGCCATTNGAAGAAGNAGCAGTGATAGTGGCTGTNCCAGCANNAACTGCNGTCACNACNCCTTCTNCGGATACTGTNGCNANTGNNGCNTCGGATGATGTCCAAGTNACNGTCTTGTCAGTAGCATTCTCAGGAGTGATGGTAGCAGTAAGAGTAGCAGTGTCACCTTCTGTCATGCTGAGTTCAGACTTGCTGATTGCGATAGACTCAACTGCGATGATGTTTGCAGCGACAGTCACTGAGCAGGTAGCAGTCTTGCCATTTGCAGAGGTTGCGGTGATTGTAGCGGTACCAGCCTTTACAGCGGTCACAACACCCTTGTCGGAAACCGTTGCAACCTTTGCATCAGAAGTTGACCAAGTGATAGTCTTGTCAGTTGCATTCTCTGGAGCGATAGTAGCTGTAAGAGTAGCTGTCGCACCTTCGTTGAGTTTAAGTTCAGTGTTGCTGAGGGTGATACCAGTCACCTCGATGATCTTAGCAGCCACTGTAACGGAGCAGGTAGCGGTCTTGCCGTTGGCTGATGTAGCAGTGATCGTTGCCTTGCCAGCTTTCACAGCAGTGACTACACCCTTGTCGGATACGGTTGCGATTGATTCGTCAGATGAAGACCAAGTGACAGTCTTATCGGTAGCATTCTCTGGAGCGATAGTAGCAGTCAAGTTTGCAGTGTCGCCTTCAGTCATGCTAAGTTCTGTCTTGTCAAGAGTGACACCAGTAACCTCGATAACCTTAGCGGCAACCTTCACGGAGCAGGTGGCAGTCTTGCCGTTGGAAGAAGCAGCAGTGATAGTGGCTGTGCCAGCACCAATGGCAGTCACTACTCCTTCAGCCGATACTGTGGCTACGGCTTCATCAGAAGAAGTCCAAGTCACAGTCTTGTCAGTGGCATTGTCAGGAGTGATGGTAGCAGTCAGAGTGGCGGTATCGCCTTCTGTCATGCTGAGTTCTGTCTTGTTGATTGCAATAGACTCAACTGCGATGATGTTTGCAGCGACTGTCACGGAGCAAGTTGCAGTCTTACCGTTGGCAGAGGTTGCAGTGATGGTCGCAGTACCAGCCTTTACAGCTGTAACTACCCCCTTGTCAGATACGGTGGCGATGCTTGCGTCAGAAGTTGACCAAGTCACCGACTTGTCAGTAGCGTTTTCAGGAGCGATAGTAGCTGTAAGAGTTGCTGTCGCACCCTCGTTGAGTTTCAGTTCAGTGTTGCTGAGGGTGATGCCAGTCACTTCGATAATCTTGGCAGCAACTGTAACGGAGCAGGTTGCAGTCTTGCCATTAGCTGAGGTAGCAGTGATGGTAGCCTTTCCAGCCTTAACTGCTGTCACAACACCCTTGTCTGAAACTGTGGCAACAGATTCGTCAGAAGAAGTCCAAGTAACTGTCTTGTCAGTGGCATTCTCAGGAGCGATAGTCGCTGTAAGAGTAGCAGTGTCGCCTTCTGTCATGCTGAGCTCAGTCTTGTCGAGAGTGATGCCGGTAACTTCGATCACCTTTGCGGCCACCTTAACTGAGCAGGTTGCAGTCTTGCCATTGGAAGAAGCGGCAGTGATAGTGGCAGTGCCAGTTCCTACGGCTGTAACGACTCCTTCTACAGAGACAGTGGCTACGGCTTCATCAGAAGAAGTCCAAGTCACAGTCTTGTCAGTTGCATTCTCAGGAGCGATAGTAGCAGTAAGAGTAGCGGTGTCGCCTTCGGTAAGTTTAAGTTCAGTATTGCTGAGAGTGATGCCAGTCACTTNGATNATCTTNGCNGCCNCGGTNACAGAGCAAGTTGCAGTCTTACCATTTGCTGAGGTAGCAGTTATAGTGGCAGTGCCAGCCTTGACAGCAGTCACAACACCCTTGTCGGATACGACGGCGATGCTTGCGTCAGATGAAGACCAAGAGACAGTCTTGTCAGTGGCATTGTCCGGAGTGATGGAAGCAGTCAGAGTGGCAGTGTCGCCTTCTGTCATGCTGAGCTCTGTCTTGTCGAGAGTGATGCCTGTCACCTCGATTACCTTAGCGGCAACCTTCACGGAGCAGGTAGCGGTCTTGCCGTTGGAAGAAGAAGCTGTGATAGTTGCGGTGCCAGCACCAACGGCAGTCACAACTCCTTCTGCAGAGACAGTGGCAACTGCGGCATCAGATGATGTCCAAGTCACAGTCTTGTCTGTAGCATTGTCAGGAGTGATGGTAGCAGTAAGAGTTGCGGTATCGCCTTCTGTCATGCTGAGTTCAGAATCACTGATTGAGATAGACTCAACTGAAATGATGTTTGCAGCGACTGTCACAGAACAAGNAGCAGTAGTACCATTTGTTGAGNTAGCGGTGATAGTTGNGGTTNCTGCGCTCACNNCAGNCACGNCNCCTTCTNCAGAAACAGTAGCGANGTNGGAATCAGAAGNTGACCAAGNGACAGACTTGTCAGTAGCGTTTTCAGGAGCGATAGTAGCAGTAAGAGTAGCAGTNTCGCCTTCGGTCAAGCTTAGCTCTGAATTGCTAAGAGTGATACCGGTCACTTCAATTACCTTTTGATTAACTGTCACATGACAAGTAGCGGTTACTCCATTTATTGAAGTGGCAGTAATAATGGCTGTGCCAGGATTAACGGCATAGACAGCATATCCATCCCATGATGTGGAAGCGTAAGCACAGTTTTCATTTGATGAGGACCAGGTGAAGGTCTTGTCTGTAGCATTCTCAGGACTGATCGTAACTGTAATAGGAACTTCTTCTCCTTCGGTCAAAGTGAGCTCTGTATGACTGAGTTCAATGCTTGTAACCTCGATTAACTCAGGAGTGACTGTGACTGTACATTCAGCAGTAAGACCATTGGAAGTTGTAGCCGTTATAGTAGCTAAGCCAGGGAACCATGCGGTAATGACTCCGTTATTGGATACTTCCGCACAATCACTACTTGAAGACCAGGAGACAGACTTGTCAGTAGCTGATTCTGGAGTGAAGTTAAGTGTCAGAGTTTCAGTTTTTCCAACTTCAAGTGAAAGTTCTGTTTTATTCAGGGATATTCCAGTCACTGCAACGCCCATGAATGCGGAAGAGGAATCAAAATCCACGTCCTGATCATCCCTATTGATAAACTTTACATTGGAAATCTCTACATCTCCACCTGTGAAGCTTTCGGCAACCGTTACCTTAAGATTGACAAGTACTCCTTGATTTCTGCTGAAGGCACGATGATTTCCCGAGAAGGCACCCATGATTAAGGTGCCATTCTGGAGAACATTACTATTTACCTTATAATCACCATCGGCTGCACGATTGGAAAGGGTGATGTCGAGATTGCCATCATTTCCCTTCACGGCTTGCAGACCAGTGGGAAGCTTTACCTCAGCTTGAAAACCATAATAGTCATTATCGTTTTCAAGCATAAAGCTGAGCGTTTCCGTTTTGCCGAGTTCCAGATCTGCGGGTTCGAGATAGAACCTGTCGGCTGCAGCCCCGAATGGGACTGCAAGCGTCAGGAGCAAAAGGAACGTAAATAAAATTTTCTTACTCATATCACAATATTACTTTAAGGTTCTTATCGGCTGCTTTGACCACGTAGACACCAGCCGGGAGATTAACGATCTCGAGAGAATCTCTGCCAACAAATGACTTGACAATCTTTCCATCCATAGTGTAGATCTCGATCATCTTGCCTTCGGCATTTGCGATGTGGATACCATCAGCAGCTTTCGAGATTTCCACCGAGCCATTGCTGATACCTTCAACACCTGTAGCAGCAGACTTCGAGCGGAGCATATACTCCTTAGCATCAGAGTCGGAAGCGAGGATATTTGAGATAGTCAGCGCATCAACATCATAGATACTTGCATCCCCTACGATTTCGAGGAGAGGTTCGTTTCCAGCNGCGAATGCNTTGCCTCCGAGATTGAAGAGCACCACNNGGATACGGTTGTCGTCAAATCTCATAGTCTCAAGTGAGTGGTTTGCAGCGCGGCTTCCGGCCTTCACCTCAATCTCCATGCCTTCGGGAACGAAGAAGTCAGCCTGGAGGGCTACATAATCCATAGAGTTGTCGAGATTGATAGCAACAGAAATCTTGCCATTGCTGAGAGCATTAGCATTGCCAATCACAAGAGNGTCAGAAGACTNATTGCTGTANGCGGCAGNGACACGGTTTTGCATGGCAGCCACAGGTTGCTCGAGAGCAAGACGTGCAGTAGCGGAAGCATCAGCAAAGGTGATGTTGTCATCATTGTTGGCGTTCGCACCTGCCTCGTAGAACTCAGTCCATACGTCTTCATCCCAATCTTCGGGAGCAGTCTTCTTCTTCACTACATAGTTAGTGATGTCGACAGCGTCAGTGATTGTGATATTGCCGCTCCAGTCAGCATCGCCAAGTGCAGGATAGCATTTGATCACGCAATCAGAAGCAGCGTTGCCACAAGAAGCAGTGATAGTCACATTGCCTACACCGACTACAGTCACTTCGCCATTCTCATCAACTGTAGCGATAGACTCGTCGCTTGAAGACCAAGTCACTGTAGTGTCGTCGGCATCAGCAGGGAATACTGAAGCAGTAAGAGATGTAGTATTGTTGGCAGTCAGGGTGAGTTCAGTTTCGCTCAAGAGGATATTGTCGGCAATTACAGGAGCTGCGTCAGTGAAGATTTCAAGCGAACCATACACACCTTCCGGAAGAAGGATAGACTGTCCATCGTAAGCGTCAAGCATCTCTTCACCTTCGAAAAGTATTGAAGTCACATTCACGCCCTCTTTAGGAGTGATGAAGATACGGTTGACTCCACCGTCGGTAGATGATAACTGAGCACCGTCGAACAAAGTAGCAAAATTATCCGCAGTCTTAGCACGTGCAGCAGCGCGACGCATTACGCCTGCAGGAGAAAGCTTACCGCTTTGAGCAGCAGCTGCATCCTGGGCAGCTTCGAGCGCATCTTCGGCGAGCATATCCTTATATTCCTTTTCACCAGCGTTCGTCACTTTGATGCCTTTCTTCATATTAACCTTAATGGAGTTTTTAAAGCAATTCAAACCACCCCATTGTGAAGCATCAAGATACTCTGCGAAACTCAGAGTCGGGAGGGTAAGAGTGACATAACGATTACGAATGCCATTGAAAGCACCGCTTTCTGCCGCTGGTGCATCGGGAGCTGAGCAGCTGAGATTAGCGAGTTTCTTGTCACCTCTCACCATATTTTCACCCACTTCGGTTGTAGTCATAGGCATGGATACAGAGATGAGACGAGGACAGTTTTCAAAGAGTCTCCTCTCAACTTTTGTAAGAGTAGCTGGCAGAGTAGCGCTGACTAGACGACGGTTATCACTGAAGGCAGCTTCACCAATTTCGGTTACATCCGGAATAAAGTCTATATTACGAATCGCCGTTCCAGAGAATGCAATTCTACCAATTTTCTTCACTGTAGAGGGAAGAATCACCTCGTCAAGTTCCTTACAACTGAAGAATAATTCGTCTGGAATTTCTGTGAGTGCAAACGATGATAAATCAGCCCTTTCAAGGAGCGTACATGCTTGGAAGGCACATCGGAGGATTGATGAGAGAGACTCCGCAGCTACTATCTCGCGGATTCCTGATCCACGGAAGGCAGCATAACCAAGCACTTCAAGGCTTGTCGGAAGGGTCTTTATATTTACATTAGGACAATTCTCAAAGGCATCAGCTCCTATAAGTTTGNCAGACTCCNGTAGTTCTNTTAAATTGAGAAGTTGGCAATTTCTGAAAGCTCNGTAAGCAATTGTCTCAAGATTCGATGGGAGAATAATCTCCGTAAGAAGAGATCCTTCAAATTCAGATTCAGGGAGTTCTGTTAAATTCGTCACATTGCTCAGGTCAAGGCTTGTGAGAGCCTTCATGTTTTCCTTAATCACGAGGAGGTCGTTTTCCGATAATGGACCATCTACCATCATTTTGGTGACGGAAGCTGGCATCAAGCCGGATTGCAGCCTTATCTCCGTGGAAAGTTTAGATGATCCATCAGGATTAAGATAGATTTCCACTTCCGAATCCCCATCAGCGATGATATTGTCTATCTGTTTCCATCGAGCATTCACGCTATATTGATGAACGCGATCCTCATCATTTACAATGAGGGTAAGTTGGTCATTTTGCTCATCCGTGATAGGGAATGCATCCGAAAGATTAGGAGGCATGTGAGCTTTCACACGAAGAGTATAGAGATGATCAAATTTGAATGCTTTAGCATGTATATCCTTGACATAACTACCGATAGTGAGAACAGAAGGGATACCGCAACTTCCCATCCCGAGAGTCTCAATTTCGTCTGGAATGACAAGATTGTCAATGGATGTGCCGTCGAACGCATAGTCGCCAATTTTAGTAACAGAAGATGGCAGAATAACTGATCCGATATTTCCACAGTATTCGAAAGCATGCCCACCAATCTCTTTCAATCCGTCAGGGAAATTGACAATCTTCAATTGATTATAAGCGAAAGCACCTTTTGGTATATATTCAATACCACTACCTATTGTAAGATTAGCAATTTGTTGATTGGAGAAGGAATATTCCCCTATGCTTGTAACTGCATCAGGAATAACCAGCTTAGAAATAGCATTTCCATAGCTAAATGCTCTTTCTCCGATTACCTCAAGTGTGGCTGGGAAAGTGACTTCTTCCAGAGCTGTACAACCTGTAAAAGCTCCCTTACCAATAGTCTTAAGATTGAGAGGAAAGTATATTTTGTCAAGAGCTGAACAGCCTCTGAAGATATAGTCGGAAAGATAATCTATATCGACTGCGACTACAGCTTTCTCAAGAGCTGTACAGCGTGAGAAAGTACCTTTAGCATCATCATTCCAAACAACTTCTTCTCCTGAAGGTCTGCTGCCGAGCATTGTTAGACCTTCCGGAAGTACAATCTCTGTAATATTTGAACAACCATAGTAGGCTGCGTCTTCAATTTTCTTCAGTCCAGTTGGGAAAGTTGGATTCTCAAGAAGTTCACAACCTTCAAATGCAGATTCTCCAATTTCCTCCAAAACTCTTGGGAGGATTACAGAGTAAAGTTCCTTATTATTGTAGAAAGCATAAGCTCCAATACGTTTGATAGATCTCGGAATTTCAATCTCATCTTTGAATTGCAGACCATAGTTGATGTAATCTGGAATTTCTGTAATTCCTTCAGGGAGCACAGGGTAAACCATAGGTTCGCCGTCAACGTATGCAGTACTATTCCAATAAGGATTGGCGCATACATTGCCAAGTTTGGCGTATGGATACCATTTTGTCCAGTCAGTAAAGACTACTTTATCAATCTTAGTGGTTTTGAACGCATCAGATTCAATTTCTGTTATAGAGGAAGGAATTGTCAAAGTACTTATTTGGATCTCCGGATTATCCATCGACCAAAATGATTCCGTTAAAATTTTGGTTACTCCTTCTGGAATCGCGTAATCTGCACCATAAAATATTGGTGCACATAAGAGTGTTTTCCCATCATCGGCAACTATTGTGAAGTCATCAAGAATAGCAAAATTATTCGGGTTAAATCTTTTAACATCACAAATCTCGGCGACATATTCACGTTCATATGTTAATTCAGAGCAATCTAAGTTGTCAGGGGCATATATACGTGGGACTCGAACATTCCAGCCACCAAATACTTTATCACCAAAAGCAACGTTTTCTGACATTATTACACATACTCCAAGCCCACTATATTGAAATGCCTTAGAATCGATAGACGTAACTGATTTCGGGATAACTATCGAACGAAAACCACAACCCAAAAAGGCTTCGTTTCCTATTGAATTCAAAGATTCTGGAAGGGCAATTGAAGTAACAGATTCACACCAATAAAAAGCTTGGTTTCCAATTGATGTTACAGGAATATAAATTCCATCATAATATATTTTTTCTGGGATGATAATATCACCCGAGTAAGCGTTGGGACCTGCAACTACAGTAGCTGAATACCCCAAATAGGAGGGTTGGTCGCCGTCAACGATTATGTCGTAATAGAATCCATCTGCCTCGAAGTCGTAGGCAGACAGAGGCACTGGTAGCAAGAACGACAATACTACCAGCAAATACAAAAGTTTTTGCTTCATAAGCATAAAGGTGTTAGTTAGTTGTATTATTTATTTGTTTACTTTAGTTTTAAGATTTCGTCATGGTAGCAGCATAGGAAGTGCTCCACATCACTCGCAGTCATGCCAGGGAGTAGAAGTTCTTCATAACTCTCGAGCTTCATGCGGCGCTCAAGGTTTGAAATACGTTTCAAGAATCCATGATCTACTAAGTACTTGGCTGCCTCTCTTGGTTTTGAATGTACATAGACGTATGCCTGTGGCTTTATAGGTGGATTCTGGTTCCATCCGTAGCGCAATGAAAAATCATAGATTGCGGTTTCTCCGAAATGGGATTCTTTCTTGCTCTCCACATAGTCGATAAGCTCTTCAAAGTCGTTGAACTTAACGTCGTAAATGTCTTTGAGCTTTGTGGCCATGCTATTCACAATCGGCTGACGAGAGGGGAATTTGAAGTTCCATTGGTGGCTATTAAAAATGTAGTTACTTCCATCTGGGGCTTTCTCTGTATTTTTCTCCCCACAAATGTAATCAGTGATATCTTCTAAGGAAGTAAGATAATCATCATGCCACTCTTGCGGTGTTTTTTCACCTTTTTCCTTCTGCTTCTTATTTGTATATTTCCCATACAGATAGTGTCTCACCAAATCTTCCAAAGAGACACAATCTTCAGGATTCTTAGGAACGATGGAAGGCTTTTCGGGTGTGCAACTACTCATCCTAACAAATTGAATTATCCTGCCGTGACTCCCCAAGTGGCAGCAGAAATAAAAAAAGCGTGAGAGCCTGTTACCTGTTGTCCGTTCCACACTACGAGGCCCTGGAATTGCCCATCATCGTAGAACAGACAACGCAGAAGCCTCACGCAGGATAATGTATAGCAACGCCACGGCGTGGCGCTCACGCGCCGCCGTAGCTGAAGGCTTACAATCCTTATGGGCATCTACCGTTGTCTCATTCTTGACGATGATTCGAAATTTTCCAGGTTTCGTAGTGTCAAGAAAGAGCGTCAAGTAAACGCTTTTATAGTATGTAAATAGGGGAGCGTGTAAGGCTCCTCGACAGTTTCCCGCCCTCTTTGACCCCAGAACCGGGGCTTCTGCTGGCGGTCTGCATTTGCAAAGTTAGTCAAAATTCCGCTGTATTCCAACTTATTTTTAAGATTTTTTAGCGATTTTTTCCATCCCAAACACCCCCTTCATCCAATTTTATACATTTTTCCGAGATATTTTGGAAATTTAAGGAAGGTTTGAAGCAGCCCATANTGTNGATAGCGCAATCCTTTGCGCGTTACCCGACCTTCGGTAACTTTTCGCAGCTGACTCCTNCTGAGCTAATCTGTCCTTTCTNTGCTGAAAGATCAGCGCCTTCCCATAGCANCGGACGATCCGGCATTTATAACGACTANATTTATCTTTCTGTGAAAATCTGCCAGTTCTGCGCTGAATTGAAGATCTGCGCCTAACCACCACCGTTTGAGTTGGCTTACGGTAACTTTATAGGTGCTGTCCGATCAAAGTCACTACTTTAGTTACCGTCTGTCGCGCGCGGGGGGGGGATGGTGCCCACAGGGGGCACTGACGGATGCGCCTACGGCGCGGTCGCACGCGGTGCGGTGCGACTTCCATGTTGGTCGCCCGCATGACGGATGCAGAGCATCCTACTCACACTCTTTGCCGCTTCAGAACCTCACAACTCTCTACTTCACAACTTCTCTATCTTACAGCTTTTCGATTTCGTATTGGAGGCCTCGGGATTCTTTCTGTTCGTTGAAGTTGGCGCCGATGAGGTAGATG
>WFLX010387579.1_pt1 | contig 11416 bp, 6 predicted proteins | sample 4967041 | NCBI WGS metagenome assembly WFLX01 (sample SAMN12857096, study PRJNA449069) | gut metagenome | isolation source: stool from male and female vole | host: Microtus ochrogaster | place: USA:Florida | collected 2017 | reverse complement strand
TACAAGAACATCCAACTACTGGCACAGGGCAAATAGAACAGCTTAAAGGAAATTTGTCTGGCTTTTGGAGCCGAAGGATAGATAAGGGCTCTCGGATGATTTACACTATTGAGGATGAAAAAGTAATAGTTGCTGTCGTATCTTTGAAGGGACACTATGGAGATAAATAAAGGTAAATCTGCCTATATCATACATAAAGGCCGCAATCTGAATTTATTCAGGTTGCGGCCATTGATATTTAAAGGATATTATTTGCGGATGCGTAGTACGGGAGCGACCGATTTTGGAGCATCAGCGGGAAGTTGCACTTTAAGGCCATCGGAGTCGCGTGAGAATTTCACTTTTCCATAGCCGAGGAGTTCTACCTGAGCAATCTTTTTCTTGTGATAGTCGGAATCTTCTGCCAAAGACTTCACTACAATCTCTCCGTCTTCGGGCCATGCCAGCGAGATGGCATAGAGATGCTTTGGGGTCTGGGTGAAGCGTATTTCATCAGATGAGGCCGTAGTGTAGGAACCTTCATTAAATCCTGGTCCATTCAGTTTTATGTCGGAGTCTGCAATCGGACCTTCGCCGAAAATATGCCACGGACGGGTGGAATAGATTGCTTCGCTGTTGACAGCCATCCAATCCCCAATTCCATTGATGATTTCCTCTTCTTTTTCATCGAATGTGCCATCGGCACGTAGGGGAATGCTGAGAAGCAGGTTGCCGTTTTTGCTGACCACATCTGCCAACATTTTCACAACCTGGGCTGCTGACTTATACCAGTTGTTGTTATAAAAATCATCGTTATAGTGCCAGCCTCCGATGCAGGTGCAAGTTTGCCATGGTTTTTCAGGAATATTGTTTGGCGCACCACGTTCTACATCCCATACCAAAGCCTCTTTCTGGACATCATTGAGTATTTTGCCAAACATCACTGCCGAAAAGTCTTTCTTTCCGTTGACATCAAGATTGTGATTGTAGAAATGAGTGGCAATCTTCAAGCCCGCATCGCTCACTGGATAGAATGGTACTCCAGTTACATCAAAATATAGTAGGTCGGGATTGTAGCGGTTGATCACATCGAGGGTACGGTCGTAGAAATTGGATACATATTCCTGAGTGGGGATCGCCACTCCATTTCCCCAAGCCCATTGGGTATGGATCATGCCATCTGCCCANGTGCCGTAGCTGTNAGGATGNTCNTGNGCGTATAGTTTCTGNGGNTCGAGACCNTCCCACCATTTNCCTTTTCCNTCTTCNTTAGTGATACGNCCATCGTAAGGAACNCCNGCCTTATCTCCNTTNCGGTCGTANCGTCGGGATGGCTCATACCAGCTCCANGCATGGTCGNCNTGNAGGCTTANGCCGAANGGNATGNCNTNCTTTTTGCAAGCCTCAGCCCATCCGGCGAGGATGTCTTTGTGAGGACCTATATTTTGGGAATTCCATTCTTGATATTGGCTGTCCCANAGNTCGTAGTTGTCGTGATGGTTGCCGAGNGCGAAGAAATATTTTGCTCCGATCTTCTTGTATAGTCCTACCAAATAGTCTGGATCCCAGTTTTCAGCCTTGAATAGGGGAAGCACATCCTTAAATCCAAATTCCGAAGGGTGACCATAATTNTCNCGATGATGCTTNTATTCTTTGGAATCTTCGATGTAGAGNGACCGGGCCATCCAGTCGCCGCTNCCTTCCACGCATTGTGGACCCCAATGNGCCCAGATNCCNAATTTTGCATCNCGAAACCAATCNGGCACTTCATATTGAGCAAGCGATTCCCAAGTAGGTGCATATTGTCCGGTAGTCATCGGCTCGTTTTTCTCACTTACTGCCACTTGATACTCCTGNGCNGANNCAGAGAGCCANGCAGCNGCCATAAATAAAAAGAATGGTCTAAGTTTCATAGATCTAAGGTTGATTTATCTAATTCATATNTGNATAAGAACCCCAGCATCCCAACCCGCNGGCTACNCGGGCCTCCCTTACTATTTAGTATTTGAGAGTCGACCGGTTGCTATTTCAGCTTTTCGATTTCGTATTCGAGGCAGCGATCTTCCTTCTTTTCGTTGAAGTTGGCTCCGACGAGATAGACTGTTCTGGAGTCCATGGCGTATTTGCCGGCATAATCCCTTGAGTGGATTTGGTCCATGGCTTCGCGGACGCTTTTGTTGTATTTGAATTCGAATACGTAGACATAGTCGGGTGTCAGCACTTCCAAATCGCTGCGTCCTTTGTAAGAATGTCTTTCTGGTTGGGCCTCCGTGCCTGAGAGGACGCAGAGAAGATATGTCAAAGCCCGATATGTAGACTCCTTGTGGTCTTCTCCCGGCAGGTCCTTGAAGAGAGTCTCAAGACGCATCATGAAAGCATCCGGATCACCGTCGTACAAGTCATCTTGAAATTTTTCAAGATTGAAGGGACTGTCCAGCTTCTTGGTAGCTGGAGCGTACAGAGGGAGGAGATTTTCTGCAAACCCCACTTCTACCTCATAGTTCGGAAATCCGAGAGTATATCTTTTCCTGCGAGGATCATAACTTTCGATGGTGAGATATCCAGTCTGGAACATCAGTCCTACGATGTTGTCGCTCCCCACGCCAGCGGTCGTCAGNTTATTGTAGGTCTGTTGCTGTCCGTTGAGAGAATCCGGATCAATTCCGTATTTCTTTATCCTCTTTGCAATGAAAGTCGGAGTGCCTGTCTCAAACCAATNTGGTTCTNTTTNNTTTGAATTCANTGCCCGCAAGACACTGGTATGGGTTATAAAGTCTTGACCCTTTTTTGCTGAAGAGGTAGCCATCATAGTAGTTGCGCAACTCATTTAGGGTAGTATCAAAGTCCTCTTCTCTCGCTTTAGCCAATACTTCAATGCCAGGATTGAATTTGTCGACGAGTTCCTTTTCTGTCCAACCACATAGTTCTTGATACTCCTCCATCATAGAAATGTCTTCAAGATTATTGAGGTCGCTGAAGATGCTTACTTTACTGAAGCGCGCAACTCCAGTCAACATCCCAAACTTTATGTACTCATCCATCGACTTGAGATTAGAGAAGAATCCCTTGAGCAACCTCTGGTTCTTTTCAAACAGTTCGGGATAATCGTCTAAATCAGTCANCGGNTTGTCATATTCATCTACAAGNATTACTACTCGCTTACCCGTCTTATTGTAAACTTCTTCTATAAGNTTTTCGAAACGCAATACGCTATCATGCTCCATTCTNGGCGTGATATNAAACATCCTTTCATATCTTGCCAAATGAAAAGANAGTCTGTCGTCAAGNCCNTCAGGACTTTTATATTGCCCATTATTAAAGTCAAAACGAAGTACTGGCGATGGTGTCCAGTCGATATCCATACGGTCAGCAGCCAGTCCCTTGAAAAGTTCCCGACGACCTTCGAAATAAGCCTTCAATGTAGAAATAAACAGGCTTTTCCCAAACCGCCGTGGACGGCTCAAGAAAATAAATTTTCCTTGTCTCAAAAGGGGCTTAATATATGCTGTTTTATCTACGTAAGTATAACCCTCTTCAATGATTTCGGAGAAGGTCTGCATTCCGATGGGATATCTCATTTGCTCCATAATCTCAAACTTTTGGCAAAAATAACAAAAACCTCGCTATAATGCAAAGTTATTTACAAATTTATTCTCTCTCCTCCACCTACTTGACCCCTTATCGCTGGTCTTCGTTGAACATGTATGCTGAATAGCTGAAATTCCCAAAAATTTCCATCAGGAGTGTTAAAATGGGTGTTNTTGGGCTATTNTAACACTCCTGATGANCTAAAAAATTCCATCTTAACTNNTGTGATGCTTCTCCATTCTGTGCTGTAAGATCAGCGCCTAATCCCCCCCCTTCGCGCGACATTCAGTAACTTTCAACTAAATTTGTTAGGCTCGGGATGGGGATAGTAGTTAATTTTTCATGTAGGAAAGTGGGAATAATTTTTCAATTTTTGAAAAAAAATGATTATCTTTGCCTTCTATGAAGGATTTCACTGAAGAAGACATCGAAAGAATCGAAAATATGGCCGATAGCAACGACGCTGCCGGCATTCGCCATGAGATAGCAGACCTGCACCCGGCCGATATCGCCGAACTTCTGCGCAAACTTAACATCAAGCAGGCGGAATGGCTCTTCAACCTTATCGACGATAAGGAGAAGAAGGCCGACGTCCTTATGGAACTCGATGAGGAAGACCGTAAGAAACTCATCGAGCATATGGAGCCCGAACAAATCGGTGAGTTTATCGACGAACTTGACACCGACGACGCCGTCGACCTTATCCAGGAACTCGATGAGGAAGACCGAGAAGAGGTAATCCAACATATCGACGANATGGANCAGGCCGGAGATATCGTCGACCTCCTCCAATATGACGAGGACACCGCCGGTGGCCTTATGGGCACCGAGTATATCGCCGTCAACGAAAACTGGTCCATGCCGGAGTGCCTCAAAGAAATGCGCCGCCAGGCCGCTGACCTCGACGAGATATATTATGTGTATGTGGTCGACGATGACAACCGCCTCAAGGGTATCCTTCCCCTTAAGAAGATGATTACCGACCCGTCGGTGTCGAAGATAAAACACGTCATGCAGTCCGACCCCGTCAAGGTGCACACCGATACCCCCATCGACGAGGTAGCCATCGACTTTGAGAAATACGACCTTGTGGCGATGCCCGTAGTCGACTCCATCGGCCGNCTTGCCGGCCAGATTACGGTCGACGACATCATGGACGAGGTGCGTGAGCAGTCGGAACGTGACTATCAGTTGGCATCAGGTATCTCCTCCGACGTAGATGTCGACGACTCAGTGTTCGCACAGACCAAGGCCCGCATACCATGGCTCCTNATNGGTATAATAGGTGGTATCATAAATTCAGTTATCCTTACAGGTTTTGAAGCGCAGATTGCTGCAGTCACTGCCCTGGCCATATTCATCCCGCTGATTGGTGGCACTGGTGGTAACGTCGGTGTTCAGGCCTCTGCAATCGTGGTGCAAGGTCTTGCCAACGGTAGGTTGGAAATAAAAGACGCATGGAAGCAGATAGGAAGGGAAGTCCTGGTGGCCCTCCTCAACGCTGTGGTCATAAGCACTGTGGTGCTTATATATGTACTCTTCACGCAGCCTCACATGTATGCCGTCTCCTTCGCAGTGGCGGCNTCACTCTTCTGCGTGGTGATNTTCGCTACGGTCTTNGGCACTTTAGTGCCCCTTACCCTCGAGAAGATGAAAATNAATCCNGCCCTCGCCACCGGCCCATTCATCCAGATTATGAACGACGTGGTGGGCCTCCTNATNTACGTGGCCATGTCCACCTGGATGCTTTCCCTCTTCCCCCTCAAGAATTGAGAATTGAAAATTTTGAATTGAGAATTAAATCTTAGTTGTATATACAAGTCCCTGTTTGTTTAGGTGTCCGAGCCTGTGGCTCGGTTTCCTCTGAAGACTGAAGACTAAAGACTGAAGACTAAATAATGGCAAAAATAGTAGAGACTCCCCTCATGAAGCAGTATTTCGAGATGAAAAAAAAGCATCCCGANGCAATACTCCTTTTCCGNGTGGGAGACTTTTACGAGACTTTCTCCGACGATGCTATCGAGGCAANCTCTATACTCGGCATAACNCTNACNNNNCGCGNCAACGGCTCGGCCCANNNGGTGGAACTCGCCGGTTTCCCTCATCATGCCCTCGACACTTATCTCCCGAAACTGGTTAGAGCCGGAAAACGTGTGGCTATCTGCGAGCAACTCGAGGATCCTAAGCTTACCAAGAAACTGGTGAAGCGCGGCATTACCGAACTCGTCACTCCCGGTGTCAACACCAACGATGCCTCGATGGAGGGCACGGAAAAGAATTTCCTCGCCGGAGTGCATTTCCAACGTACGGGTAAGGGAAAACCGGTGAGAGCCGGTATCGCTTTCCTTGATATCACTACGGGTGAGTTTCTTGCTGCGGAGACTACTCCAGAGGAAATTGACAAACTCCTTTCGGCTTTCGCTCCCAAGGAACTGTTGCGTATGAACGGCACACGTGAACTTTGCTCGGAACTCATTTCATGGAAATGCCCGGTGTTCGATATGGAAGACTGGGTGTATACAGAGGATTCGGCCCGCGAGCGCCTCCTCAAGCAGTTTCAGACTGCTACTCTTAAAGGTTTCGGTCTCGATGAGATGCCGCTTGCGTTGATTGCTGCTGGAAGTTTGCTTTATTATCTTGATATCACTGGGCACACCAATACCTCTCATATCACGGTTCTATCACGCATCGACAGCGAGCGCTTTCTGCGTATGGACCCCTTCACTCTGCGCAATCTTGAACTGACCACTTCGGCTTCTGGCCCCAAGGGTATCACTCTCTTCAGCGTGCTCAATCATACGGTGACCCCCATGGGTGCGCGCCTTCTTGCCACAAACCTTGCCTTTCCGCTTCTCGACGTCGAGAAGATAAATGGGAGGCATGCTATGGTGGATTTCTTTTTCCGTGACACCGACCGCCGCGAGTATACGCGCAATTGCCTGCAGGCGATAGGGGATATGCAGCGTATGATAGGCAAGGCGGCCAACCGACGCGCCCAACCGCGCGACCTCCTTTCGCTGGCTACCTCGATGGAGGGATGTATGCGCCTTAAGAAGTCGCTCTCTGGTGCCGACTGCCCGGAGATAGTGAGGATAGCGGAGGAGATGCAATCCCTTGATCAGTATCTGGGGATGATTCGCGCTACTATCGCTCCCGATGCTCCTGCGCTCTTGAACAAGGGTGGGGCTATAGCGGAGGGAGTCTCAAAGGAACTCGACGAATACCGCGGTCTGCATAAGAATGCGCGNGCCGCNCTCGATGCCATNTGTGCCCGCGAGATAGAGCGNACNGGCATCACATCGCTGAAGATAAGCTATAATAATGTGTTCGGCTATTATATAGAGGTGCGGAATACGCATAAGGATAAGGTGCCGGCTGAGTGGATAAGGAAACAGACTCTTGTCANCGCGGAGCGNTATATCACNGAGGAACTGAAGGATTTCGAGCAGAAGATTCTGACNGCCGCCGACCGNATAGCGCAGATAGAGGGAGAGATTTATTCCCGTCTGCTCGATCATCTTGCCCAGGCATGTGCCCCTATGCAGAGAAGTGCCAATGCAGCCGCTGAGATCGATTTTATTCTCAGCATGGCGGATGCCGCGGCTTCCAATGGGTATGTGCGTCCGGTGGTGGATGATTCCACATCTCTTGATATCGTGGAGGGTCGACATCCGGTGATTGAAAAACGCCTTCCCCCAGGCGAACCCTACATATCAAATACTGTCCGCCTCGATTGCGATGTCAATCAGATTTTGATGATTACCGGNCCNAANATGAGTGGTNAGTCAGCTCTCNTTCGCCAGACTGCCCTCATCGTGATTATGGCGCAGATGGGTTCGTTTGTGCNTGCCGNGTCTGCAAGGNTAGGTATANNCGATAAGNTNTTTANCCGTGTGGGCGCAAGCGACAATATTGNTTCGGGCGAATCCACCTTTATGGNGGANATGAGCGNGNCTGCCTCTATCCTCAACAATATGAGCAGTCGCTCNCTNATTCTCTTCGATGAGCTCGGACGCGGCACATCTACNTNCGATGGCATCNCNATCGCTTGGTCGATAGTNGANCATATCNACGNAAANGGNCGTTATGCGCCNAAGACTCTTTTCGCNACTCACTATCATGAACTCAATGAGATGGAGAAGTCGTTTAAGCGTATCCACAACTGGAGTGTGTCGGTGAAGGAGATAAAGGGAAAGGTGGTCTTCCTCCGCAAACTTGTCAAGGGTGGTTCGGAGCATTCTTTCGGTATACATGTGGCGAAACTGGCGGGCATGCCTCCATCGATTGTAAAACGTGCCGACCAGGTGCTCGAGCGTCTTGAGGCGGCCTCACGCAGTGAGGGAAATCAAGGTGTCGATAGCGTGGCGAAAGGAAAACTCGGTGAGATTGCGGGTCAGCGCGACGGCTACCAGCTCAGCTTCTTCCAGCTCGACGATCCCCTTCTGAGCCAGATCCGCGACCGCATCCTGACCCTCGACATCGACAACCTAACCCCCCTCCAGTCCCTGACCGTCCTCCACGACCTCAAATCCCTCCTCACCGGCAAATAGTTATGGAGCCCCGGCTTACCAGCCGGGCCAATGTATGGAGTGCCGGNTTCACAGCCGGCCAATACTGCGTAGCCGTGGAACGGAGGCGTCCTCGCCTCCGCCGTGCCGTCTCCCCCTTACTTTTTCGATGACCCTATCATTTCCCATTTATCATGAACTCCCTCTTACTAATATTCCTCTCCCTAATAAACTTAGTAGACACCCGCGTAGGTACCGCCGAAGCCACCACNATGACCGCCGGTCTCTTCGGCAAAGGNTCNGAGGAGCATGGCCAGACAGTNCCCGCTGTCTGTGTCCCACACGGCATGACCCTATGGACTCCNCAGACNCGCGACACGGAGGAAAAATGCATCGCTCCATATTATTATGCCGACACCGACCTGCAGGGTTTCCGTGCGAGCCATTGGATTTCGGGCGGTTGCACCCAGGACTACGGCAGTGTGTCGCTGGCGGCTTTGGGCGGGAAACTGCGTACTTCCCCATTGTCACGTGCCTCGCGACTCGACCGCGATTCTGAGATAGCTCGTCCCGACTATTACTCGGTCACTCTTCCTGATGAAGGTTTGAAAGCTGAGATGACGGGTCTTTCGCGCTCTGGTATTTTTCGCTTTACCTATGATGCCGATGGCATAGGTCATCTTGTGGTCAATCCCAATACGGATGAAGGTGCCGGATGGATAGAGGTGGATACTCTTAAGCGGGAGATTCGTGGATGCAATCCCGTACACCGTATTTATCAGGGTTGGGGTGAACCAGCTGGTTTTTCCGGTTGGTTTGTGGTGCGCTATCCCGAAGACCTTGATGTGGTGTCGTCGGGTGTGTTCCGTGGCGATGAAGTCTACGAAGGGAGTGCCAAGGCTGAAGGTGCTCCAGGCATAGGAGCCTATATCTCTTTCCGCACGAGGAAGGGGAGTCCTGTTGAGGTGAAGGTCGGCAATAGCTTTACCTCCCTTGATGGAGCNATTCTNAACCTNGAAANTGAGTTGCGAGATTCCGATTTTGACNCNGTCCGTTCGNAGACTGCNCAAATATGGGATTCTCATCTCGGTAAAATCGAGGTGGAAGGTGGCTCTGATGAGGATAAGGGTAAGTTTTATGGCAGCCTCTATCGAGCCTCGTTGCTTCCGCGCGTGGTGAGCGATGTCGATGGAAGCTATGTGTCGTTTGCNGGAAATGGCGAGATTTTGAAAATGGAGCCGGGCCGCGATTATTATGACGACTATTCGATGTGGGACACCTACCGAGCTGGGCATCCCCTCATCACCATACTCGACCCAAAGCGCAGTGCCGATATGATGTACTCGCTTGTGCTNAAAGCGCGCCAAGGTGGTTGGATGCCTATCTTCCCATGTTGGGGCAGTTATACGGCAGCCATGATTGGCGACCATTGNGCNGCCGCCATTGCGGATGCTGTGGCAAAGGGTGTGACGGACTTCCCGGTGGAGGAGGCCTATGCCTATCTTCGTAAGAATGCGTTTGAGAGTCCTGCTACGCGTCAGGAATATGTGGATGGCAAGGGTCGCCGAGCTCTCGACTCATATCTGAAATATGGATATATTCCCATGGAGGATGGGGTAGAGGATGCCTTCCACAAGAAGGAGCAGACCTCCCGCACTCTTGAATATGCTTATGATGATTTCGCCCTTTCCCGCCTTGCCCGATATTTAGGACATGATGAGGATGCGGAGATTCTTGAGAAACGTTCGAAAAATTATAGGAATGTCATCGACCCAAAACTCGGGTATGCCAATGGAAGGTATGCCGACGGCAGCTGGGCCGATAGCATAAATCCCTTTACCTTTAATTCCTTCATCACCGAGGGAGCACCTTGCCACTATACTTGGTATGTTCCTCATGATCCCGAGGGTTTGATAGAGTTATTGGGAGGCAAAGAGAGGGTAGAGGCGAAGCTCGATTCTCTTTTTGAATTGAAGCGCTATTGGCATGGTAACGAACCCTGCCATCAGATAGTATTTCTATATGATGCGGTAGGTCGTCCGGACAAAGCCGCCAAGTGGATTCGGCACATCATGGACACCGAATATAAGGATATCCCAGGAGGTTTGGCAGGAAATGACGACGCCGGCCAGATGTCGGCATGGTATGTCTTCTCCGCCATGGGTTTCTATCCCGTCTGTCCAGGCCTCCCTGAATACTGGGTAGGCACCCCCCTCTTCGACAAAGTGACCATCCACCCCACCTCCGCCACCCCCTTCACCATAGAAAACACCCCCGCCGGCCAATNCCTCTTCAACGGCCATCCCCTCGAAGACTATAGATTCCAATTGCATAGGTAGTATGGAGCGCCGGCTTCCCAGCCGGCTCTTCAGAATGCATAGTAAATGGGAAGGCGGTTTTTAACCGCCTCGAGCCGTCTCCCCCTAACTTTTNCGAGTGTAAAGCCATAGTATCCAAATACTGCGTAGCCGTGGAATGGAGGCGTCCTCGCCTCCGCCGAGCCGTCTCCCACTAACTTTTTCGACTTAAATAAAGTTAAAAGAAAAGTAATAAGTTGCTCCATTAACCAACTTTTAATAATTTTGCCACATGAAGTCAAGTGCTTTCCATATGGCAATTCCCCTCATAGCAGTCTGCGCAGCCATCTCTTCCGCTGCACCGACAGCTAACGTCACCGCGCCACTGGAGCCGATACCATTTGAGTTGCCCGAGGTAAAGGTCGATACCAAGCACCGTCCCATCCTCCACTTGACTGGTTATATACGGGAACTCTCCACCATGACCTCCTCTTCCGACACCCTTATGCTCTACCGTGAGAAATGGGTAGACTTCATGATTCCNACNGGCAAGGAGAAGAAATATCAGGGTTGGACCGATGCTCGCCTGCTGAAGACAAAGTCTTATTATAAATGGACCGATTCCTCAGGACTTGACAGTGTCTCAGACCGGGCCAACCATCATTTCTCGTGGTCAGATTGGGTGTCACTTCCCCGCCGGGTCAGTTTCCCGGAACTTATTGGAGGCAACCGATTAGGCACGGATACAATCATGGGAAAATATTCCCCCACAGAGATTTGGAGCCGTGACTCGGCAGGAGTCAATGTGACGGTAAATGTGCTTGCCGACTCCACAAGAAGGAAATGGACACCACGTCTGGCGGGACCACTTTGGCGTGACACAGAATTTGAGCGCCTCATCATGGAATATAGATTTTCCGACACAGACACTTTTGCCGTAAAACCCCAGAATCTCGACCGACTGTCGTGCCGAATAGAATCCATGGGTCGCGGACATGATATGTTCCGCTTCAAGCATTATGAAGACCCTATACTCTACGTCAG
>WFLX010275658.1_pt1 | contig 11418 bp, 4 predicted proteins | sample 4967041 | NCBI WGS metagenome assembly WFLX01 (sample SAMN12857096, study PRJNA449069) | gut metagenome | isolation source: stool from male and female vole | host: Microtus ochrogaster | place: USA:Florida | collected 2017 | reverse complement strand
GGCAACCCCGGCTTCGGCATGCCTAATGAAAGATTGGACGATGGTGACAACCCGTTCAGAATGGGCTCATCACGTTCGGTTAAGTCGGTTAAGGCCGGAGGAAAGCTCTCTTCCGCGCGCTGGAGCGCACCGATTGACACCGATGGAGAATATGCCGTATACATAAGTTATCCGAAAACAACAAAGGCGGTTAAAGACGCTCATTATACAGTTCATACGGCCACGGGCGACCGTGAGTTTCTGGTTGACCAATCAATGGGAGCGGGAACTTGGGTTTATCTCGGAACCTTTCCGTTTTCTGGCTCTAAAGCTGCCCACGAGCGAGTGACTCTGACCAATGAATCGGCTACTGATGGCATTGTCGGAGCCGATGCCGTAAGAATCGGCGGCGGCATGGGCTCAGTTATGCGTGGAACGGACGGCGACAAGCATGTGAGCGGTATGCCGCGATGGGCTGAAGCGGCGCGATACTGGTTGCAATATGCCGGCATGCCTGCCGATGTATATGCAAGCGAGGAAAACGATTATAGAGATGATATTTTCTGTCGCCCGCAATGGGTAAATTATCTGAAGCAGGAACTAAACGTGCCCGTTGACCTTACGATGGCATTTCATTCCGATGCGGGTTCGCTCGGCGGCGACTCGATAGTGGGTACGCTGGGCATCTATTTTACCGACAAGAAGCGCGGTAAGTTTGCCGACGGCTCGTCAAGAACTTCGAGCGAGCGGCTTGCCAAAGCTATTGTAGGCAGCGTAGTGGACGATATACGGGAGCTTTACGATATTAACTGGACTCAGCGAAAAATGAAGGATGCCAAATATATTGAGGCCAGAATACCTGAAACTCCCACAATGTTGCTCGAGCTTCTTTCTCACCAGAATCTTGCCGATATGCGCTATGGGCTTGACCCGCAGTTTAAGTTCGATGTAGCCCGCGCGGTATACAAGGGTATGCTACGTTTCCTGTCGGTTGACGGCTCTGTTGACTACATTGTGCAGCCTCTTGCTCCGGAATCTCTGTCGTTGACTTCGGTTGGTTCAGACGATTATCTGCTGAGTTGGAAGCCCCGGTTAGACCCGCTTGAGTCTACTGCTGTTGCGGACTCTTACATTATCGAAGTCCGCGAAGGATCGGATTCTCAGAAACCATTTAGCGTTCTGACCGAAACTACTGCCACTTCAGCACTGGTAAAGATTCCCGCCGGCAAGATATGCAGCTATCGGATTATTGCCCGGAACAAAGGAGGATACAGCTTTGCATCGGAGGTAATGGCTGCCGGACATCCGGTACACTCAAAAGGTGAAGTTCGTGTGGTAAACGGTTTCACGCGCACTTCTGCGCCTGACCTATTTATTGCAGGCAATATGGCCGGATTCGGCGTCCCGTCGGGTGGGGTGGCCTACGGAACAGATCTTTCCGGAACGGGCGCTCAATATAATTTTGACCGCTCTGCTCCGTGGGTTCATGATGACCAGCCCGGCTTCGGGGCTTCCCGGGCCAACATGGAAACAATTCCGGTATATGGGAATTCTTTTGACAATGTTATTCTGCATGGAGTGGCAATTATGTCAGCCGGTTATAGCTTCGACAGTCAGTCTGTAAGTGCTTTTGTAGAGGATTCGGCTGCTCCACGCATTGTAGACATGATTTTAGGGTTGCAGAAAGAAACTAAAATCGGCGCCGGTCAGCGTCCGGCGGCTCACAGCGTTTTCCCTGCCGAACTCAAAGATAGAATCGTACAATTGGCGGCCATAGGTAGCAGATTCATCGTAAGCGGCTCGTATGTTGCTTCGGATTGCGATGATAATGAATTTCTTCGTTCAAATTTGGGAATCGGACTGCGGTCGGCTAACGCAACTGCTGTTGGTCGTGTAAACGAGGTTAAGTCACGCTATTCATCGGATTTCTCAGGCGGTAAATTCACTTATTCCGACGAATCCGGCGAGCGACCATATGCTGTTACATCGCCCGACGCCATAATCCCCGTTTCGCCGGGNGCAGAAACNATTATGAGATATGATGAAAACCAATCGCCTGCTGCCGCTGCCTATGTTTCGTCAACCCACAAAACNGTTACTTTCGGATTCCCGCTTGAGGCTATAGATTCTATGGCCCAGCGCAAAAAACTTATGAACCAAATTTTAGATTTCTTGAAATGAGAAACTTTTCGACCCAAGATATTAGAGCAATAGTTCCCGAAGGCGAATTTACGCTGATTAGCTTAACTGATGATATTATTAAGAGTGTTGATCGCCGGCGCCTCGAGCAAGTGGCCCGCGACACCGCATCGTTGGCCGTGTATGGCAACTACGAGAAAGACGGGCANACGATTCCCTTAATAGAGATGCAANCGGGGTCAGTGCGCGATGATTTTGATTTCGGTCCGGTTATGCTTGTCAATTCAGAATTTTTGCGGGAATATCAGTCTTCAGCCGAAGATTTGGATTATGCTGCATTTTATGATTTCTGGCTCTCTATGTACGGGCGTGTGTTCTTTGTNCCTGAAACTGTTTGCCGCGTGTCTTCTGCTCCGGTCTGTCCCCANGGTGGCGAAGCTCAGTTCAATTACGTTGATCCGCGCAACCGGGATGCCCAGATAGAGAAGGAGAATGTGTTTACGCGCTTCCTTATGAAACAAGAAGCTNTTATTGAACCGGGCAGTAGGGTAGACCACANTGGTGATTTTCCCGTAGAGGCNTCGGTTGTTATTCCTGTCAGGAACAGAATCAAGACGATTGCNGATGCCGTTCATTCCGCGTTGGACCAGGTTANAGATTNTCCNTANAATATTCTGGTTGTCGATAANCATAGCACCGACGGCACTACTCAACTGCTNGCAAAGCTCGCTGCGGAAAATCCGCGTGTTGTCCACATTATACCGGAGCCGGGACATGGCATCGGTGGATGCTGGAATGTAGCTCTCGATGACCGNCGCTGCGGTCGGTTTGCGGTGCAGCTCGATTCCGACGACATTTATTCATCGCCGGCTACACTCCAGCGGATAGTGGATGCATTTCGCGAGNGTGGNGCCGCNTGTGTAATCGGTTCATATACTCTAACCGATTTTGATTTGAATATNATCCCTCCGGGTTTGATAGATCATGCTGAATGGACCGACAGNAATGGTGCCAACAATGCATTGAGAATCAACGGCCTTGGTGCNCCNCGCGCNTTTTTCACTCCGATAGCCCGCGAACTCCGTTTTCCGGATGTCAGCTACGGTGAAGACTATGCTATGGTTTTGAGAATTACTCGCAATTACCGCCTCGTACGAATCTTTGATTCAGTGTATTTTTGCCGTCGATGGGGAGGCAATTCCGACTCAAATTTATCTCCGGAGANGACTAATGCAAACAACCGATATAAAGATGCCATTCGCTNGATAGANCNNCAAGCCCGCCGTAATAAATNGCATTTTTCAGNTAACTATGATTGATATCGACGNTTTTTTTAAGCAGCAACTACAAGTGTGGCCTGCCGTTCGCGAACGNTTCGAGGGGTTAGCAAATGTTGAAGTCAAGCGGGTAGGNGANTATANGNTTCAGTNTAATCCGGCGCGTGCTGTCAGCACAGCAGCCAGGGTCGATGCCGCCTCAATTGCANCACGTCCTTGTTTTCTATGCAGGAAAAATCGTCCCTCCGAACAAATATCTATGGAGTGGGAAGATCTGGAGATACTTGTGAATCCATTCCCGATTTTTCCGGGTCACTTGACCATAGCGGCACGAGAGCATATTCCTCAGACGCTTCTTGGACGAACTGAGCAGATGCGTCGCCTTAGCATGGCACTACCCGGCTATACGGTATTTTTTAATGGTGCAAAATCCGGGGCTTCGGCACCTGACCATTTTCACTTTCAGGCAGTTCCAAGCAAATATATGTTGCCCACCGCATTTGCCTACACCTATAAGCTTGAACCGGCCAACTTTTCACCGGAAGAAATTGACCCGATGGTGAATATGGTCTGTACTGACGGTGTAATTACCGTTATTCCGCGTCGCTGCCACCGCCCCGAATGCTATGGTCAACTCCTGGTTAGCCCNGCGTGCATTGACTTGTGCGGCACTCTTATTACGGTTCGNCGCANTGACTTCGANGCTCTCGATGAAAGTAGGGTGGAGTCAATAATACGCGAAGTNACCTTTCAAGAACCACCTGTTTATGTCGGGCTCATAACTTCAGATCCGGTTANTANTGCTCTTCCTGACGGAACAACAATCGTTGAGGGGGTGGTTATAGGAAAGGATTTCCACTGGGAGCAAAGGCAAACCCAGCGTTTTGCGGGTGAAATTCTGGAACATAACGGTCAGATTATAAACAGAATTGGACTGGAGGATTATTTAAGGTCGGTAATTTCGTCAGAAATGTCGGCAACCTCTTCTATCGAGCTACTTAAAGCGCATGCCATAATTTCCCGCAGTTGGGTTATGGCTCAACTGCGTGCAACCCGAGCGCTGGCCGCAAAGGGAGAAGCGGTTGAGGATAATCCGCTTGCCGACGGTGAAATCAGACAATGGTTTGACAAAGACGATCATTCAAGCTTTGATGTATGTTCCGATGATCATTGCCAACGCTACCAGGGAATTACACGCATAACGTCGCCGGCGGTAGATTCGGCTGTGGATGCGACGCGAGGAGTAGTTTTAGTAGCAAACGGCGAGATATGCGATGCACGGTTTTCAAAATGCTGCGGCGGCGCTTTTGAGTTATTCGAAAACTGTTGGCAACCCCGTCATCACTCTTACTTATCGGCCGGGCGCGATTGGCCGCACTCGCAGCTGCCTGACCTGACAGTTGAAGAAATAGCCCGGGAATGGATACTCTCCAGGCCCGATTCCTTCTGCGCTGATACTCCGACTGAGGTTCTGAAACAGGTTCTGAATGATTTTGACCGTAACACTACCCCCGACTTCTTCAGATGGACACAGCGATATTCGCAATCTGAAATCAGCGAATTGGTTAATCGTCGCTCAGGACTTGATTTCGGCACTGTTTTAGCACTTGAGCCGCTGACGCGCGGTTCTTCCGGTCGCATTACGCGCCTGCGCATTGTAGGTTCAAGGTTAACTAAAGTAATTGGCAAGGAGTTGATTATTCGTCGCTGGTTGTCGGAAAGCCATCTATATAGTTCTGCCTTCGTTGTTGAACGGGAGGGAACTGATTTTATTCTCCGTGGAGCCGGTTGGGGCCATGGAGTAGGGCTGTGTCAGATCGGAGCGGCTATGATGGCTCACAAAGGATATGATTTTAAGAAAATTTTGCANCATTATTTTCCTAATAGCGAACTTTGGNACGCNTTTTGNTATTATAGGGGTAAGATGAATANTTACGAANNNAAGNNGGCCGTTGAAAAANCCTTGACNTCCGNNAACTTCCACGAAGCTTTTCGTCTTTTGNGCGTAATGTTGTCGGCCGATAGCTGGCGACTGCGTGCCGATCTCGAGGCAGCTGAGGAAGATTATAGCCGAATAATAGATTACGCCCTTAGCGGCGCACCTGACCCGGGGCGCGCCGAGCAAATTTCTGTTCTGTCCACGCGTTTGTACAGCATTCTCGATATGTTGCTGCGTGAAAGTCTTGTCGCAGACCATAGTTCGCTATATTTCAATGTTGTCAGAACCCTGAGATTGCGGCGGGGTGAACAGCTCCAGATGCTACTCAAGGATTATGAGGATTCAGCAGCCAAAGTAAGCTCATTTTTCGGCCAAAAGCCTTCAGAACCCGACTTGCGTAAAGTTGAGGACCTTGAAGAGCGAATATTTGATCGCATTTGGACNACAACCCCTCTGACCTTTGACGANATTTCGGCGATAAAGGAATTTATGGCTTCCGANNTTGTTTCCGACTCGGTGAAGTCACTGATTGTCGGAGCATTGACCATGTCACTGCTTCATTTCTTTAGTGAGCCGGCCTTGCGTTTGCTGCTGGAGTTCGCGACGCCGGGTGGTAATACTGAGATACAGGCCCGAGCAACCGTTGGTGCGGTACTCGTAATGGCCCGTTGGCCAAAGCGGTCAAATACTCCGGCCATAAAAGCGCGGCTTGAAGCTCTGCGTGAACTCGGCCAATGGCAACAGAGCGTCGAGCATGTTATCATGCAGATTATTCGCACTGCCGATGTAGAAGCCATCACCGCCACCATGCGCAACGAGATTATCCCGGAAATGATGAAGTTGCGGCCTGACATAGAGCGTCACATTCAGGAATCAGGCTTTGATCCGGCTGACTTCGAAGCTAATCCCGAGTGGGAAGAGATGCTCGAAAAATCGGGTCTGACGGAGCGATTGCGTAAACTATCGGAAATGACCGAAGAGGGTGGCGACCTCTTCTACCCCGTATTCTCCATGCTCAAGACTTTTCCGTTCTTTAACCATATCAGCCACTGGTTTTTGCCATTCAACTCATCTCGCCTNGANGTCAAGCGTGCGTTGGGNAATGACCCGGCAATAGAACTATTGCTCGAGGAATCGCCGATAATGTGTGCATCCGATAAGTATTCGTTTGCGCTATCGGTCAATCATCTGCCCGAANCTCAGAAGCAAATGCTCATGACNCAGATAAATTCTGCAGCCGAACAAGGAAATTTAGTAGCTGCAAGCATCATGAGCAATGGTCAGGCTCTTACTGCCGCCATAACGACCTATATTCACGACTTATATAGGTTCTTTAAGCTTTTCCGCAGAAGCGGAGAGTTTGCCAGCCCGTTTGACAGGCTGATAAATCCGGTTGCCATTCCCACTCTGAGTGCTGATTTTCAAGAACCGGAAAAAGTTAGACTCTTGGGAGAATTTTATTTTAAACATAAGCATTTTGCGGAGGCAATTGATCTTTTCGGCACTTTGAATCCGGATTTGGAGCTGCATCAGAAAATGGGCTATGCATTTCAACGNCTCGGTCGATTNCAAGANGCCCTNACTGANTATGAGCGCGCNGAANTGCTTGCNCCTGAAAGTGAATGGAATCTNAAACGACTNGCNCAGGTAAGTAAGGCGCTCGGTCAACACCGCAAGGCGCTCGGCTATTATAAACGGCTTGAAAAATTGCAGCCTGATTCGTCGAAGGTTGCCCTGCTTATCGGCCATTGTCTGCTCGAGCTGAATGAACTGCGCGATGCTCTTCATTATTACTATAAAGCAGAAATGCTCGATGAAAAATCGACCGATGCACTGCGGCCGATTGCATGGAGTGCATTTCTTAACCGCGATTTTGAAACATCCGAGCGCTATTTCAGAAGAATTCTTACCGAACTCTCTCCGGAACCGACTGACTATCTTAACCTCGGACATCTCGCTTTGGCCAAGTCTGACGTGCGCGAGGCAATGAACTATTACTCTCTTTATTCTGCCGACATCGAGGCTCTTTCATGCGCATTGTCCGCCGACCGCCCTCTGCTGGAACGTGCCGGTGTCGACACTTCCATTATTCCGCTGCTGCTCGATAGTTTACGCTATAAAAACAGTTAATATCGCTATGAAAAACCCACTTTTATCGAAATTTGAAGTTCCACCTTTTTCGCAAATAAATAATTCCGATTACCTGCCCGCAATCGAAAGTGCAATTGCCGAAGGTCTGGCCGAAGTCGATGCAATAGCCTCGAATCCCGAGCCTCCTACGTTTGAAAACACTGTTCTTGCACTTGAAAATTCAGGCAAGACTCTCAGCCGGGTGCTCGGAGTGTTTTATCCGCTTCTTTCGGCCGAAGCCGATGAGGAACTTATGGATATTTCTATCAAGGCCTCGCCGCTTTTGAGCGAGTACTCATCGAAAATCAGTCTGAATGAACAACTGTTTGAGCGAATTAAGGCTGTTTACGAAAAGCGCAATCAACTTAACCTCGATGCCGAAAGCCTTAAGCTACTTACAGACTGCTATCTCGGGTTTACCCGTTCGGGCGCTAACCTGCGCGGGGCCGACCGCGAGCGATTCCGCGAAATTACAGCGCGCCTTGATGAACTGACTACAAAATTTGGCCAGAATGTCAAACGCGAACTGGCAACTTACTCTTTCCCATTATCGGCAGACAAAGTTGAAGGTCTGCCCCAATGGCTTCCTGACCAGATGGCCGAAAATGCCCGCGATCGCAAGTCGCCCGAGCCATACGTGTTGACCCTGCAAGCGCCGGAATATATGGCGTTTATGAAGCTTTCGCCCTTTGATGACCTGCGCTATAAGGTTTATATGGCATACTCAGGCCGTAACATTAANGGTGAGTATTCCAACNTAGAAATNGTGCGCGAAATATCCAATCTGCGNCTGGAGCGTGCCCGATTACTTGGCTACAAGTCGTTTGCTGANTTCAAACTCGAACGCACNATGGCCAAAACGCCCGCGGCAGCCNTTNAGCTCCTCGGCGATTTGGCGGATGCCTATATGCCCGCCTTGCACCGCGAACTTTCAGAGCTTCGCGAATTTGCCGGNGAGGAAATTACCCCGTGGAACTACGCCTATCATTCCAATCGCCTGCGCAAGGCCCGCTATGACTTCGATCCCGAAGCAATGCGTCCTTACTTTGAGCTGAGTGCGGTTATAAACGGAGTTTTCAGCCTTGCCACGCGACTTTATGGCGTAACATTTGCTGAGAAGCAGGGAGTAGATGTTTATCATCCGGATGTAAAAGTTTTCGATGTTCTCGANNCCGACGGCTCCCATCTGGGTCTGCTCTATACNGACTTTTTCCCTCGGGCNGGTCGNAAGAGTCCNGGGGCATGGATGACCGACTTCCGNGAGGCAGATGGAGNAATACGTCCGCAAGTCAACATTGTTATGAACTTCACCAAGCCGTCGGCCGAGCGTCCGTCGCTGCTGTCGCCAGGCGAGGTAACTACTTTCCTTCATGAGTTCGGTCATGCGCTGCATTCGCTGCTGACTCGCGCTAAATATACCTCACAGGCCGGAACCAACGTTGACCGCGACTTTGTTGAGCTTCCCTCGCAGTTCAATGAAAACTTCTTTTATTCCCGCGAGTTTCTGGATGGTTTCGCCCGCCATTACCAGACCGGCGAGCCTCTGCCTGCCGAGCTTTATGACCGCATGATCGCCGCCCGGCGCTTCGGAGCNGCATACGCGTGCATACGCCAGCTTAACTTCGGTATGCTCGATTTCGGATTCCACACCATTGAGCAACCAATCGGCGATATTGAGCAGGTTGAACGCGAGGCAATTGACCCGGTAAGGATTTTCCCCGACCAGCCTGACACTATGATTGCCACTTCGTTTGGCCACATCTTTTCGGGCGGTTATGCCGCAGGCTACTATTCCTATAAGTGGGCCGAAGTTCTCGATGCCGATGCCTTCGACTATTTCGAGCAAAACGGAACATTTAGTCCCGAGCTGGCAGACTCGTNCCGGCGCAGTATTCTTGANCGCGGTGGCTCCGCTCNGGCCGATGAACTCTACCGTAAGTNCCGCGGCCGCGATGCCTCAATCGACGCCCTCCTGCGCCGCGACGGCATCCGCTGACACTTCTCCCGGGGTTTTACCCCGGGCTATTATACCTTTACCCGCGCTGCGGGTAATAAATTGCCTCATCCGCACAAAAAAAATTCAACAGCAAAATTCCAAATTCCAAATTATTTCCGTAACTTTGCATCAATGGAACTGTAGAGACAGTCCAGTTTATTGATATTTATAGGTGTTATTTGACATCTTCGTCTTTTAAATCCAGAACTTGGCCGTTCATTGTATACACAGAGACGAGACGCTCAATAGCATCCATCGGTTGCATAGTGCTTATACCGGTGTGAGGCTGTTGTTCTCGTATGTGTATGGGTAGGCCAAGATTCCCGGATTTAATGCGAGGACAAAATATTATCCTCACACCTTTTTTGTATATTTTGAAATCTTTGAGGATTTGGATTTCACCCAAACAAAATTCCATTATGCTTAAAAAATTTTTTACATGCAATTCTATCCTCTTAATTTTGGGGATGACAATGTTTTATGCTAAAGGGGAGTATATAACTTATACTGACTCATGGGTTGAGTGGCACGATGCAATTTATGCTTCAGAGCCCATTGAACCTTGGTCGGTAAGATTAGTAAAATCCAGAGACAGGGAGGGAATATATATGTTCAAGCCATATAGTGCCTACCATAATGATTATAGAACATCGTATAATTCACCTTTTAATTATAATGGTTGGATAGTACTTGATATCAATGATCCGAATAAAGTCCTCCTTGAAAAGTATGCACGCGATAATGACAACGCCGCGCCTTGGTTTGTTCACAATGTTCCCGAATGCGGTTACTCAGGAAAAACATATGGAAAGGTATCAGGAAGAAGCATAATTTTCCCTGCCGGAACAATTGGTGTTACCGGAAGGGACCCGATGTGGAACTCATTTGCGCATAAAATAGTTTTTCCGGAGGGTGTTCCCGGGTATCCGACAAGTAACTCCGGAATATTTTTAGGACTAACTACATTTAATAAAACTTTAGGCTTCAAAGATATAAAACTCCTTGATGAGGATTCGGTAGATGAATTTATAACGTTTGTAGATAATGCGCAAAAAGATGTTTATACTTTACTCTATTATGCTGTAGACCAATCAATAGATAGAATGATTGACTTTAGCTATCCGGATGATTTATCATCCGCTGTAATTGTAACGTTTACAGATGGATATGATAGAGGTTCGATTGATAAAAAACCTGAATATCTTTATGCAAGCGATTATGCAAATGATATTCAAACAAAAATTCAAAATACCTGGATAAACGGACAACCACTACAAGCATTCAGCATTGGGCTTCAAGGCTCTATTGATGTTGATGACGACGAACGTTTCATTTCAAGTCTGCAACCCTTAGCCTCTTCGCCGGAAAATGCAATGACGGTAACAGACATGAAAAGCCTGGAAAGAGAATTGAGTGTTATAGCAAATGATTTAGTTAAAACTTCTACAGAATCACAGTTTTCCGTATCCATTTCAGGAATTGACCATAACGCACGAATTCGATTGACTCTCGACGGTGCATCTTCCAACCCTGAAAGTTCAAATTTCTATGTGGAAGGAATTTATGATAGATTAAATAATCAACTTACTTCTGTTGAGTATCATGGTTTCACATCCTCATCTGGTGATGTTGTTCAAGGAGTTAAAGAAGATATTGCAACAACCTTTACCTTTGAAGACTGTCGCACTCTTGACGAATCAATTTTCGAAGTAGACCCTTCAAAATTTGACCACTGGACAGCAATTTCGTCTACGGTATGGCAACACAACGATGAAATAGAACGTGAAAAAGATTTAAAGGTTGAGGAAATTCATAAGTCAATTGCAGTAATGTTCGCAATTGATTGTTCAGAATCTATTGGAGATAAATGTGATGATCTCAAAAGTGCTTGTAACACCTTTATAAATATACTTGCTGCGGCTACTAATTCCAATGCCCCAACCAGCACAATTAAAGTT
>WFLX010039923.1_pt1 | contig 11428 bp, 10 predicted proteins | sample 4967041 | NCBI WGS metagenome assembly WFLX01 (sample SAMN12857096, study PRJNA449069) | gut metagenome | isolation source: stool from male and female vole | host: Microtus ochrogaster | place: USA:Florida | collected 2017 | reverse complement strand
CCTGCGTCGGTAAGTATTATCTCGATGCTGTCGGCGCCGGCATCAACCGAGTTCTCAACCAGTTCCTTGATAACCGAAGCGGGGCGCTGAATCACCTCGCCGGCGGCAATCTGATTGGCCACGGAGTCGGGCAGCAGTCTTATCACATCGTTGGTCATAGAAGTGTGGGGGATAGAAATGGAAATACAAAATTACATCATCTTGTTCATTTGCGCAAATTCACTTTTCATGAGCCACTCTTTCAGCCACTTGCATAATTCGTGAAAATTTTATAATTTTGCGCGGTCTTTGAGCCGGGCGAAGAGGCCGTTTCCGCTTCGCGAGGTCTTGAAGCTATTACCACCACACATACTATATATTTATGAAAAAAGCAAGGCTGTGGGCTTTGTTGGTAGCGGTGATTCTCTCCGTGCCATTTTATGCTAACTCTCAATCGCGCCCCGGAGATGTAGACATCTTCATGGGTGTCGATCTCAAATACCGAGATGTGTTTTTCAACAACAGGGTCTTTGACTTTGTGGTCAATCTCACTCCCGGAGTGAAATGGAACATGGGTCACGACTGGGAGCTCGGGGCACAGGTGCTTGTGCCGGTCATCAACCAGTTTGGCAACTCCTATGGNGATGTGCGCATCGGTGTGGCCTCGGTGTCAAAGCAGCTGGGCCTCGGCGAGCGTTGGCGCTTTAAATTCAGCGGAGGTCAGTTCAGCTACAACCGCTACGGCCTCGATGTCAAGTCAATGCTTATAGCCAACAAATGGCTCGCTTTTCAGGCCGAGGTGGGTCTGACAGGCTATTGCTTCTTTGCTTTCTCCGACAAATGGTCGGCTTCCACTCCCGAGAGAGTGACTTTTCTCGCGGGCCCTCAGTTCTGGATCGACCGCTGGACCTCTCAGATCAATCTGCGCGGCGGTCGATATGTCTACGGCGACTATGGCGTGGAGGTCGAGGCAATGAGACATTTCAAACACACCACTGTGGGCCTCTTTGCCTCCTACAGCAGTCAGGCGAAAGAAAATGCCGGCTTCCGCATCACCGTCATGCTTCCCCCCTATAAGACGAAGCGCCGCAAGGTTAACTTCCGCCCCGCCTCCAACTTCCAGATTGACTACCGCAACGACGGAAGCCCCTACTCCACACGCCAATATTACACCGACCCCGAGCAGAACGCCCGTCAGGGATGGTTTAGCCGCGACATCAACCCGTGGGGTCCCGACACCATGGCTCCCGANTTTGTAAGCACCAACGGCGATNACNCCAAAGGAAAGGAGGTGAAGAAATGAAACATCTTCTCGTCTCGATAGCTATGCTTCTGTGTGTTGCGCTCGGAGTGAGGGCGCAGCAATATTGCGGCATGACAGGCTTGATAAATGTTCCTACCGCCGAAATGGATTCAGCCGGTCAGGCGCGTATAGGCGTGCATTATCTCAACGGCCACATGACTCCCAACGGTCGCGCATGGTATGAAGGTGACAAGAAATACCCTACCGGCGACATGTATCTGTCGATAACTCCTTTCAAATGGGTGGAGATAGGCTATGTGATGACCCTTTTCAAGATTCAGGAAACCGACTATCCCCATGACAAGCCGGGATATAACCGCAAGGACAGATATTTCACCCTCAAGGTGACTCCTCTCCATGAGGGTAAGTGGTGGCCTTCGGTGTCAGTAGGCGCCAATGACATACTCAGCACAAGCTTCCTCAGCCACAACAACACCCTCGACTCGACAAGCGACACCAACAACGGATTTTTCCGCACCTATTATCTTGCTCTGACCAAAGGGTTGGATTTCAACAACAACCGCATTGCCGCCACCTTAACCTACCGTCGCTATACAGCCAACTACAATCACCGCTGGCAAGGATTGGTGGGCGGCGTGAGCTATACTCCCTGGTTTGTGAAAGGGGGCTACACCCTCAGCGATATGCGCCTCATGGCTGAATGGGATGGCTGTGAAGTCAACATCGGAGCCGGCTGTGTGTTGTGGCGACACCTCATGATGCAGGTGTCATTGCAGGATTTCAGGTATATTTCGGCGGGAATCTGCTATACTGTAAATCTTTTTTAGAAAATATTTGTTATAAAATAACAGATGATATTTGAAAAACTTTCATTACCTTTGCAGACNGTTAGAACCAANTTCTTGTTAAGGTAAAAAGAGTTTATCCTTTATATAACTAACTATTTGATAATTAACAAAAACTATAATCTATTTTTTATCATTACAAAATGAAGAAAATCGTATGCTTTGGAGCTGCCCTCCTTATGCTTTGTGGCTTCTCCTCATGTAAAGACGAAGATCCCGTGTGGAATCCCGCTCCTCCCACTGTGGAAGTTAAGCCTAACACTATCTCAGGCGTGGTTACCGACATCAACGGTAATGTTCTTGCCAACGCCAAAGTAGTGATGAACGGCAAAGAAGTTAGCACCGACGCCAATGGTAACTTCCTCTTTGACGATGTTGCCCCGGGTAGCTACACTCTCGAGTGCTCTTATCCCGATATGATTACTGAGTCTGAGTCAGTGACTATGCCTCAGAGCGCCAACGGTCAGTATCTCATTCTCTCTTTCCGTCTTTATAAGGACATCAAGACCACCTTTAACGTAACTCCCGAGGAAGGTGGCGAAGGTGAAGTGGTTTCAGACGCTATGAAAACCAACGACCTCGGCAACATCGACATGACTGTTGACGTGCCTGCCGGTGCCGCTCCCGCCAACACCACCATCACCATTACTCCTATCTTCACCAAGGATAGCCGTTATGTAACCAACCGCAGCACCTCAGTTGACGAGACCATGCTCATCGGTGCCGACGTTGATTGCTCTGACCCCAACCTCAAGCTTTCTGCTCCTATCAGCGTGCAGTTTGCCGTTGACCAGACCGTTAAGCACAAAGTTGAGACCAAGATGTATGTAAACGGCCAGTGGGTAACCGTTCCTCACACCGACACTCCCGAAGGTGTTAAGGTTGAAACCACCACCTTCACCCAGTTCGGTCTTTTCTTCAAGGTTACTCTCACCGAAACCCTCAGCTCAGAGGCTCTCGTGTTTAACCCCAACGAATGGAACAACCTCAACGGCCAGTCAGCCGTTGACGTAAAAGACGCTCCCTTTACCTATAAGGTTGGTAGCGAATATGGCACAAGAGGTGCTAACACTCTCGAGGCTCTTCTTCTCGAACACCTCGCCCGTCTGCTCGGCGCCCGCGTTAAAACCGTAAGCACTGAATATCCCCTTAACGTAACCCTCCCCATCGGCACTGCCATGTTCATCTCAGGTAAGCAGGATTATCGTCAGGTAACCGTTGCTACCGACGGCAAGTCAATGACCGGTAAGTCTTACAACCTCGTTACCGTAAGCGTAAGAACCACAACCCGCACCGACCACAACGGCGGCATGGGTGGCAATTGATAAAATCGCCCTTTATGGTGTAGCCGGGGACTGACTCCCCACACCTTATTAAATATATAAAAACGCGTCGTTCCGACAATAATTCACGGAATGGCGCGTTTTTATATTGTTATGCCCGAATGTTGCCACCCTCAGCTATCGGTGAGACGCGGGCGTAAAAAGAAGAATAACAATCAGATGAGTCACATTTCGCGACATATAATAAAGCTGTTTAAGGTGCTCCTGCCGGTGGTGTTGCTGGCTGTTGCGGCTCCGTTGCCCGGCTATGGCGCGCGGCTTAACGACAAGCTGCTCAATCGCCCCTATGCTGACAACAGGGCCTGGCATCTCGGCTTCGGCTTCGGAGTTCATGCCCAGAGCCTCGGCTTCACCCACAACGGGTTTGTGACCGAAGGAGGGGAGACATGGTTTATGGAGCAGCCCTCCTATTCTCCCGGCTTCTGTGTCAACGGCCTTGTGGATTTCAGATTGTCGACCTATTTTAATGTCAGGCTTTCGCCCGGCATGTATTTCGGCAATCGTGACATCAGGATGATCGACACTACCTATGGCAACGAGGAGCGTCAGAACATCAAATCAACCTTTGTGGTGTTGCCTGTCGACCTCAAATGCTCTGCGTTGCGCTACCGCAACGTGCGCCCCTATGCCACCGTGGGTGTTCTGCCCGCTTTCGACGTGTCGAAGCGTCGTGCCGANTTCTTTCAGCTCAACACCGCCGACCTCTACCTCACTTTCGGTTTCGGCTGTGACTTCTATCTCCCTTTCTTTAAGTTTATNCCCGAGCTGAAATTCTGTCTCGGCCTTACCGACGTGTTGCGCCACAACCGCCCCGANCTTGCCGACAATCCCGAAGCGCTGAAATTCACTCAGTCGTTGTCAAAGGCCAAGTCTTCGATGGTTGTGCTCACTTTCTATTTTGAATAATCCCCTATGAGTCATATAAGTGTCAAGTTGTCTGCCGTAATGTCAAGGCTATTGCTTTTGACAGCGATATTGCTCGGGATGTCGTCGGGAGTGTCGGCTCAGACCGACCCTCTGCTGAGCCACTACTATGAGATGCCCTCATTCTACAACCCGGGTGCCATAGGCCAGACCGACCTTTTGCGCATACGCGGAGGCGCGCGTCTGCAATGGCTCGGCATTGAACATGCTCCCGTGTCGATAGTCGCCACCGGAGACATGCCTGTCAAGCTCGGTAAGCGGCGTCTCGCCGTNGGTCTCGCCCTTCAGCAGGAGAGTCTCGGCCTTTACCGCAACTTCACTGTCGGCGCCATGGTGGGCTATCAGATGAAATTGCTCGGCGGCATACTCACTCCCGGTCTGAGAATCGGTCTGGCGAGTGAATCGTTCAAAGGCTCGGAGGTGTATATTCCCGACGATGACGACTATCATCAGGCCACCGACGACGCCATTCCCAACACCGACGTGTCGGGCAACGCNCTTGACCTCGGCCTCGGCCTCAGCTACCGTCGCGAGCGGTTTTCGTTAGGCCTNAGCATGCTTCATGCCAATTCNCCNTCGATCAATCTCAGCAGCTCAAACGGTTCGGGCGGCGCGATAGCCACTCCGGGCGAAAACGGAGATGTGAAAAATTATCAATTTTCACTCAAACGCACATTATATTTCACAGCCTCCGGCAATATTCCGCTAAGCAACACGTTATTTGAATTGATGCCATCAGTCATCGCGGTCTCCGACTTCGACACTTTTACCGGAGCGGCAACCGCAATGGTGAGATATAACCGATTTCTCAGCGCAGGTCTGGGCTACAGATGGGATGACGCCATAGCTCTCCATTTAGGAGTCGACATCAAGAACTTCTATCTCGGCTATAGTTATGAATATCCTGTATCGGCAATCTCAAAGGTGAGCAGTGGCAGCCATGAAATCATAGCCGGCTATAGCCTGAAGCTTGATTTCAGTGAGAAAAACAAGAATAAACACAAGAGTATCCGCATAATGTAGAATATGAAAAAGCTAACCCTCTCTATAATCACTCCGGTGGTTCTCACCCTTTTTGCTTCATGCGCAGCCGGCTCAGGCGGAGCTGGCGGTGAAGTGACGGGCGTGGGTGCTTCATCCTGGACCGAGCCCACTCCCTATGGCATGGTGCTCGTTGACCGCGGCTCAATGGAAGTGGGCCACAAAGCCGATTCTGTCTGGAATCTCGATGATCAGTCGAGAGGTGTGAGCGTTGATGCTTTCTGGATGGATGAAACCGAGGTGACCAACTCAAAATACAAGCAGTTTGTGTTTTGGGTGCGCGATTCGATTATCCGTGAGCGTCTTGCCGACCCCGCTTATGGCGGTAACGAGGAGTTTAAGATCGAGGAAGACCGCGACGGTAATCCCGTGACTCCCCACCTCAACTGGAATAAACCNATACCCTGGCGTAATCCCAACGAAGATGAGCAGAGAGCTATCGAGAGCCTCTACCGCACCAANCCCATCACCGGTGTGAGAGAGCTCGACGGNGAGCAGCTCAACTATCGCTATGAGATTTACAACCACACCGAGGCCGCCCGTCGCCGCAACCGCCTTGACCCCAAGCGCAGGGAATATAACACCGACAAACCTGTGCCTACCGAGGTGCCCCTCATCTCCAAAGACACCGCTTGGATCAACGACGATGGCGAGATTATCCGCGAAACCATCACCCGCGGCCTCACCGGCGATTACGACTTCCTCAACACCTATATAGTGAATGTCTATCCCGACACCACAGTGTGGATCAACGACTTTGAGAATGCCTACAACGAGCCTTATGTGAGACTCTATTTCAATCACGGCATTTATAACGAATATCCCGTGGTGGGTGTGAGCTGGGAGCAGGCCAACGCCTTTGCCAACTGGCGCACCGACTATCTCAAGCGCTCGCTTGGCCGCGACGGCATCTATGTGGAGCGTTATCGTCTCCCGACCGAGGCCGAGTGGGAATATGCCGCCCGTGCCGGGGTGGATGAAAACAAATACCCCTGGGAGGGCGACCTTCCCCTCACCGAAGAAAAAGGCTGTTTCTATGCCAACTTCAAGCCGAGAAAGGGCAACTTTGTGCAGGACGGCCATCTTATCACCTCGCGTGTGGGCACTTATGCCCCCAACGATTTCGGCCTCTATGACATGGCCGGTAATGTGAGCGAATGGACCTCCACCGCCTTTACCGAAAGTGTGGGTCAGATTACCTCCGACCTCAACCCCGAATATCGTTATGACTCGGCCATCGAAGACCCCTACCGCATGAAGCGCAAGATTGTGCGCGGCGGTTCATGGAAAGATGTGGCCCACAACATACGCAGCGACCTCCGCATGTGGGAATATCAGAATGAGCAGCGCAGTTATATCGGCTTCCGCTGTGTGAGAACCCAGCTCGGATTTGCCAAAGGCAACAAGGCTCGCAAATGATAGAGTGCCTGTCATAACAATTTTTCTCCGATCATAATCTCTTTTCCGAAAATGAAAAAAATCAGAAAATATAAAAACATAGTCGAGCGCTTTCTCTCGGGCGAAAGCGGACAGCGTTTCTTTAACTTCGCCTACTCGATCGGTGCAGCCATCGTGATCTGGGGCGCGCTCTTCAAGATTCTTCACCTGCCCGGCGGCGAGCTGCTGCTTTGTATCGGTATGGGCACCGAGGTGCTGATGTTTATCCTCACCGCCTTCGACCGCCCCGGCCGCGACTATCATTGGGAAGAGGTCTTTCCTCAGCTTGCCAACAAGGAAGCCTCTGATTCGGAGGCTCACGACCAGGCCGCTCCCGTGATGGCAATGGGTCAGGGAGGCGTTGTGTCGGGTGGACCGGTAGTTTACGGTGGCCCTGTTTATGTAGGAGGTGCCGCAAGCGCAGCCGGTGAAGGTGGCGCTCAGGTAGCCGCTTCAGGTGCCGGCACAATTGTTCCCCCGGTGCTCACCGGAGAACCCTCTCACGACGTTGCCGCAGTGACCGAAAACTATATCGCCCGCATGAGCGCCATTGCCGAGCAGATGAATCAGCTCCAGCAGTCAACCGAGGCCCTCAACAAGGTGAGCGAGACTCTTCTCGCCTCCTATCAGGCCATCACCGACAACTCAGACTCTATCTCTGCTTCATCGGCAGGATATGTTGAGCAGATGCAGTCGCTCAACCGCAACATCAACGGCCTCAACACCATCTATGAGATTCAGCTCAAGAGCGTGTCTTCGCAGATCGACGCTATCGACCGTGTGAACCGCGGCATCAAGGAGATACGCGACATGTATGAGCGCTCGGCCTCCCAGAGCACACGCTATTGTGAGGAGACCGAAAAGATGGCCCGCTATATGCAGCAGCTCAACAAGGTGTATGAAAACATGATTCATGCCATGACCATCAACATGTATCATCCCACTATGGCCATGCCCGCCGATATGCCTCCTCACCATGAGCAGCAGGCTCCCCGCCATGACCATCTGCGTGAGCCCATGCATGAACCCTCGGCTCCTTCGGCCGACGAAAAGGCGTGAGCCCGATCATTTCCTTAAAACCAACACATTTCCCATATCTGTAATTAATACCAACCGCAATGGCTCAATCTTCCGGACGACTGTCGCCGCGTCAGAAAATGATTAATCTGATGTATATCGTGCTGACCGCCATGCTGGCTCTCAATGTGTCAAGCGATGTGCTTGAGGGCTTCTCGCAGGTGGAGGAAGGCCTGCGCCGGTCAAACAATACTGTCACCACCCGCAACGACGCCATTCTCACCAAGCTNACTCTTTTCAGCGAGCAGAATCCCGAGAAGGGCACCCAGTGGCTCAACAAGGCGCTCGAAGTGAGAGAGGCCACCGACCTGATGATCGGCAGAATCGACTCGCTGAAGTGGCTCATCGTAAGGGCTGCCGACGGCAAGGATGCCGACATCAACAACATCCGCCGCCGCGACGACCTTGAGTCGGCNTCGGTGGTGATGCTCAACCCCGCCACNCTGCGCGGCGAGCAGCTCCGCTCACAGATAGACTCCTATCGCGATTTTATAGCTACCGTGGTGACCGACACTACCAAGATGGCGGGTATCGCCGCCTCGCTTTCAACCGACGAGGAGCCTATCAAGGGCTCGGGTGTGAAACGTCTCTGGGAGGTGGCCAAGTTTGAGAATCAGCCTGTGGTGGCTGCAGTGACACTTCTCACCAAGCTCGAAAACGACGTCAGATTTGCCGAGGGTGAAGCCCTGTCGGCTCTGCTGGCCAATGTCGACGCCGGCGACGTGAGGGTCAACGAGCTCAACGCTTTCGTGATTCCTCAGAGCCGCTTCGTGATGAGAGGCGAGAAATATTCGGCCAACATCGTGCTNGCTGCTGTCGACACCACTGCCCGACCCACAATTTTCGTAGGTCAGGAGCANCTCCCCGATTCTCACGGCTTATATGAATTTACCGCCTCGCGCACCGGCTCGTTTGACTACTCGGGTCATCTTGAGGTGACTCATGGCGACGGCACCGTCACTTCCCACCCCTTCTCCTCATCTTATGTGGTGATGGAGCCTTCGGCCACTGTGTCGGCCACCATGATGAATGTGCTATATGCCGGTATTGACAATCCTATCAGTATCTCGGTGCCCGGCGTTCCCTCGGGCAATGTCAGCGCAACCATGACCAACGGCACACTCGTGCGCAGCGGTGACGGCTGGATAGCCCGNCCCGGCAAGGTAGGCGAAAATGCTGTTGTGAATGTCTCGGCTTCAACCAACGGCGGTGCCTCTCACCCTGTCAGCTCCATGACCTTCAGAGTGCGCTCGCTCCCTGACCCCACCGCCTATATCAATCTCGGTGGAGAGGGCAACGACGGTCGCTATAAAGGCGGTCGCCCCATCTCGAAAGCCCGTCTCACCGCAGCCAAGGGGCTCGGCGCCGCTATCGACGACGGTGTGCTTGACATCGACTTCAAGGTCACCGGCTTTGAAACAGTGGTGATCGACGGCATGGGCAACAACATGATAGAGCAGAGCAACGGCAATCAGTTCTCCTCCCGTCAGATCGAGGCAATCAAACGCCTCAACCGAGGCAAGCGCTTCTATATAAGCCGCATCAAGGCTGTGGGTCCCGATGGCTCGGAGCGTNTTCTCAGCCCTGTTGAAGTGATAATCAATTGATAAATATATCCAAACATGAAAAGGTTTGTTAAACATATTCTGGCTCTTTCGGCAATGACCCTGATGGCTCTCACCGTCTCGGCTCAGGATGTCAGCAATTCTTCATCAAGCAGCGGCATNGTGCGCCGCCGCGCCGACGACAAGGCCGCCAAAAGCTCCGACCCTTCGACCAANGTGTCGCCGCGCATGAAGCAGCGTTTTGAAAAAGCTAATGTGAGCGACGCCGATATGGAGTGGATGAGGGTGATCTANCGTCAGCTCGACCTCTCCAAGCCGGCCAACTCGCCGCTNTATTATCCNACCGACGCCGATGGCGGAGAGGAAAATCTCTTCAGAATCATCATGCGCCTTGTGGCCGACGGCTCCGTGCCCGCCTATGAGTTTCTCGACGGCAGGGAGGTTTTCACACCCGACTATAAGGTTAATGTCGATGCGGTGTTGACCAATGCCGNCNTTCCTCATTTCCCGGCCANGGGTAGCACCGAGAAGAATCCCAAATATGAGATTGCGCCCTCCGACCTCCCCGCCCACCTGGTGGAGAACTATTATGTGATAGAGCAGTGGGAGTTTGACCGTCGACACAACCGTCTGCGTCCTCAGATTGTGGCAATATGCCCGGTGCTCGACAACCTTGATGATGACGGCAACACCCGCCGCATCGCCATGTTCTGGATAAAGTATGAGGATCTGCGGCCCTATATCATGAACCGCACCATCTNCCTCTCCGACGACAANAATCTTCCCTCAGGCAATTATGACGACTATTNCCAGATNCAGCGCTATGACGGCGAGATNTACAAGACCCGCAANATGCGCAACCGTCTGCTCAGCGAAATGCACGCCGGTCCCGAGGCTTTGAAACGGGCTCAGGACAGTATTCAGGCGTCGCTCGACAGCTTTGAAAACCGTCTCTGGGTGCCCACCCTCGCCGAGCTCCGCGATTCGAAGGACGGGCAGAAGAATGTTGAGGCCGCTAATGATTCAACTTCGGTGAGTGCCCCCAAAACAGGCGTGAGATCTTCGCGCTCGGCCTCAAAGCGTCGCGAATCGGCCTCTAAATCGAAGCCTAAGGTTAAGAGCGCTCCCAAGTCTAAAACCACCTCAGGCTCATCTTCGGCCGCAAGATCGGTGCGCAACCGCCGCCGCTGACCGGCCCAAAAATATTGGAATGAGATTTACTCCAAAGGCTGTTCCCTTTATGACAGGGGAGCGGCCTTTTCTCTTACCGGACACCGGGAGGATAAACATTTCGCAATCTCAGAGCGTTCTTCAGTTAAGACACCCTTTTATTTACCCCTCCATTCCCCGCAGAGTCATGACTAAAGATATGCAAGCGATAGTGAGAATAGGCAGAATCACGCCACTCACGGCCAAGACAAGGTTCTTTCACTGGAATATACTCCGACATGCCGAGGAGCCTGTCGAGGTGACTCTCGCCACAAGTTATTCGCTNAGCAAATCTTCGCCCGACATTCTGACTCTGAGGCTGGTGGCTTGCTANCACTCGCTGCGCAACCTCATNATAAGGCCGCTGCTCAAATATGCTATGGAGGTGGAGTTTGAAATCGACAACCTCGCGGANATTATCGACATCANCGAGAGAAGCATCATCATTCCCCCTGATATTCTTAATCTTACTCTCGGAATCGGTATAGGGGCATTGAGGGGAATGTTGGCGCTCGAGTGCCGAAACAGCTCGCTTACCCACTATCCGCTGCCGATAATAAATATCGGTGACATAATTTCGCGGCTCACTCCCGGCACCGATGTGTCGATTTCGCTTGAGAAAGCAGCTGCCGAGCCCGGTTTCGGTCAGCTCCCCACCATGACCGTGACCTGCGAGGATGAGCGCAAGGAGGAGGGTTAATCAGCAGTTATCTCTCTTCGCTTTCCCTCAGCTTGCGATTGACT
>WFLX010153942.1_pt1 | contig 11430 bp, 11 predicted proteins | sample 4967041 | NCBI WGS metagenome assembly WFLX01 (sample SAMN12857096, study PRJNA449069) | gut metagenome | isolation source: stool from male and female vole | host: Microtus ochrogaster | place: USA:Florida | collected 2017 | reverse complement strand
GATTAACGATAAACGATGAACGATTAACGACCAACTCCTTTTTAGGGAGCAGGGGGCGCGACGGCTCGCTCGCTACGCTTCGCATTGCAGAAGTGAGGCAGACTCGGAAAGAATTCTCGTCAGCATGGCTATTTCGCTCTGCGGCTCCGGCACCTCTGCACCTCTGCGTGAGATTTATTGGAAGAGCTTTGGGGTCGCGCTCGGCGATCGCTCCAGACTTATCTTGCGTTGGGGGGGAGTTTCAACTATAAACTATGAACGATTAACGATCAGTTTTTGAGTCTTGAGTCTTGAGTCTTGAGGCTTCAGGGGGCGGGAATTTTGGATTTTAGGGGAAATCGCTTGGCGGTGTGAGGGAAATTTGTTAATTTTGCAATTTGAAACTGCTCGGGACTGTCCCCGGGCCATCAATAACCACTATGCAAGACATCCGCAATATAGCTATTATCGCTCACGTCGACCACGGTAAGACTACCCTCGTCGACAAAATGCTCCTCGCCGGAAATTTGTTTCGCGAAAACCAGAACACTGGCGAACTCATTCTTGACAACAATGATCTTGAGCGTGAAAGGGGTATCACAATTCTCTCAAAAAACGTAAGTATCAATTATAAGGGTACTAAAATTAATATTATCGACACACCCGGACACGCTGACTTCGGTGGTGAAGTGGAGCGTGTGCTTAATATGGCAGATGGTTGCTTGCTGCTTGTCGATGCATTTGAAGGTCCGATGCCTCAAACACGCTTCGTGCTTCAAAAGGCTATCCAAATGGGNCTGAAGCCTGTCGTAGTTATTANNAAGGTGGANANNCCCAATNGTCGTCCTGATGAAGTCAATGAGATGGTGTTCGATCTGATGTTTAATCTGAANGCTACGGAGGATCAGCTCGATTTCCCAACNGTATATGGCAGTGCCAAGGAAAATTGGATGAGCAAGGACTGGAAGGTGCGCACTGATGATATCACNGCNGTGCTTGANGCGATCATTGAATATATCCCCGCTCCGACACAGATAGAGGGTGATCCGCAGATGCTTATTACAAGCCTTGANTATTCAAGTTATGTGGGTCGAATCGCTGTNGGNCGCGTGCATCGTGGNACTCTTCGTGAAGGTATGGATATTGCGCTTTGCAAGAAAGATGGAAGCGTCAAGAAGCAGCGNATCAAGGAACTCCACACTTTTGAAGGAATGGGACGTAAGAAAGTCTCAGAAGTNAGCTCAGGCGATATTTGNGCTATNGTNGGTCTTGAAGATTTTGAGATTGGCGATACTATATCAGCTGTTGAGAATCCCGAACCACTCCCAAGAATCGCTATCGATGAGCCGACGATGTCAATGACTTTTACTATCAATAATTCTCCTTTCTTTGGAAAGGATGGTAAGTATGTCACATCACGCCACATCCACGATCGCTTGATGAAAGAACTTGACCGCAACCTTGCACTCCGTGTGAGCAAAGGAGATACGGAAGATAAATGGATTGTATATGGCCGAGGGGTGCTTCATTTGTCAATTCTTATCGAGACGATGCGTCGCGAAGGATATGAGCTCCAAGTGGGACAGCCACAGGTCATCATTAAGGAAATTGATGGAGTAAAATGCGAACCGATTGAGGCTCTTACCATAAATGTGCCTGAAGAATATAGCTCAAAAGTAGTGGATATGGTCACCCGCCGCAAGGGGGAGATAGTAAGCATGGATACTCAAAACGATCGTATTAATATAGAGTTCCATATTCCATCACGTGGCATTATCGGTCTTCGAAATAATGTACTTACCGCTACTGCAGGAGAAGCTATCATGGCTCACCGATTCCTTGAATATCAACCATGGAAAGGGGAGATAGAGCGTCGCACCAACGGCTCTCTGATAGCAATGGAAGCCGGCACTGCTTATGCATATGCTATAGATAAACTTCAGGATCGCGGACGCTTCTTCATTTTTCCACAGGATGAAGTGTATGCAGGACAGGTGGTAGGTGAGAATGCAAAGGATAAGGATATCGTGGTCAATGTCACCAAATCCAAGAAACTGACCAATATGCGAGCTTCAGGTGCTGATGACAAAGCAAAGATTGTGCCTCCAGTAGTATTCTCTCTTGAGGAGGCTCTTGAATATATAAAGGAAGATGAATATGTGGAAGTGACTCCAAATCATCTTCGTCTCCGCAAGATTATTCTTGATGAGAATGAGCGTAAGCGCGCTAACCGCAATGAAGGGTGACAATTAACTATAAACTATAAATTATAAACGATCAACGATCAATTATCAACGATTAATTATCAACGATCAAGGATTGGCGATTAACAATATATTATAAACGATTGGCGAGAGAGGATGGGAAATCCGCTTACATCGAAAGAAAGAAGAGGGCTGGTGGCTGTTGCGGCTGCAGCCCTCTTGTGCATTTCTTCGGGGTTTATAATACGCAGTTGTAGTGGAGGAAGCGCATCTAATCGAGGGGAGAGTATAGGTAGGGTAGAGGATGCTGATAGTGTGGAATATGACTCGGACAATCAGAAATACTCTAAGAAGGGAGATGTGAATAGGGGTGCTTCAAAAAATAAGAGGGGGAAGTCTTCGAAAAAGAAAAAGAAGGGGAAGTCTTCGAAAAAAAAGAAGGCTGAGAAGACTTATCCCGTGAGGGATCCGCTTTCTCAGCCTTGTGATTAGTTAGCGTTTTAGGATTAGGGCGGTGGTGGGGGAGACTGTGACGGTGCCGGTCAATGTGCCGAGACCGGCTTGCGGGTCTACTTTCCCGTCTTTTACAACGGCTTGCCAGTTTCCCTTGGGGAGTTTAACGGTTCTTGGCTCGTTGCTGCCATTGAATATCACCTTTATCTCCTTCCATGAGTCGCCATTGGCATTGTCCTTGAGTGTATAGGAAATGAGATTAGGAGTCTTTTCGGAATCGATCTTGTCAAACACAAGATGCTTAGCTATCTGCTCAGCAGACGTCATTCGGAATGCCGGATGCTCTTTGCGAAGAGCTATGAGTCCCTTGTAATAGTCCATCTGGTCACGGTTGGCAGCCTTCAGGCTCCAGTCGATTGCATTTATTGAATCAGGACTCTTGTAAGAGTTGTGCACACCTTTCTTGTCGCGGAAAATCTCTTCGCCGGCAAACATGAATGGAGTGCCTTGGGATGTGAAGACAATGGTCTGAGCCAATTTTGCCGCAGCCATACGCTCTGCATCGGTTGCTTCTGGCATAGATTTGCGCAATTTGTCGGTCAGTGTGAGATCGTCGTGACAGCTTACGTAGTTTACTATCATCTCAGGAGATGAAGCATAGGGGAATTTTGAGTTGTTGCCCTTTGAGTAGTCAACTTGCGGATGTGGTGTGGCAGCAACTATACCAATCTTGACAGTTTCCTCATTGCCCGGTTTGCCGGTTGCAAACCCACGGTCTTCAGCATTAGAATAGTGCCCTTTCACTGCATCGCGGATATCATCGGAGAACACAGCGATTCCCTCCATCTTCGCTACATTTTCTTTAAGAGCCCTTTGCTCAGAGGGGAGGGGAGAGTCTCCTGCTGTCCAACCTTCACCATAGACAAATATAGAGGGATTGATCTTCTTCAGTTCAGCTGCCACNTGATTCATAGTCTCAGTGTCGTGTATTGCNATCAGGTCGNATCTGAAACCGTCAATATGGTATTCATCAGCCCAATACTTTACTGAGTTAATAATATAGTCGCGCATTTGTTGCAGGTCGGAAGCGGTCTCATTTCCGCATCCGGAGGCATCTGAATATCTTCCATCGTCCCAATGCCTATGATAGTAGCCTGGAGCTGTGAGCTCAAAATTGGAGCCATCGTTTTCTGCGGTATGGTTGTAGACCACGTCCATTATCACGCCAATACCTGCGTCATGAAGAGCCTTAACCATCTCCTTCATTTCCTTTACTCTTGTGGCAGGGTCGGAGGGATTAGTGGAGTAGCTTCCTTCGGGAGCATTATAGTTTTGAGGATCATATCCCCAGTTGTAGGTGTTATCTTGCAGATTAGTCTCGTCGACAGAATTGTAGTCGTAGCTTGGAAGAATATGCACATGAGTCACGCCAAGTTCTTTCAGATGGTCGATTCCTGTCTTTTCCCCCTCCGGAGATACAGTGCCATTTTCGGTGAGGGCAAGGAATTTCCCCTTGTTGGCAATTCCGGAGGTAGGAGACATAGAGAAATCCCTATGATGCATCTCATATACGATGACGTCTGTGAAATTATCAACTTTTGGCCCCTTATCTTCAGACCACCCTTCCGGATTTGTCTTGGCAAAGTCGATGATTGCAGCTCGTTTGCCGTTTGCCGCCACAGCCTTTGCCCATACGCCTGGAGTCTCTGCAAGCCACTTGCCATCTTGTTTCACCTTGAAAGTATAGAATTTCCCATAGAGCTGTTGCTTTACGCTTGCAGTCCATGTGCCGTTTTCAGCATGGAAAGTCATTGGAATGGTTTCATATGGCTCTCCGAAGCATCCGGAGTTATAGAGGCAGAGCATCACTTCTTGAGCCTTGGGACTCCAAAGTCGGAAATGAGTGCCTGAGGCGTCTACCTTCAGTTCGAGATCGTCGCCGTTGTAGGTGGGATACTCAGCAAATTGCCGGTCGTAGGAACTTCGAGCCGTTACGGTCATTGTCGACTGTCCGATTCCGCTCATAATAAGAGCGGCTGAAAGAATAGTCATTGTCTTATTCATATATCAACTATTAACTATTAAGTAATTCAACTTTTNTATGTTCAAAAACTCACGCNAAGGNCGCAAAGACGCAGAGTTTCAATGCTTTGNGNANCTTCGCGTCGCGGTTTTGGCAAGCTCGCAANGGAAACNGGCTGCTACGCATCGCCCGGANAACGCAGAGAAACAGCGCAGTACNTGCGCTAAGGGTTTGCANATCAATGAGAAAGAACTTGCGAAACATGAACTGATCCCTGAAAACTGATTCATCTAAGAATTTCCTTTGCGGTATTTATCTGAATCCCCAGCTTCCACTTCTTCGAGGATGTTGAGGTAGGAAGCATATCTTGATTCTGCAATACGGTGCTCAGCCACCGCGTCTTTTACAGCGCATCCCGGCTCTCCTGTGTGTCGGCAGTCACTATATTTGCACTCCCTTGAAGCCTCGAATATTTCAGGGAAGAAATGTCCGGTGTCTTCAACTGTGAAGTCGATGGTCCCGAAACTTCTCACTCCAGGAATGTCAATGATTTCTCCTCCATAGGGAAGATCAAGCATCTCAGAAAATGTAGTTGTGTGGGTGCCGGTATGGTAAAGTTCTGAGATCTCCCCGGTGCGTAAGTTAAGTCCCGGTATGAGAGCATTTATCAGCGAAGATTTTCCAACTCCGCTGTTGCCGGCAAGAAGCGATATATTGTCGGCTGTCTCTTTTCTGATGGCATCCAGCCCGAAACCTGTGGCAGCAGATACTATAAGAGTTGGATATCCGAGTGAATCGTAGAGATATTTCATCGCGTTGCCAAGTTCTTGGTCTTCGTCATCCCACATGTCGCACTTATTCAGTATAATGCCTGCTGGAATCCTATAAGCCTCGGCAGTTGCCAAAAAACGGTCGATAAATGTGAGAGGTACAGCCGGCTCCTTAAGTGTCACCACAAGGAAAGCCCTGTCGATATTCGCAGCCAAGATATGCGATTCTTTTGATAGATTGGAGGCTCTTCGTATAATATAGTTGTGGCGTGGTAGAATCTCAGTGATATACCATACATCGTCGGTGGCGCGGACTGCACGCACATGGTCGCCTACGGCAACGGGATTAGTGGTCCGTATACCTTTTATGCGGAAATTCCCTTTGACCCGGCAGCTTACGGTGGATCCATCGTCGAGCCGAACGTCATAGGCACTACCTGTGTTTTTCACTACGAGGCCTTGCTGCGCCTCAGCGGTGAGAGTCACTTTTTGTTTTTTTTCTTTTTTTGCCATATTTTTATAACAATCGTTTTAAGTTTTTCTCACGCAAAGACGCAAAGTTTTTATTAACGATAAACTATGAACTATGAACTATGAACGATCTGTTTTCGAGTCTTCAGTGTTCAGTCCTGAGTCTTCAGTCTTCAGTTTTCAGGCGGAGGGTTATAAGTCTTATAAGATGTATAAGTCTTATAAGATGTATAATTGGGTTAGCTTGGGGAGGTTTTTTAACGATGAACGATGAACTATCATTTTTCGAGTCTTGTGTCTTGAGTCTTAAGTCTTGAGTCTTAAGTTTTCGGGAGGAGGGGGATTAAGAAGAGGGCTGGAGAAACTTGAAAAGCTAAAAAAAATCGGGCGGAAAAAATATTCCGTCCGATTTTTATTTCAATACGTCCGCTGTGGATTATTTGTCCTTCTTTACGAAGCGTTCCTTGATGCGNGCCTTCTTGCCGGTGAGGTTGCGCAGATAGTAAAGTTTTGCACGACGTACCTTACCGAGCTTGTTAACTGTGATTGATTCGATGAAGGGAGATTCAATAGGGAAGATACGCTCAACGCCGATTCCGTCAGAAATCTTGCGAACTGTGAAGCGCTTCTTGTCCTGATGTCCAGAGATGCGGATTACTACACCACGATACTGCTGGATACGCTCTTTGTTACCCTCTTTGATTCGGTATGCGACAGTCACAGTGTCGCCGGGGCCGAATGTGTCGAATTCTTTTTTGGGAGTTGCAAATGCTTCCTCCACTACTTTGATTAAATCCATTGTAGTATATTTGATTAGTTAATGTCTGCAACATAACAGGTATCCTTTTCTTGGGTGCCACTCTCGCACTCTTCCTGCCAGCGATTGCAAATCCGGATGCAAAATTACAAAAAATTTCCGTAACTGCCAAAAAAATACTAAATTTGCGTTATGAAACAAAATGAAGATCTCTCAATCAATGTCGGCGGACAACTTTTATCCTTCCGTCGCCCATGGATCATGGGGATTCTCAACGTCACTTCCGACTCTTTCTATGCCGGATGTAGAGTCAATGGCGATGATGAGATCCGCGCCCGTGTCCGCGCCATCCGCGATGAAGGTGCAGACTGCATCGACATCGGTGCATGCAGCACTCGTCCAGGTGCTGAGCCTGTAGATTGCGATGTGGAATTAGACAGGTTGCTACGTGCCATAGCATTGGTGCGTGAAGAATGGCATGACGCTGTGATCTCAGTTGACACTTTCCGAGCCTTTGCAGCTCGCAAGTGTGTGGAAGCCGGAGCAGATATTATCAACGACATTTCAGGAGGTAGGATGGATTCGGAAATGTTTGACACCGTTGCCGAACTTCGGGTGCCATATATACTGATGCATATGCGTGGCACTCCAGCCACAATGTCGCAACTGACTCAATACGATGACGTGGTGGCAGATGTCATTAAAGAATTGGCATATTCCATCCGGGAACTACGACAGAGGGGAGTATGCGACATTATAGTTGATCCGGGTTTTGGTTTTGCCAAGGATATAGATCAGAACTATCAACTTCTTGCATCGCTTGATGAGATTTGCAAGATAGGTCTGCCGGTGTTGGTAGGGATATCGCGCAAATCAATGATATGCCGGCCGCTTGGCATAACCCCTGAGGAAGCTCTTGCGGGCACCATCGCACTCAATTCATATGCTCTCCTACATGGGGCTTCCATTCTCAGAGTCCACGATGTCGGCGCCGCTGTGCAAGCACGTGATCTTCTTGTAAAGATTAAAGATTAAAGACTAAAAAAATGATAAGCTTCGGAATAAAAGATATTATTGACATACTCATAGTAGGCGCATTGCTCTTCTATCTTTATAAGGTCATGAAAAGTTCAGGCACCATAAGCCTTTTCTATGGTGTGTTGCTTTTCATCATGATCTGGNTGGTGGCAGCGGAGATTTTNGATATGAAGCTTACCGGCACCATCCTCGATAAATTCATGAGCATTGGTCTTATCGTGCTGGTGATCTTGTTTCAAGATCAGATAAAGAGATTCTTGATCGATATTGGTTCGCACGGACATCTCAGTCATTTGAGACGGATATTTCATCATGGAGCTAAAGATGCCAAGTCGTATCACGGTCTGGTNATGGCTGTGNTATNTGCTTGTCTGTCAATGTCGAAGTCAAAGANGGGTGCTTTAATATGCTTTCAGCGTAAAGTGCCTCTCGGGGACTATGAGAAGACCGGCGATATCATTGATGCCGACATAAATACTCGCCTTATAGAGAATATATTTTTTAAGAATTCTCCTCTCCATGATGGTGCGATGATTATAGCGCGGCGTCGCATCATTTCTGTCGGGTGCATACTCCCGGTGAGTCATGATATGCATCTACCCAAGCATCTTGGCCTTCGCCATCGTGCTGCACTTGGAATGAGTCAGGCATCGGATGCTCTTTGCATCGTGGTGAGCGAGGAGACAGGCAATATTTCGGTAGCGAAAGATGGGGTGATGACTACCAATATTACGAGTTCGGAGCTTGAAAAGCAACTTTCGAATATCTTTGATTAACGATAAAATATCAACTATGAACTATAAACGATAAACGAGCATACATGGCTTTGGGATCGCGCTCGGAGATCGCTCCAGACTCATCCTGCGTTCGGGGGAAGGCCGGGAGCAGGGGTTAGGGATGGGTTTTTAGCCATTCTTTGGCTGTCAAGGCTAATTCGTCATACCATCTTTCGCCAAATCTTCTTATCAGGGGCTCTTTAAGAAATTCATATACTCTTACTCCATTCTTCCTTCCTAATATCTCAGCACACTTGCATATTTTCCATCGATGATAGTTGACGGCTGTCATGCCGCCGTAGTCTTTGAGCCTAATAGGGTAGAGACTGCAGCTTATGGGCTTGAAAAACTCATCGTGACCTTCGCGTCGCAGTTTTTCAAGTACACATAGGCATTTCCCTCCGGNAGCATAACAAGTGAANATGCAANCTTTNCCGTTAACAATGCTTGTCACAAGGTCTCCTTCTTCATCAATATAGGAAGCTCCCTGTTCGCGTGCCACTTCTTGGGCTGCAGGAGAGAGATAAGGCATCNCTTTGGGCATCAGCGCATCCNGCCGTTCTTTCTCTTCCGGAAGCAGAGGCGCTCCTGCANCGCCCTCTATGCAGCATTCTCCGAGGCAGGTGTCAAGATCGCATTCAAAGTATCTCTCTACAACATCAAGCGAAACCAATGTGTCGTTTATCTGTATCATGTATTCTTTAGAATTTAGAATGAAGGGGTGTGGGGTTAGAATTTTGAATAAAAAATTTCGTCAGAAATCAGTCGGGAATAGCGGGCTCCGATTGGGCGATACCAAATCTGAACGCGATATTCATTCCGAGTCTCGTGCTTATTCCCTTCTATTATGCTTGGGTCTGGCTTAGGGTTGCTTCTTCGTGGCACAGCTACATATCGATAATTATAACTGCCCTGNTTGAGAGGCATCTCCAAAAGATATGCTCCNTGGTTGNAGTCATANTGCATTTTGCTTGAATCATCATGTTGAAAGCCCGTAAATTCCCCTTCAACGTAAACNTCGGCATTTACAGCCTCCGGAGTATCAAGACGGAAGTGGACTGTCACATAGTCAGCTCCCAAGTCAGAATCTGTAGAATTATATTCCCTTATAAGAAACCGACCTTGTTGCGTCTGATCGTAGCTATATTCCTTGTCACCCCTTTCTGTGTCAGGAGTCAACCATGCATGGTAGTTGCGACTTAGAAAACGCATTGAGTCTACATGCATGTCATTGTAGGTGGTGCGGATAGTCTCGAATCTCCGGAATTCATTGCCAGCCTTGAAGATAAGTTCCGGCAAGTGGCAATATATGATGTCTTTCCCTTCTATGCGGGATGGCGTCAGAAGAGTAGAGGCAGTGTAAGGAGCGTTGTTCTGAGTTATGTCAACACGCAGTCTTGAGTAAGGGTCGTCAATTTTTACATCGGTTGGCGATACTTTCAACTCAAGTTGTTGCCATTCAGTATTGAGTCCGCGGTCGGTCTGTGTCGACACTGTCGCGAAGATATCAGCTGAATGTTCTGACACCGAGAAACGAGCTTCCCCTAAAGTCTCGTCGGGATTGTCGCGTTCGAAAATCTGAAGGATATAATTGCCGGAAAGCAGAGGATCCATATCTTCGTTTGGAATAACGATCCTGTAATTGACGAAATGCACAAAAGTGTTAGATGAGAATGCCCAGTCATCAATGTNTGCGATATTGNACCNGTCAAGATACTCGGATTCCAATAGTCCCGATGGTTTCCAGTCGGGTCCGCAATGCACGAGTCTATACTGCAGGTCGCTGTAATCCTCGCTCCATTCATCGAAATTGATTATCAGGCGCTCATCACTGCCGAGACGAATGGAAGGAGACGACATAAAATCACCCTCCTTCATGATCTTCATCGACCGGAACCTCTCAGCATCTGCCGACAAAGTAAAAGCAATTGTCAGAATTAANCTAAGAATTTTTCTCATCGTTCACGCTTAGTTCTTTTTTTTTACGAATTTCGCATGCTCTAATTGCNTCATNANTAGNNGCTAAGCTAAAGTTGAACATTTAACGTCTGAGTATTGTCGGANGCNCCGCCTATTCCAACTTCATACTCTCCAGCCAATGCCTCCATCTCTCCAGACTCAGGATTNTANAAAGCAAAATCNTCAGGTNAGANTTCGAATNTCACATCTTGCGATTCCCCTTTCTTCAGATGTATGCGACGGAAGGCACGCATCGTCTTATTGAGCGACTTGTCAGCTTTGTTCTTGATGTAGACTTGCACCACTTCGTCGCCGTCATAAGCGCTGGTGTTCCTAACGTTTACACTCAGCAAGACACCCTTTCTGTTTTTTCCTGTTGCTGTCGGAGTGCCATATTCGAATGTGGTGTAGCTCAAGCCGTGGCCAAAAGCGTAGAGGGGTTTTTCAGTCATATAGCGGTAGGTGCGTCCTTCCATATCATAGTCTTCAAAGTCTGGCAGCTGAGAGTCATCCTTGTAGAATGTCACCGGAAGTCGTCCAGCCGGATTATTGAAGCCAAAAAGAGTCTCGGCAATAGCTTGCCCACCAGCTTCGCCCGGATACCATGCCTGAAGCACAGCGTCGCAAATCTCATCTTCTGAAGTAAGTCCCATTGCGCTTCCTGAGCAATTTACGAATACTATCTTCTTTCCCTGGTTCTTAAGCTGTCTGATAAGTTCGCGCTGCACTCTTGGAAGCTCGATAGTGGTGCGGTCACCCCCACGGAATCCTTCTACACTCACAGGCATTTCCTCACCTTCAAGAGCAGCTGAGATGCCACCGACAAATACCACAAGGTCAGCATCTCCACGATCGTGGTCATATTCGAGGCTGCGTCCTATGTCAAATTTCGTCGCTGCAATGCCTGGCCTGTCGTTGACCCAGTCGATCTCGGGAGCGTTGCGCTTTCCTTTCTCAGCCTGTAAAGCATAAGCATAGTGGTTTGTAGTGTTGGATCCAT
>WFLX010009581.1_pt1 | contig 11430 bp, 14 predicted proteins | sample 4967041 | NCBI WGS metagenome assembly WFLX01 (sample SAMN12857096, study PRJNA449069) | gut metagenome | isolation source: stool from male and female vole | host: Microtus ochrogaster | place: USA:Florida | collected 2017 | reverse complement strand
GACCTTGCCGTAGTTAGTGAGGAGCTCGGTAAGCTGCTCGACAAACATATCGTTATAGCGAGGCGAATCGCCGTAGGCGGGTGCGTTGCGGTCCCATGGCGAAAGGTAGAGACCGAGTTTCATGCCATATTTATCGCACGACTCACGGAGGGCCTTGACTACGTCGCCCTGTCCGTCCATCCATGCCGACGATTTCACGCTGTGGTCGGTCGTAGCCGTTGGCCAGAGGCAGAAGCCGTCGTGGTGTTTGGCTGTAAGCATCACGAGTTTGAAGCCGGCATCCTTGAGCGTCTTGACCCACTGGTCGGTGTCGAGATTAGTGGGATTGAACACATTGGGATCTTCTGTACCGTCGCCCCACTCGCGGTCGGTGAANGTGTTGACTCCGAAGTGGAGAAATGCGGTCATCTCAAGATCCTGCCATGCAAGCTGTTTGGGCGCGGGCACGAGATTGGAAGCCATTTCGACGCGCTGCTCGAGAGAGGCATCATCCGGAAAGGTGACAACCTTTTCGTATTTCTTCTCTTTTTCACCGCACGAGCAGCACAATGCGGCCATAACGGCAGCAGCTGTAATCAGTCTTGAATATGAAACAGTCATAANTATGATGGTTTATNGTTNTGGNAANTNTCAGTCAATGGGATATGTGAAACGGATAGGATCGTCATACTCTTCCTGGAGTCGTTTGAGTTCCTGCATCATAGTTGCGGTAAGCTCTTCGGTTCCGGGCTGACCGTAGATGTTGTTCATCTCCATCGGATCGTTTTTAAGGTCGTAGAGTTCCCAATGGTCAATATCGTTGTAGAAGTGCATNAGTTTATAGCGGTCGTTGCGCACTCCGTAGTGGCGCTTAACCATGTGCTCGGCGGGATATTCATAGAAATGATAGTAGATAGAATTGCGCCAGTCGGCGGGATGCTCGCCTTTGAGAAGCGGCACGAGCGACACACCCTGCATGTCGGCCGGTTTTTCAACGCCGGCGAGTTCGAGGAATGTCGGGGCATAGTCGATGTTCTGAACCATCTCGTTGATGTCGCCGCGGGCGCTGAGACCTTCGGGAAGCATCATNACGAGCGGGGTGTTGAGCGACTCCTCATACATGAAGCGCTTGTCGAACCAGCCGTGCTCACCCATGTAGAAGCCTTGGTCGGAGGTGTAGACTACAAGCGTGTTCTTGAGCATATCGTGGTCTTCGAGATATTTGAGGACGCGNCCCACATTGTCGTCGAGACTCTTTACAACCTTGNCATAGTCGCGCATATAGCGCTGGTATTTCCATTCGGCAAGTTCTTCGCCCTGAAGATTCTTGGAATAGAAGTCGTCGATAATGGGGTTGTAGAACTCGTCGAACTTTGCGCGTTGAGCCGAGTCCATNCGNCCTACGAAGCTCTGATAGGTCTTCTTAAGACGGCTGTCCTTGTCGGGGTGATCCATCTTGAGGTCGTAGATTAAGTCCATGTCGCGGTCGATGCGCATCTCGGCGGCTTCGGCTGCCGGACGTTTATCGTAGTTGTCGCGGAANTTGGCTGGAAGTTCAAATGTCTTATCCTCATAGAGAGCGAGGTCGCACGTGTCGGCCAGCCAGTCGCGGTGGATGGCTTTGTGATGAATCAGGAGGCAGAACGGTTTTTCGGGGTCGCGTTCGTTTTCAAGCCAGTCAAGGCTTCGGTCGGTTATGATGTTGGTGAGATAGCCGTGATACTGCACGGTGTCGCCGTTCATTTCTATGAAATTGGGGTTCCAATAGTCACCCTGACCGGGGAGCACCGACCATCGGTCGAAGCCCTGAGGCAGACTTTCAAGATGCCATTTGCCGAAAATGGCAGTTTGGTAGCCGGCGTTTTGCAGATATTTGGGGAATGTGGGCTGATCGCCGTTAAACACACTGTTTTCATTGTCGGTAAAGCCGTTTTTATGGCTGTGCTTGCCTGTGAGCATGCAAGCTCGGCTGGGTCCGGAGAGCGAGTTGGCGACGTAGCTGCGCGTGAACTTCACACCGTCGTTGGCGATGCGGTCGAGATTGGGCGTGGAAATATGGCGCGTGTCGTAGGCGCTCATCATCTGGGCCGTATGGTCATCGGTCATGATATACACGATGTTGGGCCTTTCGGGGCCATTAGCCTCTTTTGCTTTGGCTTTTCCGCAGCCGGTCGCCATAGGAAGTATGGCGATAGCCGAAACTGAGGGGATAATCAGTGGGAGATTGTCAGAAAGTTTCATGGCTGATATATCAGTGATTTTTAGGTTAATTTCCGGAAATTCAGCTGCCAATCCGGGCGAGAGATGGCTGCGGATGGTTTCGCGTATGCAAACTTAATAAAAAACGGCGACACCCCCTCGCCGAGGTGCGAATTTATTTGAAAATTTCTCAGGTGCAAATATTTCTCCTTATATTTGCGAAGGATAACTTAATGAAATGGTAGTCATGTCAATGAAAGAGAGAATGNACCGGTCTTTTCTTCGTCGCGTCGCGGCAGTGATGGCCGTGTCATTCGTCGCGNTACATGGCGTGTCGCAGTCGACAGTGGTTAGATTCTCAGGGACGAGTGAGAGTGGAATCGTGAAACTCATTGATTATGATAACGGAAGCGTTATTGACTCCGTCGCGATTAAGGATAATACCGCTGTGTTTGACAACGGGAAATTGCGGTCGGGCGTGGTTCGATTGGCGTTTGGCGGCAGTGAATTTGCAACGTTCATCGTCGATGGCAATGACGTTAGGGTTGATATCGTGACGGAGAATATTGAAGGNGGCANAAGGCGCACATGGAATANNNCCGGNGGNCTNAACGANACAATCAATTCGATGAGGGAGAAACTTAANCCTATTTCCCGACGGTTCGTGGCTGCCAAGGACAAGGCTTCGAGAGANTCAATTCTGGCGGAGTTCAACAGCGTGATGTTTGAGACGGCCAAACGCAATATATTTAATTCAGTAGGATACTATCTGTGCAGTGCCGGGTCGGATCTCACAGTCGCTCAATTGAACCAACTGGTCAGTCTTAATCCGGACCTTAGAGAATACTAAAAGGTCAGGGAGAATCTTGAGCGGAAAAAGACTTTTGAGAACACCCAGTCCGGGCAACGTTTCACGGATTATACCGTAACGTTTGACCGAAAGGAGCATCGGCTGAGCGATATTGTAGGNCGGGGNGATTATGTGCTTGTAGATTTCTGGGCTTCGTGGTGCGGTCCGTGCCGTCAGGANATGCCGTATATCAAAGAGGTCTACAAGCGATTCAAGGATAAGAACTTCAAGATTCTCGGGCAGGCGGTCTCGGACCGGCCGGAGGATACTTTCCGGGCGGCCACGGAAATGGGGCTGCCATGGACTATATGGCCTGCCGGAAACAATGAGGCTGCAAAGGCCTACGACATAACGTCGGTACCCACACTTGTGCTATTCGGTCCGGACGGCACAATACTCGGCCGCGGTTTCCGCGGGGAAAACATCATGCCTACAATTGCCCGCTATCTCGAAGAAAATGAATAAAGACGGTGCGTATGGTTAAACACTTNGNNAAAAAATGGCTGNTTTCAAGAATGGCAGCTCAGGAATTTGGGTTCAAGAGACCATTTGTGATTGAGGAAGAGTTTCCGGTAATGATGATTATTCTGATACTGGCCCTTATCCCGTTGGAAGGTATCGGGCTTTTTGCCTACGCGCGAATCGTCGGGTCGATACAACAGTATAATCCGATTATTTTCGTCGCCCTGATATTAGTTAATTATCTCATAGCCCGATGGCTGATTGGCCGGGTCAAGACGTCAACGCTGCCCGACGAAACGATGCGCGAATATGAAAGTATGTCACGCGACGAGCGAAAACGCTTCTACTCATTCAGAGCGTTCTTTCCCATCATCTTCAATATGGCCGTNNTGCCATGGCTTATNGCGGTAGNTGCAATATTCTTGATATGCNTGATTTANCCTCGCTGAGAGGCGGGGCCGGCGGAGCGCTTTATTGGCGGCGGATGAAGTTGAGAATGATTTCAAGGACGTCGGGGGTGATGGTTTCGGCGATTTCGCTGTATTCCGAAATTTCACCGGTCGCGGCGTGCTGCATGAGATGGTTGAGGCCTTCCATACGCCGTATTTCGGCGTTGACGACGTTGGTTTCAATCGCTTTGAGATTGGCGTCGACATTGACCTGAACATCCAGCGTACCGTTGATGGCCAGCACCGGACAGTTAATCTTTTTCATCGATTCGGTCGGGTCGAGACTTACAAGGCTGTCAAAGTATGGATTGCGCGTCTGATTATTACGCTTAACCGACTCCACAACAACCGCCGGGACGTCAAGCGATTTTTCCTTACAGATGAGATCAACATCGATGGGCGTAGATTGTCCGCGACGATGTTGCTCGGAAATCTTGTCAAACAGCGTTTCAATTAGGCGGATTGAAGCCTCTCGCTGACTGCCGATAATTCCGAGTTGGTCAAGCAAACGGATGTTTTGAGCCAAAAGCGTTTCCTTTGACGGGGTAGCCATTCCGGCAAGAGNNATTATGAAGTCAGGCTTNCNTTCAGCGGCAATCAGGATGGCAAGGGTGCCTCCTTCGGAATGTCCTAAAATGCCGGCTTTGCCGACACCGGGAAGGCTCTTTGCTAATTTTAGGGCGCTTTCTGCGTCGGCCTTAAAGGTCTCGATGGTGGCTGCGCTGTAATCTCCTTTGGAGGAAGCTGTGCCACGGTCGTCATATCGGAATGAAGCCACTCCGTTTCTCGCCAGATAGTCGGCGATTACGGCGAAAGGACGATGCTCAAAAATCTCTTCGTCGCGATTCTGAGGACCGCTTCCAGTCACCATCACGATGATAGGGCATTTCTTACCGGCGGCTTCTGCCGGCATTGTCAATGTGCCCGCCAGTTCGGTTCCGTCGGAAGATATGAACACCGTGTCACGTTCGGTATATGGAACGGAGGTTGTGGCGTCTGAGGGCGACGCTCTGACAAATCTTGTTCGGGAGCGAGCGAAAGAGGAAACGAGAAGCCACGCTGCTTAAACGTACCGTTGATTGTGGTCCCGTGGATTTTGCCGTTGAATGAAGCACCAATCAGATTGCAGGTGAGACTGATGCTGTCGGTGTCGCAGAATGTCACCTCAAGGGGTATGCCTTTGGCGTTTTGCTGAGGTGAATCCATGGTCGCAGCGGTCTCGCCATTGTTATTCTCGCTAAAGTTGAATACCAGAGGTAACTTTGCGTACCCCATATTTAATTCACCGCGCCATTTTCCGGTTAGTGCCGCACATTCGGCGGCGCAGACGCAAATTAACAGTACTGCTATAGAAAACTTCATTTTATCTGACATGACTTATAACTTATTGCTTATCACATTATGTGATTCGCATAATGTGGATGGGTGGTAGAGGACGAGGACGATAAATAAAACTATTCAGACATCGATTCAGCGTCAGGTTTGATAAAAATGGCGTTACCGTCAGACGCGTAGAGACGTAGCGTGTCGGGCGAATAAACCGCATAGGTCGTTGCGTCATTAAGAAGACGGAGCATATTTNCCTCTACCGTCATATCGTCGCACGCCATTTCTGTTACACTGGTATTCGTAAAGCGAATAGTGTCATTTGTGATTACAAACAATCCTCCAATCAGATTGCAATCAGTAGTCAAGCCGAATGTGTTGTCCGTTTTATTGAACGACAATGCGTAACGGGGCGAAGCATCAAAACTTGTTGTGTGGTCGTCAATGCTATAAGATTGCAACTGCCATTTGCCTTGAATTTCGGCAGTGTCAAGTTGAATACTGTCCGCAGAGTCAGCTGCGTCAGAGTGTCCTGTATCATTACGANTTNCCGNGCAANCGCAAAAAAGTAATAATGCCAAAGTAACTATAACCGGTTTAACCATAGTCATTACCGGATTTATCATACTTCCCATTTTCAAAACAATAGTTGATTAGGCGTAAAGTTACAAATTTTCCTGCGATATCCTGATAAGAGTTTTTTATTCATAAACAAAAGCGCCCGGGTGTTGTCCGGGCGCTTGGCTGTCAATGGGGTGAACAGTGGGGGTCGAACCCACGACCTTCGGAACCACAATCCGACGCTCTAACCAACTGAGCTATGCTCACCATATTGCTGTTTTCAGTTGAAACGGCAGGATGCGGCCGCTGCCGCTTTCGATTTCAACGGTGCAAAGTTAAGTATTATTTCCGAATTGACAATAACCTTTTGATAAAGTTTTTCACTGAATTCTTGAAATATTTTCTCGACTGAGCGTAAGTGGTTGATGCGTAACGGTATGATTGCGTAGCGGGTTTTGACGGATCGTTACGGGCATACTGTCGAAGCTTTGACTTTCGACGGCTGAATCAGTTCCCNCCGGGGGNCAACAGGGAGCAATCCCGAGCGATAGGGCTGGCGATAGGCGTCGATGGGGAGGGTGTCGAGCGGCACGTTTTTGTTGTGCTTATCGAATATAGCCTGCGCATTAGTGCGGAAGTCGGTCAGTTCGGTCGCGGCTTCGCGAGGTACGGAATCGGTGAAGGCATCGATGAGATGAAATTTTTTGGTTCCGAGCCAGGGCGCGACGGTAAAAACGAGACGGTATGATGCTCTGTCGACGGCAGCGATGCCGAGACTATCGCGCTTGAGCCCGACGCGCAGCATTGCGCCNCCGCGGGTNTCGGTGGTGCGCATNCCCGATACGAAATTACCAAGCGAATAGCACAGTAATACCTGTCTTCCGGTCGCCGGATTTGTGCGCATCTCCATCGGTTGTATGACATGNGGATGACTNCCGATAATCATGTCGATATCCANTGCCGTGAGTCGGTCGGCGAGTCGNTTTTGAGCTGAAGAGGGAAGTAGCTGATACTCGTTGCCCCAATGGATGCACACAGCGATAAGTTCAGCACCGGCATTGCGAGTGGCTTTGACGTCGGAGGCGATGNGAGCTGTGTCAATGAGGTCGACAACCGCACCGCCTTGAGGGCGAATGCCNTTGGTGCCGTAGGTATAGTTGAGAAACCCTATTTTAAAGCCGTTGATTTCGCGGATGAAAGGCAACCGGGCGGAGCGTGCGGCGGCTGACGGATATGTTCCGATATGGTCGACGCCGAGACTGTCGAGAGCGGCAAACGTGTGACGGAGGCCGCGGTCGCGGCGGTCGAGCGTATGGTTGTTGGCGGTCAAAAGCATATCGAACCCTACGTCGCGCAATGCGCGGGCAAAGGATTCGGGGGCACAGAACAACGGGTAACCCGTGAAGCCTGATGTGCCGAGCGGCGTCTCGAGGTTGACGACGGCATAATCGGCCCCGGATATGTATGGCTCGATAGCGGTGAAGTAGTGTGAGTAGTCGAAGGCTCCGTCGGGAGTCCGGGCGTTGTCGAGTTGGCTCTGATGCTGCATTGCGTCGCCTACAAACACTATATCGGCGCGCTCGCTGCCGAGCAGCAGCGAGGCGACCGATATGAGTAATGTCGTGAAAAGAGTCATCTGTTCGGGCCTTGACGACGCTCGGTGTGTCAGGCAGGATAGATGTCGTGGCGGGCAGCCAGCAGAGTGTTCTTCATCAGCGAAACGATGGTCATCGGGCCAACGCCGCCGGGCACGGGAGTGATGAACGAACACTTGGGCTCAACGTTGGCGAAATCAACGTCGCCACTTAGGCGGAAGCCTGACTTCTTTGAGGCGTCGGGCACACGCGTAGTGCCTACGTCGATAACGGCGGCACCATCCTTGACCATATCGGCTGTGACAAATCCGGGAGAACCGAGGGCGGCAATAATGATGTCGGCTTCGCGACAGATTTCCTTAAGCCCAACGGTAGCGCTATGGCAAACGGTGACGGTTGAATCGCCCGGCTGATGTTTCTGCATCATGAGCATTGCGACCGGTTTGCCGACGATGTTGCTGCGGCCGAGCACAACGCAACGTTTGCCTTTGGTCGGAACGTTGTAGCGGGCCAGAAGTTCGAGTATGCCGGCGGGAGTGGCGCTGACGAAGCATGGCAGACCGATTGACATACGGCCTACGTTGATTGGATGGAATCCGTCGACGTCCTTGCGGTAGTCGATAGCTTCGATTATTTTCTGCTCGGAAATGTGACGGGGCAGAGGCAGCTGCACGATAAATCCGTCGACGTCGGCATCGCGGTTGAGGCGGTCGATGGTCTGAAGCAGTTCGTCTTCGGTGACGTTGTCTTCGAAGCGGATGAGTGTGGAGGTGAATCCGCAGCGTTCGCATGCCTTCACTTTGTGGGCAACATAGGTTTCGCTACCTCCGTCGTGACCTACAAGCACTGCGGCCAGATGTGGGCGTTTACGGCCTTCGGCCACCATTTTTTCTACTTCAGCCGCAATTTCGGCCTTGATGTCGTCGGCAATCTTTTTTCCGTCAATGAGCATTGTATGTTGTTTATCGGGTGGATGTAATCNTGGNGTAGGTTGGCGTTAGCGCATGCCGCGCATTCCGCGCATCATCTTCATGGGATTTTTCATTGAAGTGGCCATTTTCATGACTTTGCGCATCTGCTCAAACTGTTTGAGCATGCGGTTTACTTCGATGATTGTCGTTCCCGAACCGCGGGCTATGCGCTGGCGTCGACTAGTGTTGATAATCGAGGGGTTGGAGCGCTCCTCAGCCGTCATTGAGTTGATGATGGCCTCGATGCCTTTGAATGCGTTGTCGTCGATATCGACGTCTTTTATCGCTTTGCTGACACCGGGTATCATCGAGGCAAGATCCTTGAGGTTACCCATCTTCTTTATCTGCTGAATCTGGGCAAGGAAGTCGTTGAAGTCAAACTTATTCTGATTGATTTTGCGCTGGAGCGCACGAGCCTGCTCCTCGTCGTAGGCCTGCTGAGCACGCTCGACGAGGGTGACGACGTCGCCCATGCCGAGGATACGGTCGGCCATTCGCGTGGGGTGGAAGGGGTCGAGAGCGTCGAGCTTTTCGCCGGTACCTACAAACTTGATAGGCTTCGTCACCACGGTGCGAATCGAGAGGGCTGCACCACCGCGCGTATCGCCGTCGAGTTTGGTGAGCACAACGCCGTCGAAGTCGAGACGGTCGTTGAATTCGCGGGCCGTGTTGACAGCGTCCTGACCNGTCATAGCGTCGACTACAAACAGGGTCTCCTGAGGTTTGATGGCATTTTTGATTGCCTCGATTTCGTCCATCATCTGCTCGTCGACGGCCAGACGGCCTGCGGTATCGACGATTACAAGGTCGAAATGGTTGGCTTTGGCGTAGCGAATTGCGTTCTGGGCTATTTCCACCGGATTCTTATTGCCCTCCTCGGTATAGACCGGAACACCAATCTGCTCGCCGAGCACTTTGAGCTGATCGATAGCGGCCGGGCGGTACACGTCGCATGCCACGAGCAGCGGGCGCTTTGATTTCTCGCTCTTTAGCTTCTTGGCGAGTTTGCCGGAGAACGTTGTCTTACCCGAGCCCTGGAGGCCCGACATAAGTATCACCGTGGGATTGCCCGAAAGATTGAGCTGGGCAGTCTCGCCGCCCATGAGCGAGGCGAGTTCGTCGTGAACAATCTTCACCATCATTTCGCCCGGTTTGACGGCTGTGAGCACGTTCTGACCGAGAGCTTTGGCCTTGACCGTATCGGTGAAGTTTTTTGCAACCTTGAAGTTTACGTCGGCGTCGAGCAGGGCACGGCGCACATCCTTAAGGGTTTCGGCAACATTTATTTCGGTGATTTTGCCTTGGCCTTTAAGCAGCTTCAGGCTTCTCTCAAGTCGTTCGCTAAGATTTTCAAACATAGGGCGAAATAGAANATGTGGTGGATTGTATTCGTTCGATTATTTAAGTTGATTTGTGGCAGTGTCGGGGAAGATTACGCGGGGTTTGAATGTGCGCGCTTCCTCCTCCGACATGAGGGCATAGGCCATGATTATGACCACGTCGCCGCGATGCACGCGGCGGGCTGCCGCTCCGTTGAGACAGATGACGCCGCTACCGGGCTCGCCGGCAATAGCATAGGTGTCGAAACGCTCACCATTATTGTTGTCGACTATAAACACTCGCTCTCCGGGCAATATACCGGCAGCTTCCATCAGCGTGCTGTCAATCGTGATGCTGCCGATATAGTCGAGATTGGCCTCGGTCACCGTCACACGGTGGATTTTCGATTTGAGCATCTGCAGAGTAATCATCGGCCGGTATATTTAATATTATCGATAAGTCTGACATCGCCACAATAGACCGTCACGCAGCCTACGGGCATTTCCGACTCGTCCCACGCGGCGATAGGCTGCATGGTGAGATGGTCGACTATTTCGTAGTATTCTGTTTCGAGTCCGTCGATGGCGTTGATGCGGCGCGTCACCTCATCTTTCACCTGAGTCACGCTCATTTCCGGAGCCCACGCAAGGCTCTCTTCAAGAATACGATGGATGGCCGGGGCTATTGCGCGCTGTTCGGGCGTGAGGCGTACGTTGCGGCTCGAAAGCGCCAGNCCGTCGGGTTCGCGCATGATTGGACACGCCACAATGTCGATATCAAAACCTTCGAGCGAAGCCATCTTGCGGATGACGGCAATCTGCTGGAAATCTTTTTCGCCGAAATAAGCGCGAGTCGGACGGGTCCATGCAAACAGTTTGCTTACGATTTGAGCCACACCGTTGAAATGGCCCGGACGCATGGCGCCTTCCATCACCTGAGCTACCGGACCGAGATTGAACACGCGCGTGTCCGGCTCGGGATAAATCTCCTCGACCGTGGGGATGAAAGCGATATCGACTCCGGCCTCGTCAAGCAGACGGCAGTCAGCTTCCTCGGTGCGCGGATATGTGCGGAGATCGTCGGGATTGTTAAACTGAGTAGGATTGACAAACACACTCGCAACGACAACATCGTTTTCGTCGCGCGCGCGCTTCATCAGCGACATGTGGCCGGCATGAAGCGCCCCCATAGTGGGCACAAGGCCTATTGTGAGCCCTTTCGAGCGGAGGGAGTCAAGCTCCTCGGTGAGCTCTCGGACTGTGCGTAATACTTTCATTCTTCGATAGATGCTATTACAATAGTCAACGGCTTCGCGCATGTGCGCAAAAAGCCGCTGCAAAGTTACACAATTAAACCGAAAGCCCAAATTTTTTCACCGGCCCTCAAGAGCATACGTGGTGAATCACGTCTTTAAATATTTCTTATTCGCATCATCTAAAAAGGAGTTTATCCTGTCAGGATGCTTCTTTAAGAACCACTTAATGTGATTGTCAATATACTCACGGCGAATAGCATCGTCGTTAAGGTCGTTAGGAATCCGGAGCATCCGTTCATCAATGCTGTCAAAACCTTCAAACTTACTGTTGAGACGTTCATAAGTTTGCTCGACATACTCAGAGTTAATCTCTATCCCGATGCAATTTCGATTCAAGTGCTAACAAACACGCAGTGTAATCACGCTGCCACTGAAAGGGTCCAGCACTAAGTCACCCTCAGCG
>WFLX010254799.1_pt1 | contig 11432 bp, 5 predicted proteins | sample 4967041 | NCBI WGS metagenome assembly WFLX01 (sample SAMN12857096, study PRJNA449069) | gut metagenome | isolation source: stool from male and female vole | host: Microtus ochrogaster | place: USA:Florida | collected 2017 | reverse complement strand
TAACCGGGAGTCGTCGTATCGGCAAGACATCGCTTGCTCTGCGTGCAACTGAAGGCGAGTATCCTACGGTGTCTTTATTTCCAACTGTATCGAATGAGAACATGATATAGTGTCCACTTATCTTTTTAACTTTTAACGAATAATGTTATTATGAGTGCTGCAATGCAAGATAATTTTAGACCCAAGCCTATTGCCGAACTAATTGATGGCAAACATCTGTTTGTTATTCCGTCATTCCAGAGAGGTTACAGGTGGGAAGAAAAACAGGTAGCAGATCTTCTCGAAGATATTAAGCAATTTGCAAATAATGATATACCAGGAGCTGATAGCTATTTCCTGCAGCCTGTTGTAGTGCGACCATGTACATATCAAGGCCGGAAAGCATGGGAAGTCCTTGATGGTCAGCAACGACTTACCACGTTGCTGCTTATACTCAAAAGGTTGATGCGTAAGCTAAGCGAAGATGACAGAGAAGCTTTCGAACCGATGCTTTACGAAATAGTATATACCAACCGTCGGTCTCTTAATTTTAATAGCCCTGATCCGTCTAAAAATATTGATAGTTATTATCTCAGTGAGGCGAAAGATGTTATAGATGATTGGTTCAAAAAGAATCAACGAACCAATCTCGATGGTTTTAAAGGCAGCCTTCTGTATGATCAGAAACGTCAGGTTAAACTTATATGGTATGCTATCGAAGCTTCAAGCTCTGACAGAGATAATATCAACATATTCAATCGGTTGAACAAAGGGAAAATCGCGCTTACGAGTGCCGAACTTATTAAGGCTTTGTTTATAATGGACAATGACCTCCATAATAAACATGATGCTCAGGCTGCTGAAAGGTTAGCTTTGGAATGGAATGAGATGGANCGTCGTTTTCAGGATGATAAATTCTGGTATTTTATCAGCGACAATGATGAAGGTCTACAGACNCGNATGGATATTCTTTTCGATTTCGTGACATGTAAAGGTCAAGAGAATGATTCCGACTANTCCTATAGAGAGTTNCAGAAACTTTACGATCATTGCCGCAATGTGGAGAAGGAAGCTCAAGAGAGAGGCTCGGATCATCAGCATGCTCTGTTTGAAGCTTCATGGGCAAAATATATCCATAATATGGAGGATGCGTGGCTACTGATAAAGCGTACATTTGATCGCATCGTGGCTTGGTATGAAGACAATCTTCACTATCATTATATAGGTTATCTTGTTGCTGTAGGTTTCAAGCCTCTTGANATTTANAATCATCTTGAAAAAGCTAAAAAAAATCCACGAACAGNGGAATGGAGTGAAGATGACACGAAGTTAGAACTAAGGAAATTGATAATGGAGCGGTTTAAAGACCGGAACAATTACCTGAATAAAGATGCCATCAATGATTTCGAATATGGTCAGGAATATGTAAAAAGATTGCTTTTGCTGTTTAATGTCGAGACCTGTTTGAAGAATTGCAATTCCCGATTTGACTTCGAACGATTTAAAAGCGAGAAATGGGATGTNGAGCATATNGACTCGCAAAACGACGCCTCGCTNCAGGANTTTGACGATCGTATCAACTGGCTTAAACATGTGGAATTTATCNTGGGNTTGGAGGATGATGNNGCNGCAAAGAATCTNAGGNGTGAAGCTTTTGAACTCATAAATAGATTTCAAGAGAGAGGAAAAGTAGAGCTAAATAAATATTTAAATTTCTACTCACGTATCAATCAACATTATGCNAAGGAATCAGGACAGGNTGANAGTGAAGTGGATCTCNCGACACTCAAAAAAGATTACATAAGNAATCTTACGCTTTTGGACAGCCGNACAAACCGGGAGTATCAAGATGCTCCTTTCCCGTACAAAAGATATCTGATAATGAAATATGATCGGGAGGGAAAAAGGTTTATCCCCACGGCAACTCGCAATGCATTTCTGAAGTATTATACCGATAGCGAACAACATTCGTCTCATCTTGACAGAATTCGATGGAATAAATCGGATCGTGAAGGTTATCTTAATGCGATTCATCAAATGCTTGATCCTATTTTCGATTCTGTATGGTCTCCGACAACACAAGAAAACGCATCTGCGGAGCATCCACAACAACCATCCAATTACATTTAATTAGACAATGAGTGAGAAACTGAAAACATATAATTTCCTGCAGCAGATAGAACAAGGATATATCCGTATACCACGTATACAGCGCGGATATGCTCAGGGTAGGCAAACGAAGAAAGTGGATGGTATCCGCAAGACTTTCCTGCACACACTTTTTCAAGTAATTAAAGGGAATCGTGCATCAACTGAACTTGACTTTGTTTATGGCAGCATGAAAAACGGTGCATTCGAACCTCTCGATGGNCAACAGAGACTTACAACTCTATTTCTNATCCATTGGATGCTTGGNATTGATCTTAGGCGCAAAGAATACGATAAGAAATCTGTGTTTACATACGCGTCGTGCCCTACATCTGAGGATTTCAGTAACGAAATTGTGGCGCATGATGCCTCTGCCTTAATCAAGGAATCAATCGACAAGGAAATCTCCCCTTCTGAGCTGATTAAAAAGAGAGACTGGTTTCATTGGAAATGGAAATTCGATCCTTCGATAAGTTCGATGCTTGTAATGATCGACAGCATCTGCACTGAATTGATAACAGACAATCCGAATTGGGAGAATAGTCTCGAGGAATACCGTCGAAATCTCAATAATATCACATTTAATGGATTGAATCTTGGTGACTTTGGCTTATCCAACGAGCTNTTTATCAAAATGAATGCGCGTGGNAAACAACTNTCGGATTTTGACAAAATGAAATCCACACTTGAAGAGGAAATCCAGATTCAGCAGNNGGAATATGATGAAAATGGCGAGGCGGTTGCCTCTGAAAATGTNGAATCCTATTGGCGAACATTGATGGACGGGAAATGGAGCGATTACTTCTGGCATACATACGCCCGCAATTTAATCAGTCAATCTCAAAGGTTGCCAAAAGAAGAGAGGAAACAAAAAAGCCTGGAGGCAGCCAAGACTTGCGAACTGCAGTTTAAAAAACTTATGTTGCGCCTTATCCAATTGCAGCTTCATGCAAAAATGCCTTCGACTGACTTACTACGTGAAGCTTGCTATAAAATGAACGCGACCGATATCGATGATATTCTCATGATATATAGCGATTCATTGCTTACTTTTAGAAGTAAAGAAGAACATAAAGTCAGCTCCGCTGAAACTTTAATCGATTTCCAAGCCCTTATAAAAACAGTAAATTCCTTGCTTGTTGAAGATGAGGATGGCACGATACGCGATATATATGCAGCCTTAGCAAATGATACACATTTTAATTATGATGAGATTAATCTGATGCAAGCGTTTTTGAGTGATATTCTACCCAATGATATTGCTCTGACATTCTTTGCTTCGTTACAATTTCTTGAGACGTATCCAAACACCGGTGACGAAGTATGGATGAATAATTTCAGCCGATGGATTAAATCTTTCCGAAATATGTTGGCCAACTACAATAATACCCAACGTATTGATAAACGATGGCGCTATGAAAACGCGATGAGTGCCATATCTACTATTACTTGTGACTTACAGAAGTTCGGTGAGAAGAACTGTCTTGGATCGTCAGATCACAATTACGTATGTCAATTCTTCAATTCAATCAAGGATAAGACCTACGTTGGGATTGATAATCAGGCACTGAAAGAGGAATCAGAAAAAGCATCTTTATTTTTATTAGATCCTCAATGGGAGGCGGTTATCACGGAAGCTGAGACAGATCCATATCTTTGGGGACAAATAAGAGCGCTACTGCAATGGTCTGGTGGAGATATCGAAAAATTCAAATCCTACTCTTCAAAACTGGTAGACTTATTAGGATTAATTAATGTAGATTGCAACTCAGTCTATATAGCATCATTAATAATTAATCCCACACATTGGCTACAATCCAATCGTATGTATCAGTTGAATTTCGACCGCGACAACAGTTTCAAACGTTATCTGCGAGATTTCGATAAGGAGCAATCTACAAATGCACCTTTTATTAAAGAAATAATTGATTTATGGATTAATACTGCCAATGACCTTGGTGCGAAAGAGTTTATCATCAATGTAATATCTAATAAAGATCACACATATCCTACATGGATTGAATGCATCATCGAAGAGCCCTCAATTATTGATTATTGTAATAACAAACGACTGTTTATTGATAAAGGACATGTAATCTTCGCCCAATATAAGACTATGGACAGCCATTGCATTGATCCAGTCTTAAAGTATATCTATACTGTAGTGCTTAAATCTTTGCNTCAGAATCAGATTATTTTCTATGATTCAAAAGGAGATTACCCTCACAGTATCTCATATATAACAGAAGATGGTGGTTGCCATCTGAAATGGAGTAATATAGACGGGATGTATGAACTGACAAGTAATGATGGTGATACGGAAACATATTGTGCAAAAGATGCAATAGATAAGTTTATCGAAAAACTAAATCCCTGTAGATAATCCAAAGAGAATATTTACACAATATCAATTTCCATATTTAAGTCATTGATATCTGTTGATCATATTAGATTAGTAAGATGAAATTCTATAATCGGACAAAGGAAATAGAGGAGCTGAGACGAATACAAGGTCGAGCTTTTGACTCCCGATCGAGGATGACTGTAATAACAGGGCGTCGGCGTATAGGCAAGACATCGCTTGCTTTGCGTGCAACGCAGGGCGAGTATCCTACGGTATATCTTTTTGTCAGCAGGAAAAATGAGGCTGCCTTGTGCGATGAGTTTGCCGGGCTTGTCTCGTCGGTTCTCAACTGTTATGTGCCGTCTGAAATTAAATCTTTCAAGTCTTTATTCCAGATGTTGATGGAACTTGCCAAGACACGCAGGTTCAACCTGATTATTGATGAATTTCAGGAGTTTTTCAATATAAATCCCTCTGTTTTCAGCGACATGCAGAATATTTGGGATTCATATCGAAACGACACCCACGTTAACCTTTTGCTTATGGGTTCTGTGTATTCCATGATGCACAAGATATTTGAGAATTACCACGAGCCTCTTTTTGGCAGAGCTGATGCCATGATCCGTCTTTCCGGATTAGGCACAGAGACGATGAAAGAGATTATGCATGACTACCGCCCGGAATACACAAATGATGAGCTGCTTGCATTCTATACCATAACCGGTGGCGTACCTAAGTATATCGAGCTGCTTTGTGATGATACCGATTTGTCAATTGAAGGAATGTTTGACTATGTTGTTCGAGAGAACTCCCCATTCGTAAATGAAGGTCGCAATCTTCTTATTGAAGAATTTGGGAAAGATTACGGATTATATTTTTCGGTGTTGAGTTGCATCGCCTCCGGAATTAACACGCAAGGTGCGATTGAAAGTGCATTGGGAGGAGTGACGGTTGCAGGGCATCTGAAACGACTGATTGAGGATTATTCACTCATCAAGCGTGTTCGTCCGATTATGTCCAAGCCACGCTCACAGAACGTCCAATATGAGATCACTGACAATTTCCTTCGCTTCTGGTTTAACTATTTTGACCGGAATCAGACATTGGTTGAGNTGAATAACTTTGAGCACCTCCGTCATATAGTCTCTTCCGATTACCCNACCTTCTCNGGGCTNGCNCTTGAAAAATGGTTCCGGCTGAAGATGATGGAAAGCCATAAGTATGCCGACATNGGCTCATGGTGGGAACGCAAGAAGGGAAAAGAAGCCAACGAGATAGACATAGTGGCCCTTTCAGTCGATGGAAAGACGGCGGTAGTAGCCGAAGTAAAGCGTCAGCAACGCAACTACGACCACAAGCTGTTTATGGATAAAGTTGCCCATATAAAAGCCAGTATCTTATCAAATTATACGATTGAAACTCGTCTGTTTACTTTGGATGATATGTAATTGAGAGATTATGGCACCGTGTAATTATTATACACTGAACTATGATATATATAGAAACAGAGAGATTGGTACTCCGTGATTGGAAACCGGAAGATTTACCTTTGTTTATAACGATGAACAAGGATGATCGTGTCATGCGTTATTTCCCGGCTATCCTGACAGAGAAAGAAACTGAATCATTCTATTTCAGAATCCAATCTGNGTTTGCCAAGAANGGNTGGGGATTATATNCCGTGGAGTTGAAATCTACGGGACGATTTATCGGATATGTCGGACTGCATGAGATCGGATTTGATGCAGATTTTACTCCCGGTGTTGAAATAGGATGGAGATTGGACGCAGACTATCACAATCAAGGATTCGCGACAGAGGCCGCTATCGCTGTTATGGAATTGGCAAGATCAAAGGGTATAAAAAGATTATACTCATTCACGGCCAAAAAGAATGTTCCATCAGAGAGAGTTATGCAAAAGATAGGAATGACAAAAGTCGGAGAGTTTGAGCATCCAAATCTGCCCGAAAATTCCCCGTTGCGAACACATGTTCTTTATCAGATTGATCTTTGAACAATAGAAAGGTTATAATTTTGTCACCGTGGTAATAATTACAGCGGTGACAAAATATTACACATTAGACTCTGAGATATGTCGGGCTGCATGAGATCGGATTTGATGCAGATTTTAGTCCCGGTGTTGAAATAGATTTGGAAGATAGAATTATTTGTATTAATTTAGTGGGTCAATTCTTCATTTATGCAAGGATTGACTCCTTTTTTCATCATCCACACTGATTTCATTCATCAGACCACCGGAGACCGAAAGGATATATCAAGAACACTTTAGCAACTAAAAAAGAAAAGGCATATCATGAATACACGCTACAGCCTGCTCCAGTGCCTGCTGACACTTCTGGCTCTCACCACAATCTTTCCGTCGCTCGCCTTAGACCATCCGGGGGCGACACTTACCAATCCGGAAGCCGGGGCATTCCCGCTCATCACTGACAATGAAGGCTCCGCGAATCCAACGACTATACTAATTGCCGCAGACGATCTGCCCGGCATTTCCATCGCCGCCCAGAATCTATCTGACGATTTCAGGAAGGTCTGCGGCACGGCCGCTCCCCTGCTCCGCTACAACGGCACATCGGAAGCTTTGCCCAAGAACCTCATCATAGCAGGCTCGGCAGACAGCCCAATGATTAAAAAACTGATGAAGAAACGATTAATTCCGGAATCAGAACTGAAAGGTAAATTTGAAAAATATATAATTTCGACTGTTGACAATCCTCTTCCCGGAGTGGAGCAGGCCCTTGTCATAGCCGGAAGCGACCGTAGAGGCACTATTTACGGAATCTATGAGATATCGGAACAAATCGGCGTATCGCCCTGGTATGACTGGGCAGATGTCGCTCCGATTCCTCACAAAAGCCTATATATGGCACCCGGGCCATACACAGCCGGCGAACCGGCGGTGCGCTACCGCGGCATATTCCTAAACGACGAGGGGCCATGCCTGATGCAATGGGTGAAAAACACTTACGGCACAGACTATGGCGACCATCGCTTCTATGCAAGAGTTTTCGAGCTTCTGCTGCGTCTGCGCGCAAACTTCCTGTGGCCGGCGATGTGGGCTTGGGCCTTCTATGCCGATGATCCGGAAAACAGCCGGACAGCCGACGAAATGGGTATAATCATCGGCACGTCGCACCATGAGNCTATGNCGCGCAATCNTCAGGAATGGGCCCGCCACCGCAAANANTACGGTGCATNGAACTATCAGACAAATCAAGAGACCATCGATGAATTCTTCACCGAAGGAATCAAACGCATGAAGGGCACGGAAGATATAGTCACCATCGGAATGCGCGGCGACGGCGACGAAGCCATGAGCGCCGAGGCAGATATCGCCCTTCTCAAAAAAGTAATCGACAATCAACGAAAGATAATAGCACGCGAGTCAGGAAAGAAAGCAAAAGACATGCCACAGGTGTGGGCCCTTTATAAAGAGGTGCTCGACTACTACGACGGCGGTCTGCGCACTCCCGACGACGTGACATATCTGCTCTGCGACGACAACTGGGGCAATCTGCGCAGACTCCCCAATGCAGAGGAAAGGAAGCACCCGGGAGGCTGGGGCATGTATTACCATGTGGACTATGTAGGGGCACCACGCAACAGCAAGCTCCTCAACTGCACACCTATACAAAACCTATGGGAACAGATGGAACTGGCCTACGACTACGGAGTAGACAGATTGTGGATACTCAATGTGGGCGATCTCAAGCCTATGGAATACCCCATCACACTTTTCCTCGACATGGCCTGGAATCCCAAACAGTTCACCGCAGAAAATCTGCTATCGCACACCGAACGCTTCTTCGAGCAGCAGATAGGGCCGGATCAGGCAAAGGAGGCTGCCCGCATATTCAATCTTCTCTGCAAATACAACGGGCGCGTCACTCCCGAGATGCTTGACCGCAACACTTATTCACTTCGCACCGGAGAATGGAAGAGTGTTGCCGATGACTATGCCCGCCTTGAGGCGGAAGCCCTGCGCCAGTATCTCGCACTGCAGCCTGAACAGCGCGACGCATACAGTGAATTGATTCTCTTCCCCCTGCAGCTCATGAGCAACCTCTATCAGATGTATTACGCACAGGCCATGAACCATCAGGCACACGCCGCCGGGCTGCCCGAGGCAAATGAATGGGCCGAAATCGTGAAGCGTTGCTTTGAACGTGACGGCGCCCTGATGCGCTCTTACAATAAGGAGATAGCTGGAGGAAAATGGGACGGCATGATGATACAGAAGCATATCGGCTACAAGAGCTGGAACGACAATTTCCCTGCAGACATGATGCCGAAAGTGTATTATGCTGACTCCGATGCAAAAGGCGGCTACATTTTTGATGCCGAATACGGAGTTATCGCCATAGAAGCCGAACATTACAACTCGGCAGAAGACGCAGCTTCGGGGGCCTCATGGGAAGTAATTCCCCACATAGGACGGACTCTCAGCGGAATCGCCGTCAGGCCTTATACTGAAAGCCCGGCCGGGGCAGCCCTACATTATGCAGTGAACATTCCGGAAGGCACCGACAGCGTTACCGTGCACGTCATCACCAAATCCACACTTGCATTCGAGCGTCAGGACGGACACCGCTACAGCGTCGCCTTCGACGATGAATCTCCTGTAGAAGTAAACTTTAACGCAGACCTGAACGAAAATCCCGAGAATATCTATTCAGTATTCTATCCCACCGTAGCGCGTCGAGTAGTGGAGAAGACAGTGAGCCTCCCCGTCTCCAAGACCGGAGAGAGGAGACTCACAATCCGCCCGCTCGATCCGGGCATCGTATTCGAGAAAATAGTGATTGACATGGGCGGCTACGAGCCCTCCTATCTCTTCGGAAAGGAATCACCCCGCAAGAGGAAGTGACCGCGACCCGCTTCAATAGCGGTCGCGCGTCACGATAGTGTCTTTCCAGAGATGATCCTTGGGGAAAGGCTCTCCACCCCATGCCTTCTCCTGCGTCACGGGCTGAGCAGCCTCCGTCCAGAAAGGATGCGAGGCGGGAAGGCCCAGCGGAAGCAATGAGAGCGAGGTCATGTAGAGCGATCCGTTGTTGGTGTACCAGTCGGCAATATTAGGCTGACGGCCTGCGAATCCGATGGTGAGGTATCCACCCTCGTTGAAATTCTCCTTGCCGTCATACATCTTGTGCATCACTTTAGTAAGCCCGTTGCGCACCTGGCCATTGGTCAAGCCGGCGGGCAACTTCTCGTATAACACCATCATAGCTAGAGGCTGCATTGCGGCCATACGATAGGGAATGCTGCGTCCGAACACCGGGAATGTTCCCTCAGGAGAGATGAAGCGCTCAAGCACGATACTGTATTTCTGAGCGCGCTGCAGGGCGCGATCGTAATATTTGCCATAGTCGATGCGGTTACGTTTTCCGCTCTCCTCCATAGTCTTCAGAGTCTCAAGATACATCGGGTGGAACACATAACTGCTGTAATAGTCGAAAGTGAAATTAGGGCCGTCGGCATACCATCCGTCGCCCGCATACCATTCCTCCACTTTTCTGACGGCAGAATTCACACGATATTCGTCGCAGTCAGCACCGGCTTTGGCAAGAAAGCTCTCTATTATGGCCGAGAAGAGCAGCCAGTTGGTATAGGGAGGATCAATGCGGCGCATACCTGTAAACTCCTTGATATATCTCGCTTTCGTAGTGTCGTCAAGCGGCACCCAAAGCTGATCATAAGCCCTGAGGAATGACTCCGCCACGTATGCCGCATCCACGAGCGCCTGCCCCTCACCTTGCCACAGGAGATAGTCAGGACTGTCGGGATCCACAGCGTTGGCATAGCTCTTCAGGGCCCACTCCCTTAGCCTTGCGCGCATCCGGCCCTCTTCCGTATCGTCGTCGGGGAGCGACAGCCAAGGCGCAAGCCCGGCCATAAGGCGCCCGAAAGTCTCCATATAAGCCACTTTCTTATTGCGGCCATCCCAATTCGGACTCACCTCTACGAGCATATTTTTCTGAAGATTACCTTCAGCCATGTTGCTGAGAACCGGGGCTGCCATATCGTATGCGAATTTTGTCCAGTAGGCCCGATCTTCGTTCTTATCCTTCTCAAGCATACGGACCATCTCACAAGCAGCGAGCAGGAAAGCGCCCGTGCCGAAATTGCTTGTCGAGTTGCTGTCTACCACCTGTCCGGGGATAGCCTTTTCGCCTATCGGCTGCACATAGCCCACCGAGCCGTCTTTACGGAGCGCGGTTTTGGAAAGATAATCCCAACCTTTTCTCACAGCCTGTTCATATTTTGAATCGGTAAGAAGTCCGTTGTTTATTCCCCATGCCAGACCATAGGTGAAGAAGGCAGTGCCGCTTGTCTCAGGGCCCGGGGCCTGCTCTTCGTCGAGCAGCGAGCGGCTCCAATAGCCACCCGGCTGCTGGCAATCAGCTACAGCGGCTGCCATATCCTTGAATTTATTTTCAAAAAAAGGCCTGTACTTCCAGTCGGAAGGCGCATCTTTCAGCACCTTAGCAAGCCCGGCAAGCACCCATCCGTCGCCTCTGGCCCAGAAATCTTTCTTTCCGGCTGCGGTTTTGTGTGAAGGATATACATATTTTGCNTCCCTGTAGTAGAGATNCTCGTCCTTATCATACATGATGCTGTCGCTCACCTGTATATACTCATACAGCTTATCAAGATACTTCTGATTCCCCGTGATTTTATGGAGTTTCGTCATCACCGGCATCACCATATACAGCCCGTCGGCCCACCACCAGTAATCATTGTTCGGAGTAGCCATCTCATACTCCATGACCTCACGCGCACGCCTTATCCGCTTATCATCAGGGAGAATGTTGTAGAGATCCGCATAGGTCTGGAAGCAAATCTGCCAGTCGCCAAACAGCACATGATCGGAGCTTTCGCCGTAGTTATACTTCCACTTGCTTCTGTCCTTACCTTTTGCTCCCTGCCAATCATTATG
>WFLX010006595.1_pt1 | contig 11433 bp, 15 predicted proteins | sample 4967041 | NCBI WGS metagenome assembly WFLX01 (sample SAMN12857096, study PRJNA449069) | gut metagenome | isolation source: stool from male and female vole | host: Microtus ochrogaster | place: USA:Florida | collected 2017 | reverse complement strand
AGGATCTGAAATATCAGCAGAGCACGGCTTCGCCGCCAATCCCACCATATAATAATTCATTTCTCTTTCTTTTGGAAAAAGGAGAATACCTTACGGACAGTTCCTATTGCTGAAATACCCATCATAATATAATCGGTATAGTTTAGACCGCGCATGATCTTAGAGGGAAGAGTCCCAAGTCGTGCGGCTGCTTTGATAGAGCCGTCTGGTGCAAATGGATTTCTATCCTTAAGAGCATCGAGTTGCTCCAAGACCTTTGCCTTAGCAAATTCTTTCTTTACAGCAATCAGAGCGCGATTGTGGCGTATTTCATCGAGAGTGAAACCATTGAACTGCAATGGGTCTTCAATTTTAGAGAGGACCTTGTCGCTGTTTTGTCGCTTTATTTCTTCCATATCTATCTATTCAATGGTTACTTCAATAGCACTCGTGTGAGCATTTTTGCTATTGGGTTCATTATCATCTGCTCTCTAAAGAAATAGACAAGGGCCATAAGCAGAAGCATAACTCCACCAGAAGCCAAATATGCTAAGGCGGGAGCCATAAACAACTGGAACAAATAAGCTAAGCTGATTCCGAATAGAATTAAGGCTGCAATCCCAAGAAGCAAACATACAGCTCCGGCCACAGCAGCCCCTGCAAGAATTGTGATTTTCTCAGCAGCAGTCAGTTTGGCATACTCCAATTCAAGAGTAGCCCAGTCTTTCGACTGGGCTATTATACTCTTAAGTTCGTCTAAGAGGGTTGTCTTATTACTCATTTAATCTCTGTCGATTTTGCGACTGGATTATTCCTCACCTGTAAGTTCAGCCACGAGAGCATCTACTTCTTCGTCGCTTATTTTGATGCCTTTTCTTTTAAGGATACGCACGATACGGTTGCGAACCTCCTCNCCTTTTTCNGGAGCNAAAAGNAGNGCNGCGCCNCANCCTACGATGGCNCCNCCNAGAAATGCATAAAGAATATTCAGAGCTTTCATATTAATCAGGCTTTATTTATAATTAGAGACTCTTTTCAATCTGATCCTCGATTTCGTCAGCGAGTTCTTCGAGTTCGCTTCCCTTAAGGTTGATGCCCTTTTCCTTGAGGACTTTCATGATTTTCTTACGAGTGGTCTCACCTTTTTCAGGAGCAACGAGCAAACCTACGGCTGCTCCAGCGATTGCGCCGCCTACAACGGCGCAGATTATTTGCATTGCTTTCATAACATTATTTATTTTTAGAATTATTTCTTTACTATTACAACAAATGAAGAGGCTTTTGGATTAAATGAGCCTTAAAAAATCTCCAGTTATCATTTATAAGCCATCAAAGTCTGTCCTGAAAGGGCCTTATAAGCCATCAAACCTTGTTGAGAAGTCTCAATGGTTTGCCAACTTCCGTCAGGAAGAGGGACTGAGACATGGGAATCATCTACAAAAGTGATGAGAGGGAATTCCTTTCCATCTGTGACAAGATTCCATGTTTGAGAATCTTGTGCGAAATCAAGACGGAACTTTTCACCCGATGATTCAAGAATGACATCATAACCCTTCCCGTCGCATTTTACAAGGTAGCGACCATGGTCAGTATCGATTGCTTTGACAGAAGCTGTCATAGGATTATCTCCACTCCAGAACTCAATACTATTGAGCACGAGCAAGTCGGCGACAGCGCATACTTCATAAACGGGGAGAATCCAAAAAGCGACAAAAACTATTTCGTTGACAAATTTATTGGAAACCTGAGTATTCCAAGCATAGAGGTTTCTTGTCAAAGCAAACTTTCCCATGCATGATGTCATGGAAGAGCATAGAAGAGCGGCCAGGGCTGCAGTAAGAAATATTTTTTTCATTATTCGTCAGATAAGTGTGGAAATATAGAATATTTATCACAATGTATATAGGAGAAACACACAGGGGGCAATCATTGTTTTAGAAATCCTATTCTTTTATTGACGTTGAAAAATACACAACCCGGGCCGGAGCATCAAATGTGCACCGGCCCGGATGTGCCTGAGTTATATACAAAAGTTATTTCTATCGTCTATATTTTTTTGATTTTCCTAATTTCACAAGTAAAACATCACTGCAGAGTGAAAGGTTGGATGCTTTCACAAACTTTAACGCAAACACAGAATAGTTGGTCGAAAAGGCACTTTTTATAGTTTTTTTAATGAATTCGATACATATTATTACATTATTTTTATTAATTTTGCGCCAAAATCAAAAGGAAATGAAACTAAGACTAAATGTCACACTCTATATTCTCCTTGTAATAATGTTGTATTCCTTCAATATAGCAGGAGCCAACAAAGACAAGGAGAAAGACAAGATAACAATAGTGCTCGACCCCGGCCATGGAGGTAAGGATTTCGGCGCTACGGAAAACGGAGCCAAGGAGAAAGAAATAAACTTGAATGTGGCAAAAAAGCTACAGGAAAGGATATCTAAGAAACTGAAAGATGTCAAAGTGGTGATGACAAGAACTTCAGATGTCTATCTGACTCTTCAACAACGTGCCGATATAGCGAATGATGCGGGAGGAGATCTATTCATGTCGATACACGTCAATTCAGTCGATAAAAAGACTAAGACAAGAAAATCCACTAAAGGAAGTTCGGTATATGTCCTGGGTCTTCATCGCGATCAAGACAATATGAAGGTTGCGATGAGAGAAAACTCAGTAATTGAACTTGAAAGCGATTATAAGGAGAAATATTCCGGTTTCGATCCGTCGAAAGATGAGAGCTACATCATCTTCGAAATGGCTCAAAAAAGAAATCTTGGAGAAAGTATACGTGTTGCGAGCGAAGCTCAGAACGAACTCGTCAACAATGCTGGCAGAGCCAACAGAGGAGTTCGTCAAGCTGGATTCTGGGTGCTTTGGGCGACATCGATGCCGGCTGTTCTTGTGGAGCTTGATTTTATTTGCAATCCGGAGTCTGTGAAGTATATGACTTCCGAAAAAGGGGAAAATGAGCTCGCAGAGTCTCTCTTTAATGCAATAAAAAAATTTGTTGAAAGAAGAAATTGATTGTTAATTGTTATAAGTTTGTGAGGAAGCAAACCTAAGCCAGCTTTCACATCAAAACCCATCACCAAATAAGAAAATTAAACGACATGAAAAAGATATTCAATAAGGAGTTTGTCATTGGCTTATCAGTCATAGTAGCTATTTTGATTCTGATATTTGGAATTGATTTTTTAAAAGGAATAAATCTCTTTCGTCCAGCCCATTATTATGTAGCATACTATGATAATGTCGACGAACTTACAGTTTCTTCTCCTGTGCTAATCAACGGATACAAAGTTGGACAGGTGAGGGAGGTAAACTTCAACTATACCAAGCCGGGAAAGGTGGAAGTGGTGATGGCACTNGACAANAACCTTAAGNTGCCNGTTGGNACNCGNGCAGACTATGGCACNACTCTNCTNAGTGGCGCNCGAATTGANCTTGCAATGGGNAAAGGCCCAGANNTGCTTCCTTCAGGAAGTGAACTTCAGACGGGAGTGAAAGATGGACTGATGAGTTCGGTGCAAGATGGAATCATGCCTGCACTGACAGGCATACTTCCCAAAGTGGACTCCTTGCTTTATAATCTCAACGTTTTAGTGGCAGATCCTGCTCTTTCTGCTTCAATCGGACGCTTGGATGGAATAACCGACAATCTTTTGGCAACCACCCAAGGCCTTAATAGCACTATGAACAATCAGGTGCCTCGCCTTGCCAACAATACAGTAAAGATTACTCAATCGCTTGATACAATTGTAGGAAATCTTGGCACCTTGTCGTATCAGCTAAAGGCTCTGCCAATCGATGCAACCGTAGACAATGTCAACCAGCTTACAGCTAANCTTGCACAATTCTCCAAGCAGCTCAACGATAAGAATTCTACTTTAGGATTACTTACCAGTGACCCAGAACTCTACAATCAACTCAACAGAGTCTCTGCTGACATCGACTCTCTCTTAGTCGACATAAAGAAGAATCCAAAGAGATATATCAGCATCAAACTTCTTTAATCTCCCAGCAGTGTGAAACAGGTTTTCTACAGATATAATCCTGACACAGATAATTTCGAACGCCACTATCCTACTTTAAAAAGCAGGCTTGCTTCTATGGGCAAGTATCTTGCTGTGGGAGGAGTGATCGGAATTGGATTGTACGCACTGCTCTATTACGTATTCGACACCCCAACCGAACAAAACCTTAAAGAAGAAAACAACAAGCTGAAATCCCAATACGCTATCCTTGAGAAGCGGCTTGATAATTCAATTAAAGTAATGGAGGATATCCGAAATCGCGATGATAATTTTTATCGTGTCATGATGCAGATGGATCCTCTGAGCAGTAAGGAAAGATTTTCCGGGCTTGAGAATGACACTCGATTTGAAAATGTAGGGCATCTTAATGATGCAGAACTATTAGGCAGAATGAATCGGTCGATGGATCTTTTAGAGCGCCAGATATATTCACAATCCGTTTCGTTCGACCAATTGAAGGAAGCTGCAGGAGAGCAGAAAGAGAAGATTGCGAGTATTCCTTCCGTGATGCCTATTAATGTCAATGATTATACCATGTCGTCGGGATATGGCTATCGTCGTGATCCCGTATATGGCACAGCAAAATTTCATGAAGGTCTTGACTTCGCGGCGGCTACGGGCACTCCAGTGTTTGCTACTGCTGATGCTGTAGTGGAAGTGGCAGAAAGAAAAGATTCATACGGTAATTGTATCGATCTTAATCATGGATACAATTACGTCACTCGCTATGCTCATCTTAGCCAAATCTTAGTGAAGCCCGGACAGAAGGTGAAGCGTGGTGAAATGATTGGAAAAGTTGGATCTACCGGTAAGTCTACTGGCAGTCACCTCCATTATGAAGTGAGATTTAAGGGTGAACCCCAAAATCCTGTTCACTATTATTTCATGGATCTGACCCCAGAGCAATATATCGACATGATTCAATTGGCAGAAAACTCAGGACACGTCATGGACTGACGACATGTCACATGAATCAAGAAGGATGGAAAATATAAGCAAGAAATATTATAAAATCAGAGATGTGGCAGATTTCCTCGGAGTGCCACAAGCCACAATACGGTATTGGGAAATAGAATTTCCCGAGATTTCACCTTCACGAACCCCTACCGGACACCGGCAATATACCCCGGCTGATGTTGAAACTCTTCGGATTATCCATTATCTTATCAAGATTAAAGGTCTGAAAATGGAAGCTGCGAAAGCCCAATTCAGACAAAACCGAAGAAATATCTCGCAGAAACTCAAAGTGATCAGCGAACTGCAGGACCTACGGAATGAACTTGAAGTAATGCTCAAGACTCTTACAAAAAGAAGATGAGCTATAGGTTTGAGTTGTAGTATGCTTGATTTCCTGTTACGTTTTCCCCTACAAATTCTGGAATTGCATACTCCTCTTCTGGAGAAGCAAGTTCTATTTCTGCTGTCACCAGTCCACTTCTGCTTCCCGAAAACTCATCTACTTCCCAGACGTGCCCTTTGAAAGGCACGATATATCTTGTTTTTTCAAGAATTGGAGGCATACACATCCCGAGCATCTTCACAGCATCATCAAAAGGCACAGAATATTCAAATTCTTCACGGATTGCACCGGAATTTTTACCTTTGACAGTCAGATACCCTTTATCGTCTCTAATGCGCACTCTGACAGTGCGTTCAGGTTGCTTGCAAAGATATCCTTGCGAAATGCGAGAAAATGACGTTGCGAGAGTCTTATAACTATTATTTTTCACTAAATATTTATACTCTATTTCAAATGCCATGATGAAAACGGATATTTTTTATTAATTTTGCATGGTGAAACGCTTGTGTTTCATCATGCAAAATTAATGAAATCAGTCAACATCCACAAAATAAATGCAACAAAAGTGGCATCATTTCTTCATAAGACAATGATGCTAACCCTATTATCTATGGTCTTGGGATGGTTGCCATTATCAGCAGACATTAAATCAACCCAACTGGAAGTGGATACTGCAGTTTTTCTACGAGAGGCCCATGAACTTCAAGAATTGTTGGTGTTGCCAGGGAAAGAAAAATATTCAAAAGATAATCCGGCGGTTGAGCTTATACGAAATATCAGAAAAAATCAAAAGAAAGGAGATCCTCGGAGAAAGAGCCATTACAACTATGACCAATATGACAAGATCACTCTCGGACTTCTGGACATAACTGATGAAGATCTAAAAAAGCACAAATCTCTGAAGACCTATCTTGACACTACGCCCTACGGCCGACGTCAAATGCTGAAAGTCTTACTCAATGAGAGGGCTTCTACCGTTCTGTATGCCGGAGAAGGGAAAGATAAGAAGACAGTGGGAAGAGGAAAGACTTCGTATGGAGTAAGCGAGATGTTTGATGTTGACAACATCGATATAGTACTTGAAGATTTGCTTAGGGAAATAGATGTTTATGAAAATGATATAACTCTTCTTTCCAATAAGTTTCCGAGTCCACTCTCCTCGTCAGGAAATCTTCATTACAAATATTTCATCACAGACACACTTGATGTAGGTGGCATCGAGTGCATACAATTGACTTTTATGCCCCGAAATCCTNCCAGTNTTTCGNTTTCAGGAAATATATATGCAGAATTAGGAGNTACAACNGGGTTTATCCGTAAGGTTTCCATGAAAGTGCCTCGCACTGTCAACCTTAATTTCATAGACAACCTATACATTGATCAACTATATGAGAAAGACANCGAGGGATTGAGGCATAAGGTAATGGATAAGCTCAATGTAGATATCTGTATTGTGACGGGAACTCAAAGATTCAATGCGAGCAGGGTTTCGAGATTCGATAATTTCTCAAGCGAAATGCGGGCCGATCTCAAGGATGCATATAAAGCTGTAGGAAACTATATAGAAATTGGAGATCCGGCAGATGGACAAGTCCACTTATTGACGGAAATGAGGGGTGACAATCTTTCAAAAGCGGAAGCCAATATGGATTCATTTATGGGTGAACTTCGGAAATATCCTGTGTTTTATTGGGGAGAGAAGATTCTTGTGATTCTTGTAGATGGATATATTAAGACTGGGAAAAAGAGTAAATTTGATTTTGGCCCTATAAATACTTTCATAAGCACAAATCCTATTGAAGGTGTCAGATTGCGTGTGGGAGGAATGACTACGGCAAATCTTTCTCCCCATTGGTTTGCAAAAGGTTATGTCGCCTACGGCACTCGCGACCGTAAGTTGAAATATATGGGAGAAGTAGAATACTCATTCAATAAAAAGAAGTATCACAGTCGAGAATATCCTATAAATAGCCTGCGGATCAAACACCAATACGATATGGACATGATTGGTCAGCACTATCTATTCACGAACCCTGACAATGTATTCCTAAGTTTGAAAAGAAAGACAGATAAACTCATCACATATCGTCGTCTGACAAGATTTGAATATGGGCTTGAGTTGCCTGCTAATTTATCTTTCTCCTTTTGGGGCGAACACGTAAAACAAGACGATTCACCCTGGCTTCCCTTTGTGAATGGATATGGCCAACACATACCTCATTATAGGCGCACTTCAATAGGAGTATCAATTAGATATGCACCGGGAGAAAAATTTATACAGGATAAGGATTATAGGTTATCGGTCAATCGGGATGCACCAGTGTTTCAGCTTTCGCAAGAATGGGGACCCAAGGGATTGAGAGGTTGCCATTATAGCGTATGTAAAACGGAAATATCAGTTTGGAAACGTTTCTGGTTTTCTTCCTTTGGCTATCTCGATGCATTGGCAAAGGGGGGAATCGTTTGGACTCAAGTTCCATTTACTGAACTTCTTTGGCCGAACGCCAACCTAAGTTATACTATCCAGCCCGAATCCTATTCGCTGATGAACCCAATGGAATTTGCAATGGACCATTATGCGTCATGTAATCTTACCTATTGGGGAAATGGAATATTGTTTAATCGGATACCTTTAATAAAGCGTGCGAAGTTGCGGGAGGTAGTAGATTTCAAATGTCTTTGGGGTGGGCTGAGCAATAAAAATAATCCCTCCTTTCACTCTAATCTATTTCGCTTCCCGTCAGATGCAAATGTACAAATAATGGGAGATACACCATATATGGAGTTAAGCGCAGGCATTGACAACATATTCAAGATACTAAGAGTCGACTATGTGTGGAGATTAAGCTATCGTCTTTCTCCTGGAATCGACCGCTCAGGACTGCGTGTTGCGTTACATTTCAAATTCTAAACTCTCAAAAGGAAAAATCATGATCCTACATATAATAAATGAAGGAAAAAGGGAATATGCTGAGATGCTTGCAAAGCAGAGAAAAGTATTCTCAAAGATGGTAGAAAGAAAAAAGAATACTCTTCCGATAGAGGAAGAATATATTTTTTTCGTGGAGCATCTTCCGGTCATCACGCTTGGCAAACATGCCAAGGAAGCAAATGTGCTTTTCAATGAAGAGCAACTTGCAAGGCAAGGAGTATCTCTTTTCCATATAGAAAGAGGCGGCGATGTCACGTACCATGGTCCNGGGCAATTGGTNNCGTATCCAATCCTTGACCTTGAATATCATCATTTAGGAGTAAAAGATTATGTCGCTCTTATGGAGGAGGCAGTAATAAGGACCATCGGGGAATTTGGAATAAAAGGAGAGAGAGTAGCTGGGGCAAGCGGTGTGTGGATAGGAGCTGGCACGTCCGACGAACGCAAGATCTGTGCTCTCGGCGTGAAATGCAGCCGATACATCACAATGCATGGTCTTGCACTGAATGTCAACACAGACCTGAATGGATTTCGGCTGATCAATCCATGTGGGTTCATTGACAAAGGAGTCACCTCGATAGCGGCAGAAGTTCATAAAGAAATAGATATCAATAGAGTAAAGGAAATACTGGGAAAGCATTTTAAGCTACTTCTTGGATATGCCGAATAAATTTTTCATTTTTTTTGGGAAAAATTTGGTTAAGTCAAAAAAAAGCACTAATTTTGCATCGTCAAAAGGGGAAGAAACTTTTTTTGATAGCTTTGAGGGTTTCCTCGGGCACAAAAATACGTAAAATTGCCTTGTGGTGTAATGGTAGCACACCGGATTCTGGTTCCGNTTGTGAGAGTTCGAGTCTTTCCAAGGCNACACTTTNGTAACTTTNCTTATTCTGCCTTGTGGTGTAATGGTAGCACACCGGATTCTGGTTCCGTTTGTGAGAGTTCGAGTCTTTCCAAGGCAACANNNATACCTTCGATGTGAATCGAGGGTATTTTTGTTTTAAAAAATTCAAAATTAGTTGCGCACTCTCGAAAAAATCAGTAATTTTGCACAATATACCGGCACAAGCTGAATTTTTGGTGCATCGAATCTTCATTTACTGCAGACGTGGCGCGCCACGTACCTACTTTGAGATTGATTCTCAGATATAAACGTAGGGACATCGCGTGCGATGTCTGCTAAAGGATGTAGGGCGTGCACCAATCTTCCAGTTTGAGCCAATATACCGGCAGCTGACAAACCTGCACTCGTTACAATTTGACTTATCCTTANGGCACATCNAAATATTCTCGGAANGGGAGNTGCNNTGGTGANTCCTTTCACATCAAGCAAGACCATTGATTTTCCAGCCCTTAAAAGAGTCATCGGCCACGTTATCGACAATGGTGCCGATTTCCTCGTGGTGCTTGGCACCACCGGCGAGACTCCCACACTCACAGAGAATGAGAAAGCGGAGATACGAAAATTTGTCAGGGATGAAGTTGATGGACGCGTGCCGCTCGTGCTCGGCATGGGAGGAAACTGCACAGCCGAAGTAGTGCGCCAGCTGAAAGAGTATGATTTATCGGGCTATGAAGCCATCCTATCGGTAGTGCCGCCATACAATAAGCCTTCGCAGGAAGGCATCTACTGTCATTTCCGAGCCATAGCCCAGGCCTCGCCGGTGCCGGTGATACTCTATAATGTGCCCGGACGCACAGGAGTGAATCTTACCGCAGAGACCACACTGCGGCTCGCACGTGAAATACCGGGCATCATCGGCATCAAGGAGGCTTCAGGCAATATGAGCCAGATTGAGAAAATTCTGCGTGAAAGNCCTGACGGGTTCACGGTGCTATCANGCGACGACGGCATCACTTATCCTTTGATGACGCTCGGGGCTCACGGAGTGATATCGGTGCTTGGAAACGCCTATCCCAAGGAATTTGCTGAGATGGTGCATCTCTGCCTTGAAGGGAACTACATTGAGGCGGTAGACATTCATCATAAATTTATCGAAATGATACGTCTGCTCTTCTCAGATGGCAATCCTGCAGGAGTGAAGAGAGTGATGCACGACATGAAACTCATTGAAAATGAACTTCGGCTGCCATTGGTGCCTGTGGGCGAAGCCACGGCCCGGGAAATACTCTATTGGGTGAAACGCCTCTAATGATAGACAAAGCCACCATACAGAAAATCACTGACACCGCCGACATTGTAGACGTGGTGAGTGACTACGTGCACCTCGTGAAGCGGGGACGCAACTATATGGGCCTGTGTCCTTTCCACAATGAGAAGACACCATCATTCTCAGTAAACAGCGTCAGGAATTTCTGCTACTGCTTCTCTTGCAAGAAGGGAGGCTCACCGGTGAATTTCATCATGGAGAAAGAGGGGCTAAACTATCATGATGCCCTGCTCCACCTCGCGCAGAAATACAATATAAAGGTTGAGGAGAAAGAACTGTCTGACGACGAGAGGCGAATGCTGAATGAGCGCGAGACTCTGCTCGTGGCAAATGAATGGGCGGCATCAAAGATGGAGAAAGCCCTCCTCGACACTGAAGAAGGACGTGATGTCGGGCTTCAGTATTTCTACCAACGCGGCGTGACCGACGCTGCGATAAAGAAATTCCGCCTGGGCTATAACCCCGACTCAGGACACTTCCTTGCGGATGCTGCGCGTCTCGACGCTATGGACATACAGAGCCTCACCGACACCGGCGTGCTTTCCGAGTCGCAGAAGTCGCCCGGTTCTTTCTACGACCGCTTCAGGGGACGCGTCATATTTCCGGTGCTCAATCCTTCGGGCAAAATCGTGGCGCTCGGTGGCAGAGATCTGAAAGGTGGGATGGCCAAATATATCAATTCTCCGGAATCGGCCATCTATAAGAAGAGCAACGAACTTTATGGAATCTATCAGGCTAAATCGGAGATAGCGAAGCAAGATAATTGCTTCCTCGTGGAGGGCTATATGGATGTGATCGGCATGTGGCAGGCAGGCATGGAGAATGTCGTGGCCTCTTCAGGCACGGCCCTCACCGACGGCCAGATAGCCATGATACACCGCTTCACCGAAAACATCACGCTCATTTGCTACTGAGACCCCGCCGTCATCAAGGCCTCGTTGCGAAGCATCGACATGCTCCTCTCCCATAAGATGAACGTCAAGGTGCTTCTCCTCCCCGACGGTC
>WFLX010262323.1_pt1 | contig 11434 bp, 7 predicted proteins | sample 4967041 | NCBI WGS metagenome assembly WFLX01 (sample SAMN12857096, study PRJNA449069) | gut metagenome | isolation source: stool from male and female vole | host: Microtus ochrogaster | place: USA:Florida | collected 2017 | reverse complement strand
GGTTACGGAATCGAAAATTGCACCCGCGAGCGCATGACGCGCATTCTCGTGGGCAGCAACATTCCTTATCCCGAAAGCCTTATCGTGGACACCGACGAGGCNGTGGCTGGCAAACTTAAAAAAGCGGGCTACACGCAGTGCTGGATCAAGCGCGGCGACTTCCATGCCATGCACAAGGAGGANGTGAGNTACGTGCGCCACCCCGAGGAGGCTCAGGAGGTGCTTCAGGAATATTTCCTGCGCGGNATCAAGCGCGCCGTCATCAACCGCCATCTCGTCGGCGACCTCATCAAGTTCTACGGTGTGCAGGGCACGCCTTTCTTCTANTGGTTCTATCCCTTCGAGGCGGGACATTCCAAGTATGGTCATGAGGCTATCAACGGAAAGTCGCAGGGAATCGAGTTTGACAAGGCGCGGATGATGTCGATATGCCAGGCTGCGAGCGAGGTGCTCGACGTCAAGATTTATGGCGGCGACTGCATCGTGAACCCCGACGGCTCGATACGCATCATCGACTTTAACGACTGGCCCAGCTTCGCTCCGTGCCGCCAGGAAGCGGCTCCCCACATAGCGAAGTGCATTATCAACACAATTAAAGAGCATCAGAAATGACATCATCGGCTACGAATGACAGCAACAGCTCGTTGCAGAGCACACTGAAGTCGATGGACACCGAGGAGCACATCGACCTGTGGTTTTACCGCAAGATAGGCTATATGTGGGCGTGTCTTGCGAAGCGCCTCGGAATCACCCCCAACGCCATCACTATCGCGTCGATATTCCTCGGCGTTGCGGCGGGAGTGCTGTTTTATTTCCCCGACATGTGGATAAATGTGGCGGGAATGCTGCTGCTTGTGTGGGCTAACTCGTTTGATTCAGCCGACGGGCAGCTGGCGCGCATGACCAAGCAGTATTCACGGCTGGGGCGCATACTTGACGGTCTTGCCGGCGACCTGTGGTTTGCCGCGATTTACTTTGCGATATGCTTCCGCGAAAACTTGACGTCGGAATTTTTCTCAGCCCACACTTGGGTTATATGGACCATTGCCGTTGTCGCCGGGCTGTGTCACGCCAAGCAGGCTGCCATGGCTGACTATTACCGCCAGTTCCACCTCTATTTCCTGAAAGGGGAGGGCGGAAGCGAGCTCGAATCGGCGGCGGCGTTGAAGGAGAAGCTTGCGGCACTGTCGTGGACCCGCAATTTCTGGAGCAAGCTGACGCTGTCGGTCTACACCAATTATACTGCCAACCAGGAGGTGATGACCCCTGCCATGCAGTCGTTGCGCCGGGAGCTGAAAAGCCGTTTCCCCGACGGAAACATTCCGGCTTCATTCCGTGAGGCGTTCCGCGCCAAGAGCTTGCCGCTGATGAAGTATACCAACATACTTTCATTCAACTGGCGCACTATCGCGCTGTTCACTTCGCTGTTCCTTTCGATGCCGTGGCTCTACTTCGTTTTCGAGCTTACGGTGCTCAACGGGATTCTCGTCTATATGGTGGCACGCCATGAGCGCATCTGCCGCAATTTTGTAAAGCAACTGAAAGATGGACTCTATTAAGGATATTATTAAAGGTGTCATTTTCGATTACGGCGGCACGATCGACAGCCGCGGCGCTCATTGGAGCGAGGTGATATGGGACGGCTACAGGTCGGCTAAAGTCGATGTCGACAAGGCTACTTTCCGTGACGCTTACGTTCATGCCGAGCGCGAGCTCGCCCGTCATCCCCACATCAAGCCTGATGATAACTTTTACGCTCTGCTCTATAAGAAAATGGTGATCGAACTTAATTATCTGGTCGAAAAGGAAGTGGTTGACGAGGACGACGTTGAGTCGCTCGCCCCTGCTATAGCCCGCTATTGCTATGACAGGGCTCGCGAGTGCGCCGACGAGGCTCGTCCTGTTCTTGAACGTCTTGCCGAGCGCTATCCCATGGTGCTTGTGAGCAATTTCTATGGCAACGTGGAGGCTGTTCTGGAGGATTTTGACCTTCGCCGCTATTTCAAGGAGATCATAGAGAGCGCGGTGGTGGGTGTTCGCAAGCCCGATCCTCGCATTTTCGCTCTCGGGGTGGAGGCTTTGGGGCTTCCTGCCGGAGAGGTGCTCGTAGTGGGCGACTCGTATAAAAAGGATATCGTTCCCGCCGAGAGCATAGGATGCAAAGTGGCATGGTTGAAGGGTAAGGGCTGGACGGCTGACGAGGATGCCGTCATGCACCCGGCAATCATCAAAAATCTGTCGGAATTGCTTGACGTGGCATTATGACTTGTTAACATAAATAACTATTTTTGGAGCGTGATTTAAGGAGTTTTGGCTAAAATGAGATATTTTTAANTAAATTTTACTTATTGTGAATANAGTTTGTTGAANAATTTTTTNACANCTCAAAAATAACTACTACTTTTACACGCTTTTAGCCTTAAACTATAGGAAAAATAGCAAATAGAGATTGAACTAATACAAAAAAGGGAAATAAAAACTAATTAACCATCACAATCATGAATCAAAGTGAAGTTAAGAAAGCCNAGGGTAAACTCGNTATTCTCGTTGTAGGACTTGGAGNAGTAAGTACTNCANTTATTACCGGTGTCCTCATGGCACGCAAANGTCNTGCAAAACCTATCGGTTCATCAACTCAGTATGATGTAATCCGTGTAGGCGAAGGCGCTGACAAGAAGTATCTTCATTATAACCAAATCATTCCTCTCGCATCACTTGACCAAATCGAATTCGGTTCTTGGGACGTTTATCCNCAGAATGCGTTTGAGTCAGCAATGAACTGCGAGGTTCTTAAGGAGAAAGACATCCTNCCCGTTAAGGACGAGCTCNANGCTATCAAGCCCATGAAGGCTGCTTTCGACAAGAACTATGCAAAGCGTCTTGAGGGTGACAATGTGAAGGACTGCAAGACTCGCTGGGAAATGGTTGAAGCTCTTCGCGAAGATATCCGCAACTTCAAGGCTGAACACAAATGCGACCGCATCGTTGTGCTCTGGGCAGCTTCTACCGAAGTTTATGTTCCGGTTGACGAGAATGTTCACTACAATCTCGCCGATCTTGAGGCTGCAATGAAGGCTGACGACCGCGAACACATCGCTCCGTCAATGTGCTATGCTTACGCTGCGCTTGTTGAAGGCGCTCCCTTTATCATGGGCGCTCCCAACACCACCGTTGACTTCCCCGCAATGTGGGAACTCGCTGAAAAGACCAAGATGCCCATCGCCGGTAAGGACTTCAAGACCGGACAGACTCTCGTTAAGTCAGGTTTCGCTCCCATCATCGGTGTTCGCCACCTCGGTCTCGCAGGATGGTTCTCAACCAACATCCTCGGTAACCGTGACGGTCTCGTTCTTGACGAACCCGCCAACTTCCGCACCAAGGANGTNNNNAANCTNTCTACNCTNGAGNNNATCCTCGTTCCCGAANANCAGCCCGACCTNTACACNGANTACTACCACAAGGTNCGCATCAACTACTATCCTCCNCGCAATGACAACAAGGAAGGATGGGACAACATCGATATCTTCGGCTGGATGGGCTATCCGATGCAGATCAAGATCAACTTCCTCTGCCGCGACTCTATCCTNGCAGCTCCCCTCTGCCTCGACCTCTGCTTGCTCATCGACATGGCAGCTCGTTGCGGATGGTATGGCACTCAGCGCTTCCTGAGCTTCTTCCTCAAGAGCCCGATGCACGACTACACCAAGGATGAAGTTCCTGTAAACAACCTCTTCGAGCAGTATGTGATGCTTAAGAACGCTGTTCGCGAAATGGGCGGTTACAAGGCTGACGAGCTTATCGACTAATCGAAACCCCTTTTGAATAAATTCACGGAGGGATCCTAAATGCAGGGTCCCTCCATTTTTTTTCGTCGCCCGAGTGGATGCGGNGANTTCGATAGCGCNGCTGAAGCGGGTATTTGNCGGNCTTAGANGCTGNTTTNGGGAAAGNTTTCTTATNTTTGTGTAATCAATAGATGTTATCACGGATATGCAAGCAGTTATTCTTGCCGCCGGAATGGGGCGCAGACTCGGTGAATTTACCGCAAACAACACCAAGTGTATGGTCGAGGTCAATGGCGAACGGCTTATTGACCGCCTGCTCAAGCAATTGTCGCGTCATAACCTGAGCCGCATTGTGATGGTTGTGGGATATGAAGGGCAAAAGCTGAAAGACTATGTGACGGAGCGTTACCCCGAGCTTGGAGTGCTTTTCGTGGAGAACCGCGTATACGACAAGACCAACAATATCTACTCCCTGTGGCTGGCGCGCGATTATCTGAAAGAGGAGGACACCCTGCTGCTGGAAAGCGACCTTATTTTCGAGGACCGCATCCTGTCGACGGCGATTGAGAGCGAGTATCCCACCCTGGCGCTCGTGTCAAGATATGAGTCATGGAATGACGGCACGATGGTNACTATCGACGAGGATAACAATATAGTCAATTTTATTTCCAAAAAGGCGTTCAACTATGAGGACACCCCGTTTTACTATAAGACGGTCAATGTCTATAAGTTCAGCCGCGATTTCACGGTGAACCACTATCTGCCATTTTTGGAAGCGTATCTGAGCGTGCTTGGAAACAACGAGTACTACGAGCAGGTGCTGAGGGTGATCACGCTCATTGACCGCGCCGGTCTTAAAGCGTTGCCGGTGTCGGGCATGAAATGGTATGAAATCGACGACGTGCAGGACCTCCGAATAGCCGAAACGATGTTTGCCTCGCCCGAGGAGCGTCTTGCTAAAATCCAGCACAGCTATGGCGGCTACTGGCGCTATCCGGGATTGCTTGACTTCTGCTATCTGGTGAACCCTTNTTTCCCGAGCAAGCGTCTTAATGACGAGATGAAGGCTAATTTCGACACCCTTCTGCGCGAGTATCCGTCGGGAATGGGTGTTAATTCGCTGCTTGCGGGAAAATATTTCGGCATCAGGCAGGAGTATGTGTGCATCGGCAATGGCGCCGCCGAGCTTATCAAGGCTCTGATGGAGCAGCTGCCCGGAAAGGCGGGGGTAACTTTTCCCACTTTCGAGGAGTATCCCAACCGTCTCCCCGCCGACAGGGTGGTGAAGTATTATCCGTGCAATCTCAATTTTTCCTACACCGCTGACGATTTAATCGATTATTTCGGCGATAAAGATATTTCAACGCTGCTGCTCGTGAATCCCGATAATCCGTCGGGCAACTTTATTCCCCGCGGCGAGGTGCTCAAGCTTGCCGCTTATTGCCAGTCGAAGGACATAAGGCTTGTGGTCGACGAGTCGTTCGTGGATTTCAGCGTGGGCGGAGAAGAAAATTCACTGCTGAAGAATGATGTGCTTGAAAGCTACCCCTCCCTTTGCGTGATGAAGAGCATCTCCAAATCCTACGGAGTGCCGGGACTGCGCCTCGGTGTGCTTGCGTCAGCCGACAGGAAGCTCATTGACAGCCTTCGCAGCGATGTGTCGATATGGAACATTAACTCCTTCGCCGAGTTCTACATGCAGATATTCGGCAAGTATGAGGGGGATTATCGCAACGCATGTGAAAAATTCAGAAGCGAACGCGCCGCTTTCCATCGGGAGCTTGAGACAGTGCCGTTCCTGAGAGTGATTCCGTCGCAGGCTAATTATTTCCTGTGTGAACTGACCGGCGGAGTCACTTCCTATGACCTGACAAAAACGCTGCTTGCCGATTATAACATCTACATCAAGGACTGCTCGTCGAAGAAGGGCTTCCCCGAAGGAGCGCAATACGCGCGCATAGCCGTGAGAGGGCGCGAGGACAACGACCGCCTTGTCGAGGCGATGAAAGAATATTGGGTTAAACACCATAAAGACAAACGGAATGGATAAGGGCGGAATGAAGCGGATATGTATTTGCGGAGGTGGAAATCTCGGAACTGTGATTGCCGGTGTCGCCGCCGCCCGCGGCTACATGGTGAACCTGTTGACGCGCCATCCGCAACGATGGAGCGCGACGGTGACGGTGACCGACCCTGAGCGCCGGGTTTTTGAAGGACGGCTTAATGCCGTCAGCTCCCAGCCCGAGGATGTCATTCCCGGATCGGAGATTGTGCTTGTGTGCCTGCCTGCGACTGCGATGGCTGAAGAGTTGCGCCGCATAAAACCGTGGCTCGACGAAGACGCATGCGTGGGGAGCGTGTTTTGCTGCACGGGCTTTTTTGTGATGGCTCTCCGTGAGCTCGGGCTTAAAGCGAGGCTCTTCGGATTTCAGCGTCCGCCGTTCATTGCCCGCGTGAACCGTTACGGCGAGTCGGGTTCCCTGCTTGGCTATCGCAAACTGATGCGCGTGGGCTTCAGGGGGATGGATGGTGAAACTGTTGACAGGCTTTCGTCAGCTCTTGCCGACATGCACCTCACTCCGGTGGAGGCGTTGCGCAATCCGCTGCAAGCGACGTTGACCAACAGCAACCCCATTCTTCACACCTCCCGCCTTTATGACATGTTTTCCCGTGGCTCCGAGGTGATGCCGTCGATTCCGAGATTCTATGAGGACTGGACCGACAGCAGCAGCGCGACGCTTATCGCTGCCGACAGCGAGTTTCAGGAGCTGTTGAAGGCGTTGAAACTTGACGACGGCGACATTCCGCCGTTGCTTGAGTATTACGAATCGCACGACGCTGCGTCGCTCAGCCGCAAGATTCGCTCGATCGACGCGTTCAAGGGGCTGCTTGCTCCGATGAAGGAATTGCCTGAGGGCGGTTTCGTTCCCGACATGGACTCCCGCTACTTCACCGAGGATTTCACCTACGGGCTGCTGATGATAAAGATGGCTGCTGAGCTGACGGGGGTAGCCACTCCTGAGATTGACCGCATACTGACGTGGTATCAGGAGGCTGCNGGAAAACNCTATCTTGACGGCTGCCGCATAGCNGAGTCNGATGACACGCNGNGCGTAGGGGCGCTTGACCGGGAGATTCTTCAAGAAATGATTTCAACACTGTAATGGCTGATAAATAGGGATTATGGCAAATAAANGAGTGTTTGTGTCGGGGTGCTATGACATGCNTCNTAGCGGGCANGTGGCGTTTTTCAAAGANGCTTCGCAATATGGCGACCTGTATGTGGGCATCGGATCGGACGCTACCGTAATGGAGCTTAAAAACCGCAAGCCGGTTTATTCGGAACGCGAGCGCCTTTACATGGTCAAGGCGATACGCTATGTAACCGACGCTTACATCAACACCGGCTCGGGGAAGATAGACTTTGAGGAGATTGTCGACATGGTGAAACCCGACATTTTCGTGGTGAACAGCGACGGCGGTTCGGACGTGAAGAGGGAGTTTTGCCGCAGCCGTGGAATAGAGTATATAGAATTGCAGCGCAAGCCCGACGAGGGTCTTGACGCCCGCTCGACCACATCGTTGCGTTCAACGGTGAAATGCGCTATCCCTTACCGCATCGACCTTGCTGGAACATGGATTGATCAGCCCTACGTGTCGCAATATGCTCCGGGGTGGGCGCTGACAGTGAGTGTGGAGCCCACCGTGGAGTTCATGGAGCGCGGCGGAATGTCGACCTCCACCCGTAATGCCGCAAGAAAAATATGGCCTTATGAGTTGCCCAATTATCACGAGGAGATGCTGGCGCGGTTGCTGTTCTGCTTCGAGAATCCTCCCGAGAAGGGGGAACACGTGTCGGGCGCGCAGGACGCTATCGGCATCTGCATGTCGGGGTTGACACGCCATTACTATGACAACGGTTACTGGCCGGTGAAGATAGAGTCGTGTCATGACGAAGCTGTGCTATCGTGGCTTGAGGATCACTTGTGTGTCATTCCGATGTTTCCTCGCCCCAAAGGCTATTCGGTAGTCGAGGGGAAACGCATTGACGAGGAGAAGGTGAAGGCGCTTGCCGCTGCCGCCGACCGCTGCTGGGAGGCGATAATGGAACGTGATATAGACCGGTTTGCCGCCGCATTCCGCGACTCCTTTGAGGCTCAGACCTCGATGTTTCCCGCAATGCTGAATGAGCGCGTGGGGGAATATATTGAAAAATATGCTCCGATGGCGCGCGCATGGAAACTTGCCGGCGCCGGCGGTGGCGGGCACCTTGTGCTTGTGGTGGACTCGACCGATAATCTGCCGCCCGAGGCTATAAAAATCAGAATAAGAAGATAGCGAGGGGATAACGCTTTGATTTTTGCGGAATTTCCTTATCTTTGTATATCAATAATTACCTTAAAAACAATTGACATGAAAATATTAGGCGCACTTGCCATGCTGGCTTTGCCGTTGGCTCTTCTGGGACAGGACTATATCGAGTCGTCGACGTTCAACACCGACTATCGGGGAGCCCGCAGAGAGATGCAGTATCTTCCATCGGAAGATGGCAGCTTTGTTTCGCGCAACGGAAAGAATCTATATACGCGCGCTCTTTACGGCGGTCCCACTCTGTTTCGCATCGAGACGAGCGACATGCCCATTTTCGCCGCCTATCACAAGAGCGAGAACCGCAATATCCACTTCACGGTGACGGTCGANGGCAGGACTATGCGTCTTGACTCGGTTGCCGACTGCACNGCNTACTACACCGGGGGCGAGCGCCGTTACGTGCTCACCGATCCGGCGTGGGGNAACGGATCGATCGACATGACTGTTGTCGCTACCTACGACCGGGAGGGCGCGATATGGAAAGTCGTGGCAAAGGATATGCCGAAGGGGAGCGTGCTCACCGCCAACGCTTGCTCGACGGTGAAGGTGAAGCTTAACCGCAGCGGTGACATCGGAGCTGACCCGGCTAACGCATTCGCTCCAGCCGAGAACCGCGACAATCTGCGCCGCGCATCGGTGATGATTGGTGGCAAAAGTGCTACAGCTTATATAGAATATTTTGACCGAGACGTGACGGCAGCGGGGCAGAAGAAGCTCGCCGCCGCTTATAACGAGGCGCAGGCTCAACGCAAGGAGATTGCCGACAGGCTTGTGATCGACACCCCCGATCCTTATTTCAACACTCTCGGCTCGGCGANAATGGCTGCCGCCGACGGTATATGGGNNGGTAAAACATGGTTGCNCGGCGNCGTGGGTTGGCGAATGCNGCTGAGCGGGTGGAGAGCCGCCTACACGGGCGACTTCCTTGGATGGCATGACCGCGCGCGCACCCATTTTGACGCTTACGCCAAGTCGCAGGTGACCGATGTGGAGCCGGTGATTCCTCACCCCTCTCAGGACTCGACGATGAATTTGGCGCGCGCCGAGAAGAAATGGGGCACTCAGATGTATAGCAACGGCTATATATGCCGCAATCCCGAACGCAATGACCAGATGCACCATTACGACATGAATCTATGTTACATGGACGAGCTTCTGTGGCATTTCAACTGGACCGGCGATTTGGAATATGCCCGCCAAATGTGGCCCGTAATCCAGGCTCATCTCGCATGGGAGAAACGCAATTATGACCCGAACGACGACGGGCTCTATGACGCATATTGCTGTATATGGGCGAGTGACGCTCTTTATTATAACAGCGGCGCCGTGACCCACTCGACGGCTTATAATTACCGAGCCAACAAGCTTGCTGCCGAGATTGCCGAAAAGATAGGGGAGGATCCCACGCCCTATAAGAAGGAGGCTGAGAAGATTCTCAACGCGCTGAACTCCACGCTGTGGATGGCTGACAAGGGCGTGTGGGCTGAATTTAAAGACTTCATGGGACATCAGCGACTCCATGACCATCCGGGGCTTTGGACGGTGTATCATGCGATCGACAGCGATGTCGCCGACCCATTCCAGGCTTACAGCGCCACGAGATATATCGACAATAACATTCCTCACATAGCGGTGGAGGCTGAAGGCGGTCCCGACGGGGAGTATGCGACAATCGCCACTACCGACTGGCTTCCTTACGCATGGAGTATAAACAATGTGGCTTTCGCCGAGGTGATGCACACTGTGCTCGCTTATTGGGAGGCAGGTCGACCCGAGGAGGCTGCGCGTCTGCTCAAGAGCTCGATGCTCGACGGGATGTATATGGGCAGCAGTCCGGGAAATATCGGTCAGATCAGTTTCTACGATGCTGCGCGCGGCGAGTGCTACCGTGACTTCGGCGATCCTGTTGGGGTGATTTCGCGCGCCGTGGTGCAGGGGCTGTTCGGTTTCAATCCCGATGCTATGAACGGGAAGCTGACAGTGAGACCCGGATTCCCTTCCGACTGGGATCATGCTTCAATCAAGCATTCCGATTTCTCGCTTTCCTTCAAGCGCGCCGGCGACAAGGAGACCTACAAGCTCACTCTTGATATGGAGCCGATCAAAACGGTCACCTTCCAACTGGGAGCATACGCTGAGAATGTGAAATCGGTTAAAATCAACGGGCGACCCGCTAAGTGGCAGAAAGTTGAAGATAGCGTGGGGCGTCCGTCGATAACTGTTACCGCTCCTGCCGCCCGCGAGATGGACGTGGAGATTGAATGGGCGGGAGCGCCGATTAATCAGTCGCTCGCTGTGGCTACCGGCAAGACCCGCGACGGCTTCCGCCAGGTAAAGCAGGGTGGAATGACTTGGTGGGAAGAGGTGGCTCAGGCGAAGGATGAAGTGAAGCCCGAGTATGCTCTCGACTTGATGATTGCCGACGGCAACGACTATGAGACAATCGACCTTGCCGGATTCTATAATTCGAACGTGACCGACATATTCCGCAATGAGTATCTGTCGCCTCGTTCGCCCTACACTACTCTCCAGATTCCTGTGCAGGGGATAGGCGAATGGTGTCATCCCAAGGATACCGCCCATATCGATGACTCGGGGTTGAGGGCGGCTCTCGATGCCGACGGGGTGTTAATGACCAAGCTCGGCATACCGTATAAATCGACTGCCACAGGGAATAACGTGATCTACACGTCGCTTTTTGACAACTATCCCGACAGTGTCACCATTCCGCTTCAGGGGAAGGCTCGCGGGATAGAACTGTTGCTTGCGGGCAGTACTAATCACATGCAATGCTACATGGAGAATGCCCGCATCAAGGTGAGATATGCCGACGGCAGTTCAGAGACGCTGTCGCTTGTGGCTCCGTTCAACTGGTGTCCCATCGAGCAGGATTATTTTGTGGACGGCAAGGCGTTCCGGTTGGAGACTCCCCGCCCTTATCGCCTTACGTTCAAGGAAGCTCTCGTTAGCGACAATCTTGAGGAGGAGCTTAATATCACGGGCGTTTACGGACGGCGTATCGACGGCGGCGCGGGCGTGATGCTGTGCCTGCCGTTGAATCCTGACAAGGAGCTTGCCGACATGACGCTTGAAACGGTTTCCAATGAGGTTGTCGTTGGAATCGTGGCGGCTACCTATCTGAGATGATGTTTTTCCAAATTGCGGCAATTTTGTGGCGTTTTGAGTGCTTTATTGGTGAAAATTGTGGGAAAGTCGCTTTTTATGCGTAACTTTGCAACGGAAAATCCAATGGCCTGGTAGTTCAACGGATAGAATAG
>WFLX010108779.1_pt1 | contig 11434 bp, 7 predicted proteins | sample 4967041 | NCBI WGS metagenome assembly WFLX01 (sample SAMN12857096, study PRJNA449069) | gut metagenome | isolation source: stool from male and female vole | host: Microtus ochrogaster | place: USA:Florida | collected 2017 | reverse complement strand
TTGGGACCCAAGGGCCGCAACGTTATCATCGACCGTAAATTCGGTGCTCCTCACGTTACCAAAGACGGCGTGAGCGTGGCCAAAGAAATAGAATTGAAAGACACCGTGGAAAACATGGGTGCCCAGATGGTCAAGGAAGTGGCTTCCAAGACCAATGACATCGCGGGCGACGGCACGACGACGGCCACGATTCTGGCGCAATCCATCGTTCGGACCGGTCTCAAGAACGTGACGGCCGGCGCCAACCCGATGGACTTGAAACGCGGTATCGACAAGGCCGTGGCCGAGGTGGTGAAACATCTGCAGAAGATGAGCCAGAAGGTGGGCGACAGCGTGGAGAAAATCCAGCAGGTTGCCACGATTTCGGCCAACAACGACGCTTCTATCGGCAGCCTGATNGCCGAAGCGATGCAGAAAGTGAANAAAGAAGGCGTCATCACGATTGAAGAAGCCAAAGGTACCGAGACGGAAGTTAAGGTAGTGGAAGGTATGCAGTTCGACCGTGGCTATATTTCGCCCTACTTCGTAACCGATACCGAAAAGATGGAAACGGTGTTCGACAACCCGTTCATCCTGCTCTACGACAAGAAGATTTCGGTGATGAAAGACTTTCTGCCGGTTTTGGAAAAGACGGTTCAGACGGGTCGCCCGCTTCTGATCATTGCCGAAGACGTGGACGGCGAAGCGTTGGCCACGTTGGTGGTGAACCGTCTCCGCGGCTCGTTGAAGATAGCGGCCGTCAAAGCCCCCGGCTTCGGTGACCGTCGCAAGGAAATGTTGGAAGACATCGCGATTCTGACGGGCGCCACCGTGATTTCCGAAGAAAAAGGCCTTAAACTGGAAGACGCCGACCTCAGCTTCTTGGGTCAGGCCGAAAAAGTGACGGTTGACAAGGAAAACACGACGATTGTNAACGGCAAGGGCAAGAAAGACGACATCAAGGCCCGCGTTGCCCAAATCAAGGCGCAGATTGAAAAGACGACGTCCGATTACGACCGTGAGAAACTGCAGGAACGTTTGGCCAAGCTGGCCGGCGGTGTGGCGGTTATCTACGTGGGNGCCGCTTCGGAAGTGGAAATGAAGGAAAAGAAAGACCGTTTCGACGATGCGTTGCACGCCACGCGCGCCGCGGTGGAAGAAGGTATCGTACCCGGCGGCGGTGTGGCTTACCTGCGCTGCCTCCCCGCTTTGGAAAAACTCAAAGTGGAGAACGACGATGAAAAAATCGGCGTTCAGATTATCCTCCGCGCGTTGGAAGAACCGCTCCGTCAGATTGTGGCCAACGCCGGTCTGGAAGGCTCCGTCATCGTGAACAAGGTGAAGGAAGGCAAAGACGACTTCGGCTTCAACGCCAGAACGGAACAATACGAAAACATGTTCAAATCCGGTGTCATCGACCCGGCGAAAGTAACGCGCGTGGCGTTGGAAAACGCCGCCTCCATCGCCGGTATGTTGCTCACGACCGAATGCGTGTTGGCGGAAATCAAGGAAGAAAAACCGGCGCCCGCCATGCCGGCCGGCGGCATGGAAGGTATGTACTAAGCCTTTTCTTCCGACAACAAAAAAGTCCGTTCCCTTTCGGGGACGGACTTTTTTTATGGCCTGCCGCCGGCCGTGACGACCGACGGCACCGCCTTTATTACAGACCGAAGTCCTGCAAGAACATAACCGAACGTTCGATGAGCGGATACATGACACAGTCGTTGTCAACGAACGGCACTTCGCGACGGTAGGCCGCCAATACCTGTTCCAATACGGGCGAGGTCTTGGCCGGACGGCGGAATTCGAAGGCCTGCGCGGCATTGAACAACTCGATGGCCAATACCCGTTCCACATTGTCCATAACGCGGAAAGCCTTGGTCGCCGCGTTGGAGCCCATGCTGACATGGTCTTCCTGACCCTGCGAGGATTCGATGGAATCGACGCTGGCCGGCGTACAGAGCTGCTTGCTTTGGCTAACGATGGANGCCGCGGCGTATTGCGGAATCATGAAGCCGCTGTTNAGACCGGGGTTCTTGACCAAGAAATTGGGCAGACCGCGTTTGCCGCCGATGAGTTGATAGGTTCTGCGTTCCGAGATATTGCCGAGTTCGGCCACGGCGATGGCCAAAAAGTCTTGCGTCAACGCCAGCGGCTGACCGTGGAAGTTGCCGGCCGATACCACGAGGTCTTCATCGGGGAATACGGTCGGGTTGTCGGTAACGGCATTGATTTCTTCGGAGAGGATGCGGCCCACGTATTCGATCGTGTCTTTGGACGCGCCGTGCACCTGCGGGATGCAACGGAACGAATACGGATCCTGTACGTGTTCTTTCTTGCGCTTGATCATCTCGCTGCCTTCCAACAGCTCGCGGAACCGCGCCGCCGTGTCGATTTGCCCCTTGTGGTTGCGCACTTCGTGTACCGACGGCAGGAAAGGTTCGATACGACCGTCGAACGCTTCCAGCGAAATGGCGCCGATGAGGTCGGCCAAGGCGGAGAGCCGTTTGGCCTTCAAGAAATTGTGTACGCTGAACGCGCTCATGAACTGCGTGCCGTTGAGCAAGGCCAAGCCTTCCTTGGACTGNAGNTCNATCGGTTNCCATTTGAAATGTTCCAGAATGACGGAAGCCTGATGCTTGGCGCCGTTGAACCATACTTCGCCCAAGCCGATGAGCGGCAGGCAGAGGTGCGCGAGCGGCGCGAGGTCGCCGGAGGCGCCGAGCGAGCCCTGCTGATAGACGACGGGATAAACGCCCTCGTTGAAGAAGTCGGCCAGACGCTGAATCGTTACGACCTGCACGCCGGAGTGACCGTAGGAGAGCGATTTGATTTTCATGAGCAGCATGAGTTTGACCACTTCGAGCGGCACCAAGTCGCCCGTGCCGCAGGCATGCGACATCATGAGGTTTTTCTGAAGCTGCGACAGCTGCTCCTTGGAGATGGAGTGGTTGCAAAGCGAACCGAAGCCCGTCGTGACACCGTAAATCGGTTCGGTCTGGTTTTCCATCTTCTTGTCGAGATAGTCGCGGCATTTCTGCACCCGCGCGATNACCTCGTCGGACAGCTTGATCGCATAGCCGTTCTTGAGGATTTCATCCACCTGGTCGAACGTCAGGTCGGCCAACGTGATTTCAAATACTTTCTTGTCCATATCTAGATTGTTTTTATTAACTCTTCCAAATCCATGTCGCGTTGCTCCCCGCTCCGCATATCCTTGACCGCAAACCGCCCGCTCTCGCGTTCCCGCTCCCCGACCATGACCACATAGGGTATCCGCAACTTGTCGGCATACGTAAACTGCTTCTGCAACTTGGCCGGTTCGGGATAACGGTCGCACGCGATACCTGCAGCCCGCAGGGCCCGCATCGCCGCCTGCACCTGATTGGCTTCCTCCGGCCCGAAATGCACGAACAGCACCGCCTGCCCCGACTGCAAATCGTCAGGAAAGCGTTCCAACGTCTCCAGCACATCGTATATACGGTCGGCACCGAACGAAATGCCAACGCCCGACAGCCCTTTCATGCCGAAAATACCGGTCAGGTCGTCGTAGCGGCCGCCGCCGGAGATACTGCCCATCTCCACGCCCTGCGCCTTGACTTCGAAAATCGCGCCCGTATAGTAATTAAGGCCACGCGCCAAACTCAAATCCCATTCGTAATCCAAGCCCTCCACGCTCTGCGCGATATAGCCGAACAGTTCTTCCAACTCGGCCACGCCCTGCAAGCCGACGGGCTCTTCCGCAAACAGGCGCTTCATGAACGCCATCTTTTCGGCAAAGGTGCCCGACAGCGTCAACACGGGGCGCAGCTTCCGCCACGCCTCGCCCGAAATGCCTTTCTCGGCCATCTCGGCCTCCACGGCTTCCAGCCCTATTTTATCCAGCTTATCCATGGCCACCGTGATGTCCGTCAGTTTGTCGGCACAACCGATACAGGCGGCCAGGCCGGCCAAAATCTTGCGGTTGTTGATTTTGAGCAACACCGGTATCCGCAGCGCGGCGAAGACCTCCGCCACCATCTGCGCCAACTCGGCCTCCTGCCATAAGGACGTGGAGCCCACCACGTCGGCGTCGCACTGGTAAAACTCGCGGTAACGGCCGCGCTGCGGACGGTCGGCACGCCAAACCGGCTGCATCTGATAGCGTTTGAACGGCAACGTCAAATCGTTGCGGTGCTGCACCACATAGCGCGCGAACGGCACGGTCAGGTCGTAGCGCAAGCCCTTTTCGCTGATGCGGTTGCCCAACTTGACGGTCCGCTCGGCCGGAGCGACTTCGTCCCAAGGCGTGCCGGCCGCTTTNGCCCAAAAATCGCCNGAATTGAGTATCTTGAACAACAGCTTGTCCCCTTCCTCGCCGTACTTGCCCAACAGCGTNTCCAAGCCCTCCATGGCCGGCGTCTCTATCGGCAGATAGGCGTGCAACGCGAANACCTTCCGTATCGTTTCGAAAATGTACTGTCGCCGCCGCATCTGCAAAGGCGANAAATCGCGCGTTCCCTTGGGAATGGAAGTGGTCTGTGCCATATCAATATAATTGTCTAATCAGAATAACGTTAAATCCGGTTGCAACTTGAACGACTGACGGTGATAGACCGTGGGGCCGTACTGCCGCAACGCCTCGTAATGCGCCGCCGTCGGATAGGCCTTGTTCCTGTCCCAACCGTATTGCGGGCATTTCCGGTGCATATACCCGATGAATTCGTCCCGGNAGGTCTTGGCCAAAACCGAAGCCGCCGCGATGGACTGATACAGGCCGTCGCCCTTGACGATGCAATGGTGCGGCACCTGACCGTAAGCCTTGAAGCGGTTGCCGTCCACGATGATGTGCTGCGGGCGGACCGACAGTTTATCCAAGGCCTTGTGCATCGCGTGGATGGAAGCGTGCAGGATGTTCATGCGGTCGATGCCCTGCGCCGACACGGCCGCCACTCCGTAGGCCACGGCGTCGCGCTCTATGTCTTTCCGCAGCGCGTCGCGCTGGCGGGCCGTCAGCTTCTTGGAGTCGTTGAGCAAGGGATGCGCGTAATCCGGCGGCAGGATGACCGCGGCCGCATAGACCGGCCCCGCCAGACAACCGCGTCCGGCTTCGTNNCAACCGGCCTCCACCGCCCCNAGCNCGTAAGCCGCGCGCAACATCNTACTTGCCGGCTATCAGCGATTCGAACAGGATGCGGCCGTCGGTATTGCCCAAATCGGCATCGGCGCAACGTTCGGGGTGCGGCATCATGCCGAACACATTCCGCTTGGCGTTGCAAATCCCCGCGATGTTCTCCACCGAACCGTTGGGGTTGAACGCCGCCGTTTCCTCGCCCTCCGGGCCGCAATAGCGGAACAGCACGCGGTTATCGCGGTTGAGCTGTTTCAACGTGTCGGCATCGGCATAGTAACGACCCTCGCCGTGGGCAATCGGCACCTTGAGCACCTGCCCCTTCGCGCAACGGGCCGTAAAGGCGGCCTTCTCCGTCTGCACTTTCAGGTGGACGTTCTTGCAGATGAACTTGCGCGTATCGTTGTGCAACAGCGCGCCCGGCAACAGCCCCGACTCGCAGAGAATCTGGAAACCGTTGCAGATACCGATGACGTAACCGCCCTTGTCGGCGAAATTCATCACTTCGTTCATGATGGGCGAGAAACGCGCCAACGCGCCGGAACGCAGATAGTCGCCATAGGAGAAACCGCCCGGCAACACGATGGCGTCGCATTTTTTGGGCAGACGCGTGTCCTTATGCCACAATACCTCCACTTTCTGGTTCAGCAGATGTTCCAGCATATACTGCATATCGTGGTCGCAGTTAGAGCCAGGAAAAACGACGAGACCGAAGGTCATTTGATTCATGGATATAACGGATTTTATAATTTTCAAACAGGTTTACAGGGCTTCGCGGTCTATCGGCATCGTCATGCAACGGCAACCGCCGCCGCCACGCACGAGCTCCGCGCTTTCAATCGTATATACGGCTGGGTGCGCCTCGTCGTCCACATCGAACGACTGGCGGCCGTCAAGACATTCCCGCACGGGCTTGACGGCGAAACCGGCCGCNTCCAACGCCTCTATCGTGCGGCGGTTGCGGCCATAGCCCAGGATATGCCCCGGCGCCACGGCGAAGAAATTGGCGCCGCTGTGCCACTGGTCGCGTTCCTGGTAGAGCGCGTCGCCACCGCCGCAGAACACCGGCGTATAAGAGCGCCCCAAGCGTTCCAAACCGGCCAACAGGTGGTCAACGGGTTCTTCCCGCACCTCGCCGTGGCGCACGGTGAGCAGGCGGGTTTTGANNCGNCCNTCCAGCAAGGGCTTGTACACCATGCAGTGACGGCGGCTCAACAGCGTGAAGACCATATCCAGATGGATGAACGACTCCGGTTCGTGCGGCAACGCCTGCGTCAACACGTGAAATTCGTCCGAAACGGCCGAACGGAGACGGATGAACTGACGGACGCCCTCCGCATTGGAGCGCGCGCCCTGGCCGATAAGGAACACATCCTTATCGGCCACGAGGAAGTCGCCTCCCTCCAAAGCGGCGCCTTGGCTTTCCGGCCAAGGGTCCACCCAGCGCGTATGCTTGGCGAACAAAGGATGATAACGGTAAATAAGGCCGGTGAGCGCCGCTTCGGGCGCGCGCACCGCCGTGGACATATGCGTCGGCATACTCCGGTCGTTGAAACGCACGCCGATGTCGCGCGTGAAGTAGAGGTTGTAGAGCGGACGCCACCGCCTTTGCGGGTTGGCGATATCCGCGTCGCCTTCGATGAGATAACGGCTCAGGGCCGAAGCCGAAAGCCCCTGCATATAGGCCTTTTCCGCTTCCGGCAAGCCCGCGCATTCCGGCAACGCCATGCACGCGCGGCGGGCTTCCGCGTCCGCCAGCGTCTCCGCCANCAAATCGTCGAAACANNAGGTGGTCGTNACCCGCGAAAGGAAGGATTCCAACTGCGTATATTCCTGACGGGCNACCTCGCTNCCCAACAAATCGCTATACANGGCTTCGTGTATCGTGGCCGGCGTCATCCGCTCGATTTCCACGCCGGGACGGTGCAACACCACGCCCCGCAACCGGCCGACCTCCGAATTCAATGTCATTTCAGGCATATTTCAGTCCTTTCTTTAATATCCCCAAAGATAGCAAATATTTTCCGGATTCGGCACGAAAAAGCCGACTTTTTGCTAACAGCGCGCAACGGGCGCGGCCGCCCCGTATCGCCACAAGCCATCAGGAGCGTTCCCCGTTGGCCGCACGCAAATCCGCCGTTTTATACCGATGCCACAGTTTAAAACTTTTCAACGCGGTATAAAATGCATTGTTGCAACAAATAATGAAACCGTCGCCGCCGTCAAGAAAACCGCCCTTCAACACATAATCCCTGAAAAACGTCCATTGAGCCTTGAACAGACCCACCCATAGCCCGTAACGACGCCCCTTGGCGAACATTTCATCGGCGGAAAGCCCGCTGTATTTATTGAGCATGGCCACCTGCGCGTCTATCGAAGCATAGGAATAATGCAACAAATCGCCATCCAAACGGACTTTTCGGCAATTGGCGTCATAGGCCAAATTCTCATGCACATACCCGCCTTCCCAAACAGCCGTACCCCGATGGAACAGACGCACTTTAGGTTCCCGTGCCCAAATATGCCGAAGGAATCGACCGCAATAGGCCGTCCGACGGTTCATTTCAAAGACTGTATCTTCCGAAGGTTCCCGAGCGGGGTCACCCTTACAAGCCATCAACGCCCGCCGCAAATCTTCCGACAGACACTCGTCGGCATCCAGCGACAATATCCATGGATGAGCCGCTTCGCCGTTCGCGAAATTCTTCTGCGCACTGTACCCCTCCCACGCATGCGAGATAACCCGCGCGCCTTTTTCCGTCGCGATACGGCAGGTGGCATCGGTGGAACCGCTGTCCACCACCAACACCTCATCGGCCACGCCCTGCACCGAATCGAAGCAACGCCCGATGTTTTCCTGTTCGTTTAACGTGATGACAACAACCGAAATACGCATCATAAACCGGGATATTAAAAACAAAGAAAAACAGCCCTGTAAGCCGGGTTCTGTACCGGATTTTGAACATCCGGCGATTGTCATTTATCTAGGACGCGGATCGCTCCGCGCCTCCATCGATCTACCCCCCGTCATCGGCCGAGCCCGCCTTGACATACGGTATATTTGATCTTTCAACCCATAAGGTTTACCCTTGGACTTATCGCTAAGCCAAGCGTGAGCTCTTACCTCGCGTTTTCACCCTTACCGACGGTTTCCCGGCGGCGGTTTGTTTTCTGTGGCACTGTCTGTCGCCCTTTCGGACGCCTTCCCGTTAGGAAGTATGGTGGCTCTGTGTTGCCCGGACTTTCCTCTCCCCTTGCGGGCAGCGACAATCCGGACTGTTTTTCTTNANCGACAAAGNTAGTGAAAANTTTANAGATANTTCTCCACNTCGGCGGCCGTCACCGNCCCCTCGCAGAAAATGAGCAGGCGTTCCACGACATTGCGCAATTCGCGTATNTTGCCCGGCCACGGNTGNTTCTGCAANACCTGCANGGCTTCTTTCTTGAACGTCAGCGGCTTTTTATCCAAATCGGCCGACAGTTCGGTCACGAAACTCTCAACGAGCGACGGAATGTCTTCGGGCCGTTCCCGAAGCGGCGGCATCCGCAGCTTGACGACGCTGAGCCGATGGTAGAGGTCTTCGCGGAAACGCCCCTCGGCGATTTCCGTTTCCAAACGTTTGTTGGTGGCGGCCACGACGCGCACCTGCACTTCGATTTCCTTTTCGCCGCCCACGCGCGTGATGCGGCGGTCCTGTAGCACGCGCAGCATCTTGGCCTGCGCCGCCAGACTCATATCGCCTATTTCATCCAAAAACAACGTGCCGCCGTCGGCCTGTTCGAAACGCCCCTTGCGCTGCTTGACGGCCGAAGTGAACGCGCCCTTCTCGTGCCCGAACAATTCGCTTTCGATGAGTTCNGACGGNATGGCNGCGCAGTTGACCGTAACCCAAGGNCCNNCGGCCNCCCCGCTCCCCTCGTGGATGCGGCGCGCCAACAGTTCCTTGCCCGTGCCGTTTTCGCCTTCTATCAAAACNTTGGCCGTCGTGGCCGCCACCTTGTCGGCCATTTCCAACACGTCCGTCAGGGCTTTGCTCTGCCCCACCATCTCGAACCGGTGTACGGCCGCCCGCTTCCAATTCTCGGCATGGCGCGTCAGCCGCTCGTTGTCGATGGCCCGCCGCAAGGCACCGAGCACGCGGTTCAAATCCAACGGCTTGGGCAGATAGTCGAACGCACCTTTCTTAAGGCAGTCCACGGCCGTTTCGATATCGCCGTGCCCCGAAATCATGATGAACGGACTCGGCGTCCAAGGCTTGCCTTTTTCGGCCGCCTCCGCCGCCAACACCGGCATCTTCTCCAACAGCCCCACGCCGTCCAAACCCGGCATCTTGATGTCGCAGAACACCGCCGCGAACGCCTCCGCGCCGAGCATGGCCAAGGCCTGACGGCCATCGGCCGCCTCCGCTACCTCATAGCCCTCGTATTCGAAGATGTCGCGCAGGCTCTGCCGAATCAGCGCCTCATCATCTACGACCAATATTTTAGACGCCATACTACGCTTTATATCTCAACCATTTCCACAATTCCTTGTACGACGTCTTCTTGCCGTACATCAGGATGCCCACGCGGTAAATCTTGGCCGCCATATAGGTGGTGCCGATACAGCCCAAAACCAACAGCCCCAATGACAGCGCCAACTGCCAGCCCGGCACGCCGAACGGCACGCGGATCATCATGGCGATNGGCGACGTGAACGGAATNATCGANAACCANAACGCCACGGGCCCGTTCGGGTCGTTGAGAATATTGACCGAAACGATGATGGCCAGAATCAGGGGCACCGTTATCGGCAACATGAATTGGTTCGTATCGTTCTCGTTCTCCACAGCCGCGCCCACGGCCGCGAACATGGCCGCATACAGCAGGTAGCCGCCTATGAAATAAGCGATGAATATCATGAACAGACGGCTCAGGTTAACCGAATGAATCATATCCATGACCTTGCCCATCGCGTCCATCTCGATGGGAGCGCCGGCCGCCATCTGTTGCGCCGAAGCCAGGCTTTCCGCATCGATGCCGCCGCCGAACGCCAGCCCGCCCACAAAGACGAGGATGAACGTCAGCACGCCCCATATCAAGAGTTGGGTCAAGCCCACGAGCGAAATCCCGACGATTTTGCCCGTCAACAGCTGCATCGGGCGCACCGACGAAATCAGCACTTCCACAATGCGGTTGGTCTTTTCCTCGATGACGCCGCTCATAATCATCCCGCCGAACATAAAGATGAACAGGTAAATCAGGAAACCGAACAGATAGCCGAGCACGGTCTTGACCTCCGAATAGGTCTGTTCGCCCGTCTCCATGTTCTTGGCCCCGATTTCCACCTCGGCTTCGTTGACCAGCGTATAGACTTCCTGACTCATGCCGCCCACTTCCTGCATGAGTTTCTGCCGCAGAGAGGACGTCATTTTGGACGAAATGCCGCTCAGCTGCTCCATGCTCGGTTCGGACGTCATATAGAAGAAATCCGCCTTCTGCCGATTGCCGTCCAGACCGGAGGCCGCGATATAAATGACGCCGTTGCAGGCTTCCGCCCGCAGCGAATCGAACGCGACGGCCGTGTCGGCCACAAACACATAGCGGTCTTTCGTCGCCTCGTTGAACGAGGCCGCATAGGCGCCGGTCTCATCCACCACCAGATAGGTCTTGCTCTGCTTGCCCACATTGCTCAACAGCGCCGGTGCGAACATCAGCGCGACAAACAGCAATGGCATCAGAATGGTCATGACCAGGAAGCTTTTTTTCTTGACCCGGTTCAAATATTCGCGTTGCAGGATGACCCACGTGTTATTTCTGCTCATCTTCGTTGGCTTGTTTTACGGTTTGAATAAAAATGTCGTTCATGCTCGGCAGCACTTCCTTGAACGCGCAGACCTGTCCGTGCGCCATGAGGTGCTGNAAAAGCTCGTTNGTCGCGTTGTTCTGCCCCATCTTCANTTTCAACGACAGGCGACCCGGNTTTTCCAGCGGNTGCACTTCCAGCACTTCCATGCCGCGCCCCAGAAAATCGTCGGCCTTTTCCTGCGTATCCATGACCACCTCGTACAAGTTGGCATGAAACGAATTGCGGATTTCATCCACCTTGCCTTCCAATATCTTGTGGGAGCGATTGATGAGCGCGATGCGGTCGCAGACCTCTTCTACCGAAGCCATGTTGTGCGTAGAGAAAATGACGGTGGCGCCGCGGTCGCGCAGCCCCAGTATTTCATCCCGCAACAGCTGGGCATTAATCGGGTCGAAGCCGCTGAAAGGCTCGTCGAATATCAGCAATTTGGGTTCGTGCAACACCGTCACGACAAACTGGATTTTCTGCTGCATCCCTTTGGAGAGTTCCTCCACCTT
>WFLX010009988.1_pt1 | contig 11435 bp, 4 predicted proteins | sample 4967041 | NCBI WGS metagenome assembly WFLX01 (sample SAMN12857096, study PRJNA449069) | gut metagenome | isolation source: stool from male and female vole | host: Microtus ochrogaster | place: USA:Florida | collected 2017 | reverse complement strand
GCCAGGTAGACTGTCTTACAGTATTGTTCTACGACAGTGAGGGTAGGTACGTTACGAGCAGGAGCAACACGAGCACGGAACTTGGGGACGAGAACTGGCGGATGGAAGTAGATCTAGCGCCCGGGCGCTACACGATAGTTGCGTACGGGGGTTTGGAATGCTCTGACACGTCGTTCTCCTTCGTGAGCCAGCCGTCGTCGACACCGCTACGCGACCTACGCGTACAGCTCAACGCCTCGAGCATTACGTCCCCGGTTGGGCGTCAGCTCCACAACCTGTTCTACGGGCGCCTGGAGGCGGAAGTTGAGAGCAACTCTATCACGTACCGGGAGGTTACGGTCAAGATGATGAAGGACACCAACAACCTTCGTATCCTGCTGCAGCAGACCTCGGGCCAGCAGATAGACAACACGGACTTCACGTACCGCCTGGTGGACAACAACACACATTTCGGGTGGGACAACGAGCTTCTACCGTCACCGGAGGTTACGTACTATCCGTGGACGCGAGGGAACGCGAGCCCCGGGGAGCTTCCCAACGGGAGTGAAGCGAGCGTTGCGTGGGCGGAGTTCAGTTTTCCGCGTCTTGTAGTGGGGAACTCGCCGGAGCTGATCATCAGCAACCGGGAGACGGGGAAGAAGGTCATAGACATACCTCTAAACAACTACCTGCTGTTGCTCAAGAGCGAGCAGTATTCGTCGATGGGCTCACAGGAGTACCTTGACAGGGAGAGCCGCTGGACGATGATCTTCTTTTTAGGAGAGAACAACACATGGATAAGGACGAGCATAGTCATCAACGACTGGGTTGTACGTCTAAACGGAGGTCAGCTATGAGAGGGGTCAACAGATATCTAGCCTTATTGGGCTTGACAATGGTGCTGTCGGGGCTTGTGTCGTGCGGATCGGGAGGGGAGTTATCCGAAGAGAGCTACGTACCGGTATGGCCGGAGGACTACGATCCGGAGGTCACACTTGCCCTGAGGGTAAGCGTAGGCGAGACGACGGGGCAATCGGGCAGTCGCTCAGGCTCAGGGGAGGCGGGGGGGCTTCCGGCTGGGGGCGCCGCGGCTGCCGTCAGGTCCGGTGAGGATGACTATTCCTACGAGAATCCGTCCGGGAACTTGGGTCTGTACGAGAAGATCAACACCCTACGCGTTATCATAGTGCGCCCTGACAGGACTGTGGAGTACAACCGGCTCGTGGCCCTGAGCGAGGACGAGGCGGTTGACCGCTTCGACAAGCTCGAGTTCAAGGTGTCCACCTCCCAGGGGGAGACCAAGGCCAACGGGTCGACCCTTGCGGTGACACGCACCGAGACCAAGCGCATCTACCTGATAGCCAACGAGTCCTCCATACCTTCCGTGGAAATTCGGGAGGCCCTGGCGTCGCTTGGGACGAAAAGCCGGCTGAGCGACGAGACGGCCTCGGGGTGGACCATCTGGAGCGACTGGGGCCAGGGGGCGCAGTACGCCGTGCCCGCGCTCGACAACTCCGGGCAGNCCGGGGGTTTCGTGCCCATGTCCGAGTCCTTCGACGTCGACGTCAAGTCGGACCTGGTAAACCCCGGCCCGAACCTGTACCAGGAGGCCCACCTGTTCGTAACCAGGGCGTACGTCAAATTCAGATTTACAGCTCATAGTGATACTGAGTCGTTCAAAATCACCAAGATAATGTTTGAGAATTTGATGCAAAAGGAATATCTCTTCCCGAACGCTACGGTTTACAGCCCTACTAAGGAATCAACTCTATATACAGGTAATCCTACCGACGGAAGGCAGATCATAAGTTTCCAGACTCCATCAACCGGAGCGGATGAGAATCTTGTAAGACCTTTTGTATTTACCCCTCCATCTCTTGTTTTTGAACCTATTTCAGCTCCTGTCAGCTACAATCCCCCTTTATATTTTTGTGAAACTAATAATAATGAGGGTGACGCTAATGGTACACCTATTTATAAGGTAGGAATCGAAATAATGTATAAGGATGGTAACAAATGGACTAAACCTGTCATATTTGGACCTGTAGTGTTACCCAATCTCCCATATTCATTACCTCGTAATACCATCGTAGAGGTAAATTTCGAAATAACCGATCGATATAATTTCACCTGTTCAGTTACATTGGAACCTTATATCTCGGTAATATTGGATCCGATTTTTGGAGATCCTCAACCTTATCCGGGAGAATAATTAATATTATTGACCTATCATAATCCGATGATAATGAAGCGATATTTAATACATATACTTAGCTGCATGACGATAGGCTTATTGATTTGCTTATCTTCATGTAAGGATGAGTTATTATATGATCCGGCTAAAATTGGAGAGGGAGAGGGTACTATATCCTTCGACATGCGCTTTGAATCAATGATACCTGCCTTAGAAGAAACCAGAACAAGTGGTACCGCTATTAAGAAAATAGAAAATGTCTCTGTGGTGGTTTACAATAATAAGGGTGAACTATACAAAATTTACAGGTCTCAAGATGATGAATTAAGGAATTTCGCCGTTTATTCAACCAATAATAATGTTGCACCGGACCGTCCGTCCGGGACAGTAACAACTGAGACCGGCACTGATGTCGCGAGTTTTACACTTGAAAATATACCATTCGGTATCTATTATTTCTACGTTGTAGCTAATCTGGACATCACAGATGAAGAAGCATCGACTCCGGAGTCTCTTAAAGATATAGTTGTTCCTTGGGAACAAGATTGGACACCCACAGATAGCCAATCAGAAAAATATCTTTCTAATAAGGCTATGTTCGGTTATTTTCGAGCTAACGATTCTGAAGCTACTCTNGGNTTTGANGCNCCNCCNATCACNGTTAATAAAACNCAAACTNCTCTTTCTGCNTGGGTAAGACGNCTNGCNTCCAAACTTACTTTAGCATTTGATCCTTCAGGATTAAATGAGTCTGTTTTTATCTACATTAAATCTGCTACTATTCATCACATTCCCAAAGCTTGTTATCTGGGAAAAGATAATACTCCAAGTCAAAATGAACTTTACCAGGATGGTGAGTCAATTAAATACTATACCTCCGAAGGAAACATAGACACTTGGCTTGAGTTGGATAAGAGTAGTGGGATTCAAGGTAATAAAGACCATCTTGACACTGATAACGCACTATTTTTCTTTGAAAATATGCAAGGTGACTATGAAGGTCAAAAGGCTTATTATAAGCCACAGATAAAAGGAGAAACCGGTACGTCCATTAATACACCTACCCTGGATGCAGAGGGTAATATTATTAATGACTACAAAGACCGTGTTCCCGCCGGTACTTATATTGAAGTTGAGGCATATTATAACAGCCAGAATCCTGAGCAGCTCTCTTCCGGACCGATTAAATATCGGTTTATGTTAGGTCAAAATACTACTTATAATTATGATGTAATAAGAAATCATCATTATAAGTTGACTTTAAAATTCAAAGGTTGGGCTAATGAANCGGACTGGCATATCGTATATGAAGAGCCTGAACCCNCTATTTTTGTACCTCAAAAATACTATATCTCATATTTATATAATCAGTNCATGGAGATGCNCGTGCGTATCCTTGGACTTNATGANACCGCTCGTGAGAATTATTATCTCCACTCTGAAANCATCGAGAATAATTGGGCACCTTACGATCCAAGTGCCGACGATGGGTTGCCACCAACGGAAAAACCAATGGGAGCATATCAAGATATTAACGGTTTTGCTTGGTATAGGGCAGCTTATGAAAGTAACTACTTACAGTACAATACCTCGGCTCCTGTAAATTNTGTTGGCTTCCTCTCAGTAAGNCAGAATAATGAAACNATTNTTGGTAATTNAATTGAATATGGAGCAGAGGCTAATGCNCAACTCGAAAATTATTATTATGGAAGANAGNCTACCTTTGNCNCTCAAGTACTGCATGTTAATCCAAGAGATGAAGCATGTTACTTCTTAAATCAACTTGATACTTCGATTGATATAACTGCCTTTCCCGGTACGCAAACCGACCAAGATGATGGATCTTACTCAGTGAGTGTAAAAGATGATGGGAGTACTGTTGTAACTGTTCCATTCTATACTCGCGCAAAGGAGTTGGTTTCACAATCTGATTTTTCCGGAAATAATGTGTTTTATGCCTATCAGCGTAAAGCAGTTGTAAGATTCACCCTCAGAGAAAAAGGCCCCGGAGGCCCCAGTAAAGGGGATAAGATAATTCCATTTAAAATCAGAGATCTGGATGGGACGATAATTGAAAATGTTTCATATAAGGACGTTCCAATCTATCAGGTGCGTCGTATTGTAAACCCAAAAGCCATTTGGAGAGCATATAACAGTACGGAAAGTTTTTATGTACAGTTGATGCATTTGGAAGATGCAGGGTCGGATACATACACTACTTTTGAGTCTGAGGGAAAGTGGAGAGTGTCTGTCGTGCAGGACCCGAAAGATCTTATAAGAATTAATGGTAAAAAATTACGTGAGGGCGAATACATAGAAGGCTCAACCGGTACTCCAATTGAATTTACATACGCACCAAGCAGTACTATTGGTGTGTCTGAAAATCGTGGTGGAATCATAAAAGTTGAGTACCATGACTATTCATGTAATCATCTTATCTTCGTAAATCAAGGATATGACGCACCGGTTACATTAGGTGGAGTAGACTGGAGTTGCTATAACGCAATAGCCGCGCAAGGGCAAGCTAATGCAAACTCAGACCTGCCGGAAATCCTATCCTCCACTAATGTTGTAGTAACCAACAGTCCTCTTTCAATAGGTTCTTTCTTTAAAAGATGTCAGTATAATTGGGCAATTCTTGAAGAAAATAACAGAGATTACGGTTGGCTTGAATCAATATCTACTGCTGATCTTAAAACTGCAACCATTACAGATGCTTCATTGAATACAGATCAAAAATATATTGAAAGAACTATCCGATGGGCTTCCTTCTGGGGATATAGATGGCAAAAAATGTCCAATCAAGTTGATCCGGCTACAGGCGACCAAAGAAGTTGGGCTGACACTTGGACTGCCGTTAATAAAAACAATACCATTTTATCCATTCCCTCTCTTGAAGACTATAGAGCGCTTAGAGATGACCAAAACTGTGAATATGGTTATGGTATTGTCTATGGAGATGGAGCCAATAGTATGCAGACTAATCGGGATGATGCAGGAGGATTTTTTGATTACAATAACGACGGCAAAAATGATGAATTAGCTTTGGATGGCACCAATAATAAAGGCATGAGAGCATGTATTGTGTATGACAAAACCAATGGTAATCAGACCATGTTCCCCTTAGGAGCCCAAGGACAAGGACGAAGAACAAGAGCTATCAGTTGGGGCTCAATCTTTAGTGACGCCGGTCCAGGTTCACTCACTTACAGTGGTGGTAACGGTTTGCTACAAGGTAATAGGAATATCTATAGACCCTTGGTATATAATCTATATAGATCTCCAGGTGCAATCTACTGGTTTAAAATGCCCGGACTAAAGGACTATTCTCCCGACCTATATAAGGATATAGCCTCATGGGATATAAATTACTATACCTTAGTATTTAATCCTTATGCCTATAACAGTCTGTATACGGGTAGTAGTCCTTCGGCTTCAAATAGTTCAGATGCTTTACCAATTAAGCTGATCTATAAGAAACAGTAAATTTATTATGATGAAATGCTATAAAACAAGTAGAGAAATCTACTGAAAACAAACGTCGGAAAACTATAACTTAGATAGTCCCAAAATGAAAAAAATCCGGACTTCGGAGAAATTCTCTGAAGTCCGGATTTTAATATTATAGACGAATTCAATATCTAATAATTTTAGTTTAAATCATCCGATTATTTATCGTATTCGCCGTGGGTTATTGCCTATCATGAACCAACCGTATATGTACTGCATCTGTACCTGAAGGATCACCTGCCCATTGGCCTGTCCCACTCCAAATTAACCCTACTCCTGTATTATAGTCTTGAGGTATTAAGGCAAAATCGAGAGTATAATAATTGATGTCTAACGCATCACCGTCCTTTAGCCAATATAAGGTTCCTTGAGAAGAATAAAGATCGTAGAATAAGGGTTGTTTTGTTGGATTATCCCACCAAGTATATCTGTTAGAATACTGTACCACACCTCCCCATAGTGATGGAAGACGATTATACACATCAGCAGAATAAGGATTTTGTTGCTTAAATCGACCATAACCGGAAGCTGCTAAAGGGAAGAATAATTGGGTACCTGTTTCCTGATCACAAACTATAACTCCTCGCATTCCAAGACCATGGGTATAATCTCCCGGATTTGCGCCGTATGCCTTCTCGACATCTTCCTGAGTTTGTGACGCTCCATCTGTATATATCACCCCATAACCATAGACTGTATTAGAATTATCGATAATTACTGATGCATCATCTATGGTTGGAATACGACAATTGACATTCTGCCCTTTTAACTTGACAATGAAATTACCCCAATCGTCTACATTATCTTTCCTTTTAATATCAGACCATTTTAACTTTTGAACAATTGTTCCTTGCGGACCGGCAATCTCAAATTCCTTAGTCATGCCGTTCTCTATTTCATAAGGATCCAGAACAGTGTTGGAACGTGCATCTATCGGATACCATCGATTGTACTTACGGAAATAAGAACCTTCCACTTCAGGAGCCACGGCTTCCTCACAGATTCCATCTTCACTACTGTTCACTCCACCCGTTCGTAAATTATAAGTATGCCAAAAAGTGCCACTGTTATAAAATTCAACCGGATCATAACCTTGTCTTACGAAGATGGTATGAACGCATGAAAAGTTATTATAATGGATAGTAATAATACCCCCACGTGGAGTAGTAGTTGTGCTCTTAGGTTTATATGTGAAGTCGATTGACCTTCCTCCAATATTATCTTCATCGTATGGATTCCCGATTCCGGATATAGTCCCGTCAGGATTCATCTGAGACGCGCCAGAAGTAGGTATAATTTCCACCCAATCTTTACCCACTGTCACCTCAGCTTTCCATGGCCCATCAGACAAAAGATTTTCAAATTTCGGTGCAGTTTGATACTTCCGTATTTTCAATTGTACATGAAATTCTTCCATACTTCCCGCTTCTCTCCAGATAGCCTTCGGATTAACTATACGACGCGCCTGAATAACTCTAACTGGTTTGTCTATAGTAACTTCATCTCCATTAGGTTTCCTAATTGTTGCATGAAAAATCACTTCAGATTCACGTTGATAAGCAACGTATGGATTATTTCCGGTATAGCCAGTTTGCGCAGTCATGACACGTGCACGAGTAAATAGAGGAACTATAATACTCCATTCCCCCGGAGAAGTTTCCTCTATAGTATAATCCCCTGCCGGATCTTCATGAAACCATGGATTGTCTTTATTAGGTGCAGGTGTAACGTTATAATGACGTTCGGATAGGTCATAACCATTTTTATTTGCACCGTAAAAATGGTCATAATTCAATGAATAAGTTTTATCATTACCACTGGTGTAACCTTCAGCCACAGTACCGTAGACAGTCTCAGTAGTTTTTTGGACTGCTAAAAATCCATTCCAAGGTCCGGGGTTGTCTACTGTGCCTGTCCAGTAAACCTCTCCTCCTACGGATTTGGCCGCCGCTACATCCTCCTTAGTGACCTCACCGTCTTTTGGATGCCAACTGCCCTGAGTAAGATCATTGTTGGGTATTTCAACCCATAAATCTGTTAGTTCTCCTCCAACTATCTTAAATGGATAATCCATTGATTGGTTGTAAAGATAAGATATATAATATGGAGAGGGAACAATAATATCGGGATCTTGATTGTAGACTATATGCCAGTCATTATCATTTGCATTATTTTTTAATTGCAAGGTTAATTTAAAATGATAATTTCTCTGTGCATCATAGTTACGTGTTATATTTTTACCAAGCATGAAACGATATATAATAGGCCCTTCTCCCTCACTATTCTTATAATATCCTAAAACTTCAATATATGTGCCCGAGAGTTGGCTATCTTTATATCCATCACTTTCCGGATCATTACCATCCGGAAACCTTGGTTCTGATTTATCTGTCTGACTAGGCCATACTTGAGATTTCAATTGACCCTCTCCTTGCATATTTTCATAAAAAAATAAAGCATTCGCCGTCTGTGTATGAGCCGAACTGATAACGGCAGGGTATGTCTGGGTCTTTGTTACCAAGTTATCATCATCATCAAGTTCTTGCCCATAAGGCACAGCAGATACAACTATTTTCTCACCTTGGTTAATTATTGTATTGGCGGATGCAGTATTGTTTTGACCTAACCAACACATGGCCGGAATATCCTTAACCTGAATAGATTTAATCCAAACTTTCACATCGTCATAAAGTTGGGAGCCATCAACCGCCACTGTCACTTTCGAAGCGGCTCGTTTCAACCATGCGTGCAGTTGCATGTTAATCTTATTCACTGTAAGCAAAGGAGCGTCAAAACCTTGGCTCGTTTGGTTATCAATAGTTGTAAAATAGCCAAACATCTGATTATTGGAGGGAACATCGGCAGGATCCCAATTAAGACGGATGCGTTTTAAAAGAGTTGGGGTAGCGATAGCANNGTCATCATACTCTGCTAAGTCGCCCATANTGGNAACTGCNTAAATATAGTATTTACCGTATGGTATATCCGGAATGGAAAATGNNGCTTTCNGTGTAATATCCTCTGCCTGATGCTCATTGCNNTCTNCTGCATCCNGAGAAGTGNTAGTGTTTTGCTCATATTCCAAGTTGATTAAATCCGCTTGAGGTACACGACGAAGAAGTTTACCGTCCTCATCATACATAATCACACATAAGGATTCAACCTGATTAATAGCGTTGCCCGGGGTTCTTGTGTTAGGACCGGACAAATTATTAACCACATCACTGAATACTACCTGAGCCGTGAGCATGGAGGTTCCTTCACCTATTAAAGAGTCAGGCTTAAAGAAATCATCTTTACATGACGGCAACATACTGACAAGCAATAAGGAAAATATATATATGTATAAATACCTAAGTTTTGACATGATCTGAAACTCAAGCGAGGTTCTGAGATTAGTCTTTACAGATAAATCGCAGAACCTCTTTATGCGATTACTGTGAAAATATGCTTAAAGGAAAATTTAAATATTCCTAAAAATTCAAAACGAGGAAGCAAGATTTTATAATGATTTTTATACACCAAAAATAGGATTTAACCATACACCGGTATAAGGTAGTAAGGTGGTTGTAAAATAAACATTATGATCTTTTATCTTCATATTTACCTTTACGATAGTATTTCGTGGCAGAGAGTTAGGAAGATTGGGCAAAATTTGTGCCGGAAAAACTACATCTTCCTCGATTGTTCCATCTTTGTGAAAGATATTAGCAACTATACTAACCTTATATATCGGTTGGTTATTCTCATTTGCTTCATTATTATTTGTTTCACAAAAATATAACCAAGGAATGTAAGAAGTCTCAAATCCCTTAACTCTGTCCCATAATACGTCGGTATTCTCTAATTTACTGACTCCGAAATTTTCAGGTTCAAAAACAAAAGGACGTACAAGATTTTCATCGGCTCCAGTGCCGGGAGTGGAAAAACTTATAATCTGCCTTCCAGAAATCTCATTACCTTCAGCATCTGTCCACAGTTCGGCAGAATCATATTTTCCCGGGCTATAAACTGCGGAATTCGGGAAAAGATATTCTTTCTGCATCAGGTTTTCAAATTGGATAGCAGTTATCTGGCAAGTTTCTGTATCACTCTCTAACGCGAACTCGAATTTGACGTACGCCCTGGTTACGAACAGGTGGGCCTCCTGGTACAGGTTCGGGCCGGGGTTTACCAGGTCCGACTTGACGTCGACGTCGAAGGACTCGGACATGGGCACGAAANCCCCGGTCTGCCCGGAGTTGTCGAGCGCGGGCACGGCGTACTGCGCCCCCTGGCCCCAGTCGCTCCAGATGGTCCACCCCGAGGCCGTCTCGTCGCTCAGCCGGCTTTTCGTCCCAAGCGACGCCAGGGCCTCCCGAATTTCCACGGAAGGTATGGAGGACTCGTTGGCTATCAGGTAGATGCGCTTGGTCTCGGTGCGTGTCACCGCAAGGGTCGACCCGTTGGCCTTGGTCTCCCCCTGGGAGGTGGACACCTTGAACTCGAGCTTGTCGAAGCGGTCAACCGCCTCGTCCTCGCTCAGGGCCACGAGCCGGTTGTACTCCACAGTCCTGTCAGGGCGCACTATGATAACGCGTAGGGTGTTGATCTTCTCGTACAGACCCAAGTTCCCGGACGGATTCTCGTAGGAATAGTCATCCTCACCGGACCTGACGGCAGCCGCGGCGCCCCCAGCCGGAAGCCCCCCCGCCTCCCCTGAGCCTGAGCGACTGCCCGATTGCCCCGTCGTCTCGCCTACGCTTACCCTCAGGGCAAGTGTGACCTCCGGATCGTAGTCCTCCGGCCATACCGGTACGTAGCTCTCTTCGGATAACTCCCCTCCCGATCCGCACGACACAAGCCCCGACAGCACCATTGTCAAGCCCAATAAGGCTAGATATCTGTTGACCCCTCTCATAGCTGACCTCCGTTTAGACGTACAACCCAGTCGTTGATGACTATGCTCGTCCTTATCCATGTGTTGTTCTCTCCTAAAAAGAAGATCATCGTCCAGCGGCTCTCCCTGTCAAGGTACTCCTGTGAGCCCATCGACGAATACTGCTCGCTCTTGAGCAACAGCAGGTAGTTGTTTAGAGGTATGTCTATGACCTTCTTCCCCGTCTCCCGGTTGCTGATGATCAGCTCCGGCGAGTTCCCCACTACAAGACGCGGAAAACTGAACTCCGCCCACGCAACGCTCGCTTCGCTCCCGTTGGGAAGCTCCCCGGGGCTCGCGTTCCCTCGCGTCCACGGATAGTACGTAACCTCCGGTGACGGCAGAAGCTCGTTGTCCCACCCGAAATGTGTGTTGTTGTCCACCAGGCGGTACGTGAAGTCCGTGTTGTCTATCTGCTGGCCCGAGGTCTGCTGCAGCAGGATACGAAGGTTGTTGGTGTCCTTCATCATCTTGACCGTAACCTCCCGGTACGTGATAGAGTTGCTCTCAACTTCCGCCTCCAGGCGCCCGTAGAACAGGTTGTGGAGCTGACGCCCAACCGGGGACGTAATGCTCGAGGCGTTGAGCTGTACGCGTAGGTCGCGTAGCGGTGTCGACGACGGCTGGCTCACGAAGGAGAACGACGTGTCAGAGCATTCCAAACCCCCGTACGCAACTATCGTGTAGCGCCCGGGCGCTAGATCTACTTCCATCCGCCAGTTCTCGTCCCCAAGTTCCGTGCTCGTGTTGCTCCTGCTCGTAACGTACCTACCCTCACTGTCGTAGAACAATACTGTAAGACAGTCTACCTGGCTCGGAAACGCGTTCGCAAAC
>WFLX010251265.1_pt1 | contig 11443 bp, 6 predicted proteins | sample 4967041 | NCBI WGS metagenome assembly WFLX01 (sample SAMN12857096, study PRJNA449069) | gut metagenome | isolation source: stool from male and female vole | host: Microtus ochrogaster | place: USA:Florida | collected 2017 | reverse complement strand
TAAAAAGAGAAGATGCCATAGCGTTGTTTTTTTAATTGTTCTTTTATATACAACGCTGTGGCGCTTTTTTATCCCATTTGAATCTTATTTGAACCGCATTGCACGTTCGGTGCGTCCTAAAAGTCGTCCAGCCGACGTTATACGGAGCCTTGTGCAAAGTGACGAAGCCCTCGGCTCGAGGGGAGCTGAGGGCTTGGATGGGGTAGGAGAGGGGCTTAAATGGCGGCGCCGGAGGCGATGAAGGCCTTGAGGGCCTCGTCCGTATCGGCCACGTAGCGGCGGAGGCGGTTGCTGTACCGGCGCAGGTCGGCGATGGGTTTGCGGGCCACGCCGGAGGCCTGAGCGGCTTCAACCACGGCAGCCGGAACGAAGGTGAGCAGTCGGCGGTCGAAAGGCTTGGGCAGAATATAGTCGCGCCCGAAGGTCATGTCCGGCTCGTTGTAGAGTTCCTTGATGTCGGCAGGTACTTTTTCGCGCGCCAGAGCTGCGATGGCTTTGGCGGCAGCGATTTTCATATCCTCGTTGATAACCGATGCGCGGCAGTCGAGCGCGCCGCGGAAAATGTACGGGAACCCGAGCACATTGTTAATCTGGTTAGGATAGTCCGAGCGACCGGTTGCGTAAACGAGGTCCTCGCGGACGGCGAGTGCTTTGTCGCGGGCAATTTCGGGGTTGGGGTTGGCGAGGGCGAAGACGATGGGGCGCTCGGCCATCGACGCCACCATTTCAGGCGTTACGACGTCGGCCACGGAGAGCCCGAGGAAGGCGTCGGCCCCGCGCATGGCGTCGGCAAGGGTCACGAGGNCGNTGCGGTCAATGGCATAAGCGGCTTTCTGCGGGTTGAGGTCCTTGCGGGCGGTGGAAAGAACGCCCTTGCTGTCGCACATCACGATNTTTTCGCGCTTGAGGCCCATCGAAACCAGCAGGTTGGTGCAGGCGATTGCCGCAGCCCCGGCGCCGTTGACTACCAGGCGTATATCCTCGATTTTCTTGTCCTGAATTAGCAGGGCGTTGATCATTGCGGCGGCGACGATGACGGCCGTGCCGTGCTGGTCGTCGTGCATGACGGGAATGCCGCACTGCCCCACGAGGCCCTGTTCGATTTCAAAGCAGTCGGGCGCCTTGATATCCTCAAGGTTGATGCCGCCGACGCCGGCCGAGAGGGCCTTGACAATCCTGATGACCATCTGCGGGTCGGACTCGTCGAGTTCAATATCGTAGGCATCGATGCCGGCGAAAATCTTGAACAGCAGCGCCTTACCTTCCATTACGGGTTTGGAGGCCTGTGCGCCGATGTTGCCCAGGCCAAGCACTGCGGTGCCGTTGGATACCACGGCCACGAGGTTGCCGCGGTTAGTATAAATATATGAGTCGTCCGGCCGCTCTTTTATCTCCAGGCATGGGAAGGCCACGCCGGGGGAGTAGGCCAGGGATAAATCCTCGGGGGTGGAGAAAGGTTTTGTAGGAACGGTTTCCATCTTGCCTGCATCGGGGTAGCGATGGTAGGCGAGGGCTTTCATTTTGTCGGAGCGGAGAGAATTTTTCATTTTACAGTCGATGTTAGTTTGACTATAAAACGCTTGGGGCCGGGTTAAAGTTCCGACAAAAATAGCAGGAGCGGACTAAAAAAATAGCCAACTCCTGCTATGATTTTTTGATGACGCGGCTTACTTTCCGGCGATGTGGTCGGACACGGTGAGGGATGCGCGGCCTTTGGCACGACGACGTGCGAGCACCTTGCGACCATCAGCGGTTGCCATTCTTTCGCGGAAACCGTGCTTGTTAACTCTTTTGCGGTTAGAGGGTTGGAATGTACGTTTCATTGCGGTATGNTGTTTTTCTTGTTATTTCTACATTTTTTCGGNGNGNAANTTTNGGGNGTTTTTTTCAATTATGCAAATAAAATGTTATCTTTGTGGAATTATTGGGAGAAGCTCCCTTTTTTGAACCCTAAAACCAAATTCTATGCGTTATCAGGTAGACCAAAATTATGATTTTTTAGTGCTGCCGTCGGAGGAAAGCGTTCCGGAGAGTTTTGTGCTTCAGGTGGAAGGCCCCGACGGGAGTTTGGGCAAGAGTTATTTGCCGAAGCTTGATTTCCAAAAAGAGGTAGGGCGCAAGACGCCGACCGTGCTGACATGCCGTGTAAAAGGCTTCGACGAGGCAGGCATGCCCTTGCTGACCCACGTGGTGAGCCAGTATGTGTACGAACTTTACGAACGCGCATACGCCAAGGGCGAGCCCTTTGAGGCCGTGGTGATTTATGCCCCGGCCGAACCCACCGAGGAACCTTACCTCGTGCGCGACCGCTACGGCATCTTTTACCGCCTCAAGCAGCCCGACGGCCTGCTGGCCAAGGGGCAGAACGTGCTTTGCAAGTTTACACGCCTGACCTCGCGCTATTTCCAGCTCGAGCGCGTCGACGAGGGACGCAAGATGCCTTTCCGCTCGCTGAAGGAGCTTATGGACGAGGTCCATGTGCCCAGGCGCGTGCAGCATTTTTTAATGCGCAACTTCGAGACCTTGCCCCAGATGGAAGCCGTGCGCAGCGAGTACCNCGCCAAGAACCCGCAGTGGGTGCTCACAGGCGCGCGTACCATTATCACCAACATGCCCGAGTGGCTAAAAGTCGCAACCCTGCAGCGAAAAAGCCGGATTGTGCGCCAGTTGATCCAGGTTTTCCGCAACATCCTGCTGTACCTCCTTGAGGGCTCGAGTTTTCTCAATGCCGTTCCCGGCGAGCAGCGCCGTACGCTACAGCAACAGCTGACGGAGTACGTCGAGAACCTAAAGCCCTTCGACACCACCCTGCGCATAATTCAGCGCGGAGAGCAGGACGAGTTTGTGGAAAGACTTTTTGAAAAACTCACCCGCAGCGGTTATCTCTACCACCCGGCGCGCCAGTTCTCAATCCTGATGCTCATCTTCCGCCTATACCCCGAGAAGGTGGGCAGCTACCTGAGCCGTATCTTCGAGAGCATCTTCAGCCGCGACCTCGACAACTGGAACCGCGAACCCTTCCGCAGCGCCTTCGTGGAGCAGTTCGAGATGTATGTGCGCCAGGCCCGCCGCAGCATCGACGCCCTGCCCATCGCTGAAACACGCGAGCAGAAGTCGCACCTCGAAACCATCATCATCGCCATTGCCCTGCACCTTATATTATCCGACGAAAAGGCCGACGCCCGCCGCATGCAGTCGCTCTTCTACCGCTACATCTCGCTTCTGCGTCCGCTCAAGAGCGAAGAGTTGCTGTCCAAGTCGTTCCTGGCCCTGATGGGCGCCGACACCAACTCGCGCCTGAGCTACGAGCAGTTGCGCGAGCCCATGATGATGATGACCGCCGCCACAGTTCTGGACACCGAGCGCTTCATGGACAAGGTGACCAGCGTGCATAAGTTCTCCAACGGCACCATCGACGTCGAAATATCTTCCGAGGGCATCCTGATAAGCCGCACCGACTCGCGCCAGGTCACCGACCGCGTCATCGCCAACGGCCTCATGCCCTGGCTCAGCCCCCAGTTGCACCTCACGGGCATCCGTGGCCTATCGGGCGCTGCCATACGCCGCCTCAGCGACCATGAACGCTGGTGGGCCGACATTGAGGGGACCCTCTTCCCGACCACGCCCGTGCGCACTCAGGAAGATGCATCCAAAGCCCCGGCACAAGCCAAAATCGACGACGATGTTTACATCGTGGTGGAGCGTACCGAGGACTATTACTCCGGCTCGCCCGTGTTCGTGTGCCGAATTCAGGATGTGGATTATGAGGAAGCCTATGGCCTGCTGCCCCGTGAGGAAATTGTAGGCTACCAGCTCGCGCAGCCATCCGACCGCGCGTTCCACGACCGCCACGGATCCAAACTCGGTTTTTACGCGAAGGTCGTCGGCGAAAATGAGGACGGAACCCTGCAGTTCTCCCTCAAGGACGAAGTGAACAAATACATCGATGAGGAACTCAACTGCGTGGACGAATATGTGGCCGTCATCACCGGCATCAACGCCCGCGACTACAGTGCCATCAGCAGCATAGGTATCGGCCTGTTCATCGAGCGCGACCTGGAGCAGCACTCCTACAGCCCCGGCGACATTGTCCGCGTGCGCCTGACCCAGACCGGCCCCTACGGCAACGTCCGCGGATATGTGGTGGCCGACGGCCAGCCCACCGACTCTTTCGGCAAAAACGAGGCCTTCGTCCACCTGATGCACGCCATCGGTGTGTCCAACTCCGACAGCGAGGACGAGTCGCTCGACACGCGCGACCTCGACGAGGTGCTCGCCCCCGAGGACCTGCGCGAACTCATCGAAATCCTCCGCTTCAAGGCCGTGACTGAAAGCGACCTCACCAAGGCCTACGACTATCTGCGATATGCCCGCCTGCTGGCAAAGACCATAGCCGACGAGCGCCTGGCCCAGCTCCTGCTCACCCACGCCTCCCTCCTGCCGTTGCACCAGTACTACGCAACCAACAGCCGCATCGACCCCGAGAAGCTCGAAGTACTGCGTTCGCGCGCCGAAGGCGAACCCCTGCTCAACATGCTCTTCCACCGNCTGGAGATGGTATCGTGGCTCGGAAATACNGAGAAAAACGCCCAGCTCTACGAAACGGTGAANAACCCCGTCTCCGAGCTCGAAGGCGTCATAGCCCGCCTGGTGATGAGCTACAACATGATCAACGACGACTACAGCGAGGGCGAAAACGCAATTTCCACCGACATACGCGAGAAAATCAAAGAAAAACTCAACGTCAACAGCGAGAGCCGTACGGCAAAATATTACGGCTCCGANTCCAAGTACNNCGAGTTCAAGACGTCCCTGGTTTACCCCGCCGTTACCCCCGGCGAGAAGATGCGCGAGGACCCCGAACGCCAGCAGTNCCACATCATGAGCCGCATCGCCGGTATGCTCAACGCTTCCGGTGGCGTGCTCTACCTCGGCGTGAACAACGACGGCTTCGAAGTCGGCATGCGCGACGACATGAAGTACTATGAGCGCCATCCGGTGTCAGTGGCCGGTATGCATAGGACCACAATCACCACCATGGACAATCTCTGCGTGTTCCTCGAAAACCTGGTGAACTACTATTTCGACGCTGCCGCCGCCCGCAAAATCNACATTTCTNTCGACCCCGAGGCCGAAAAGGGCGTAATCGTGATTNAGATTCAGNAGTCCTACGACCCCGTCTTTATCAACGACCGCCTCTTCGTGCGCCAGAGCGGCCAGTCCACCCGCGAGTACTATGGCCGTCAGCGCGAGGTGTTCCTCTCGGAGCGTCAGGAACTCAAGGAGGAGCGCGAGCATGCCAGGGCTTTGGAACGCGAACGCCTGCTGATGACAGCTCAGAAAGATCCCGAGGAGGAAAAGGTGGAAGAGGTAAAGGTCCAGACGGCCGCGCCTGCTCCGGTGGTGGTCGAAACACCGGCCGCCGAGTCCGAGGGCGGAAAACTGCCCACATCCGCTTGGCGCCATNCNCCCNTGCACGANTATGAGGAGAACTTCGAGGAACCCGAGGGTTACATATATNTCACCAAGGGCAACCGGCTGACCTTCTCCAAAACCGACCTCTGGATTGAAAATGACCCCGACACATTGCTCGCTCTGGCCGTGCCTCACTCCCTCAGCGACGGATTCCTGGTGCTGGGCTTCAGCGACCAGCGGTGCATGAAGGTCCCCATCAGTGAGGTGATGCACCGTGGCGAAAACGAAGTGCTGCCCATCAACGACACCTACAGGCTNATGTTCGCTTGCCTTGCCGCAAAGGACGATGCGCTGCTGTGTGTGGCAACCGACGGCGGCGATACGCTCTGGTGCCGCGCAGTCCGACTGAGCCAGGTGGACACCGCTCACCTCCACAGCACCCCGCGCCGAATCCAGGACATCGACATGAAAGAGACCTTCGCCTGGGAAATCATCGCCGCCGCGGCCGTGGAGAACTTTGCCGAACAACTCACCGCTCCCGCCAAACGCTTCGGCGCAACCCTGCGCGTGAAAGCCGGTACGGAGCAGGTGCCCTATAANCTCAAGATACTAACCGNNCGCGCTCACCCGGCGCAGAGCTGACCTTAATGGCCGAACCACTTTTCTCAATCATCACGGTGTGCTACAATGCCGCCGACACTATCGNNAGAACGCTTAAAAGCGTCGATGCCCAGACTTTTACCGACTACGAGCACCTGATTATCGACGGCGCTTCGACCGACGGCACTCAGGCGCTGGTTCAGTCGCTCCCCAACGGAGCTCGACGGATGACCAGCGAGCACGACGCGGGCCTGTACGACGCCATGAACAAGGGCTTGAGTTTCGCCTCCGGCAAGTACGTCATTTTCCTCAACGCCGGCGACGCTTTTCACGACGCCGACGTGCTGGCCGACTATGCCCGCGCCATCGCCGCCGGCGACTATCCTGCCGTGGTCTACGGGCAGACCAACCTTGTCGATGACAAGGGGAAATATGTCGGTCCCCGGCATCTGACGGCGCCCGATCATCTTGATTTGCAGTCATTTGCCGAGGGAATGGTGGTTTGTCATCAAGCCTTCGTAGCCCTGCGGCGCATAACCCCAGGGTTCAACCCGCGCTACCGCTTTTCCGCCGACTACGAGTGGTGCATCAAATGCCTGCAGCATGCGCGCCACACCGTCGGACTTGGCGACCGCGTCACTATCGACTACCTGGCCGAGGGCATGACCACGCGCAACCTCCGGGCATCACTGCGCGAGCGCTTTGCAATCATGTGCAAATACTACGGATTCTGGCCTACTCTCGGACGCCATTTCCGGTTCGCCATCCGCGGGCTTAAACGTAAAATCAAAAACCCATCCGCTCTCCAATGATAATTTTTAACCTTACCTTCGGAGCCGAGGCACCCATAGTGCCGGAGCTCACCGACTTCATACGCGACACACTCATCCCCGCGGCTGAAAACGACGGGTTCCACAGCTTCATCCTCTCGCGCATCCAGCCCCACGACCCCCAGGCCGACCCCGGCACTGTAAGCCTCGCCCTGCAGATGCGTGCCCCCTCGGAGAAAATTTTCGCCGAATTCAGCGACAACACCGCGCCGGCCGTGCTGGAGATGCTTATGCGCAAGTGGGGCAACCGCGTGGTGTGCTTCGGCACACGCCTGGACGTTATTCACGACAGCAAACGCTCATGAACGTTCCCCAACCGATAAAGACCGCCGACCGTATTATCATCGGTATCGACCCGGGCACAAACTTTATGGGCTACGGAATCCTCGCTGTCTACGGCAAGAATCCCCGGATGCTCGCAATGGGCGTGATAGACCTCCACAAGATGGGCGACCACTACATCCGCCTGGCGCGTATCTACGAGCGTGTGTCCATGCTTGTGGACGAGTTTTTGCCCGACGAGATGGCTATCGAGGCGCCATTCTTCGGCAAGAATGTGCAGTCGATGCTCAAGCTGGGCCGTGCCCAGGGAGTGGCCATGGCCGCAGCCCTGAGCCGGCAGGTGCCCATCACCGAGTACGAACCCCGTAAAATCAAACAGGCCATCACCGGCAGCGGCGCCGCCTCCAAAGAGCAGGTCTCGGAGATGTTGCGCCGGATCCTCAACATCCCCGCCGACCAGCTAAACGAACGCCTCGACGCCACCGACGCCCTCGCAGCCGCCCTCTGCCACTTCTATGAGTCCGGCAAACCGCTGAAAGCCACCGGGGCAAGCTCCTGGAAGGACTTCATCGCCCGAAACCCGGACAGAGTAAAATAGACCCGGGGGAACATATGGCGCGCAATGGCCGTTATATCGTAAAATACACCTTATTATATTATGAACGACGAATTGAAAAGAATCGAAGAGCTGCGCACGACGCTCCACCATCATAACCACCGCTACTATGTGCTGAACGATCCTGAAATATCGGACCGCGATTTCGACATGATGATGCACGAACTGGAGGACCTCGAGAAGCGTCACCCCGAAGCCGACGACCCCAACTCGCCGACCCGTCGTGTGGGCTCGGACCTCAACACCGGCTTCGAGCAGGTGTCCCACATCTATCCGATGCTCTCGCTGGCCAACACCTACTCAATCGACGATGTCGACGCTTGGTATCGGCGCATGGACGAGGCCCTGCACGGCCAGGAGGTGACCGTTGTCGGCGAAATGAAATTCGACGGCACAGGCATCTCGCTCATCTACGAGCATGGTCGGCTCGTTCGCGCTGTGACACGCGGCGACGGCGAGCATGGCGACGTCGTGACGGACAACGTACGCACCATCCGCTCTATTCCCCTGCAGCTCGTAGGCGAGGGGTATCCCGATTTCTTTGAGATTCGTGGCGAAATCGTGCTTCCGTGGGCTGCCTTCGACCGCCTCAACGCCGAACGTGAGGCCGCCGGTGAGCCCCTGTTCGCAAACCCGCGGAATGCAGCTGCCGGTACGCTCAAGTTGCTCAACCCTGCCGAAGTAGGGCGCCGTGGGCTCGACGCTTATTTCTATTATCTCCTTGGCGAGAACCTGCCCTTCGATAACCACTACGACAACATGATGGCCGTCAAGAGCTGGGGCTTCAAGGTGTCGGAGGTCATGACGCGTCTGTACTCCCTCGAGGAGGTGGACCATTTCATAAACCATTGGGACACAGCGCGTCGCGAATTGCCGGTGGCTACCGACGGCCTCGTGTTCAAGGTCAACTCCCTGCGCCAGCAGCTCAACCTGGGCTTCACCGCCAAGTCGCCGCGCTGGGCCGTGGCATATAAGTTCCCGGCCGAACGCGCCCTGACGCGTCTGCGCTTCGTCTCGTTCGACGTCGGCCGCATGGGTATCATCACCCCCGTGGCCAATCTCGAACCCGTACTCCTCTCCGGAACCATCGTCAAGCGCGCCTCGCTTCATAATGAGGACATCATGAACGCTCTGGGCATTCACGAGCACGACATGCTCTACGTAGAAAAGGGTGGCGAAATAATCCCGAAAATCACCGGCGTCGACACCGACGCCCGCGAGCCGGGAGCCGAGCCGGTGCGCTTCGTGGCGCACTGTCCCGCATGCGGCACTCGCCTTGAGCGTGTCGAAGGTGAGGCCGCCTGGATATGCCCCAACAAGTACGGTTGCCTGCCGCAGATTGTCGGTCGCATCGAGCACTTCGTCGGCCGCCGCATGATGAACATCGACGGCATCGGCGAGGAGACAGCCGAGGCTCTGGTGGTCCGCGAGTTCGTTACCACTCCCGCCGACCTCTACACCCTCACCCCCGGGCAGCTCATGACCATCGAAGGCTTCGGCGAAAAAAGCGCCATGCGTATCATCGACGGCATCGAAGCAAGCAAGAGGGTGCCCTTCGAACGCGTGGTCTATGCCCTGTCGATTCCCTTCGTTGGCGAAACAACGGCAAAGAAGGTCGCCCGTAGTGCCCGCAGCATGGACCGACTGATGGCAATGAGCGCCCCCGAACTTGAGGCCATCGAGGACGTTGGCCCCCGCATTGCGCAGACCATCGTCGAATTCTTTGCCGACGAGCGAAATCGGGTCATGGTTGAACGCCTCCGTCAGGCCGGCGTCCAGATGGAAGTCGCCCCCGAAGTGGCTGCCGAACCCAAATCCGACCGCCTGGCCGGAAAGAGCATAATCATCAGCGGCGTCTTTGCCCACCACTCCCGCGATGCTTACAAAGAGATGATAGAGCAGCACGGCGGCAAGAACGTAGGTTCCATTTCCAAGAAAACCGACTACGTCCTGGCCGGCGAAAACATGGGTCCCGCCAAACTCGAAAAAGCCCAAAAACTCGGAATCCCCATCATCTCCGAGGACGATTTCCTCAAAATGATCGGCGAATAATCCCAAGCCCAACCCAGAAATCCCCGTGGTTGCCCACCTCCACGTGCCCCAACCCCGACCAAAGACTCATAGAATACCCCCGGGCCTCCGCGTCGCCCTTTTACATCGAGATTAATCTCGATAAATCTTGATAAATCCCGATAAATCAAGCAGCTCTCAAGTCCCCGCCCACGGTTTTTGCAAAAAAATCCGGCAAATTGGCCTCGGGTGAAAAAGTTTTTGTATATTTGCACATAATTGGGCTCCCAAGGCCCTTGTGTACGATTAAATTTATATCCTAATAACCTTAAACCCTAAAATCAATGAGCAAAACAGTTGCGGCACCCGCCGCAGGAAAAGGTAACATCGTGGCAATTATTGCCATGTTCTTCCTTTTCGCAATGATCTCTTTCGTTACCAACCTGGCTGCTCCTCTAGGCACCATCTGGAAGGGTAACTACGAATGGTCCGGCATGCTGGGCAACCTGATGAACTTCCTCGCTTACCTCTTTATGGGCATCCCCGCCGGTCGTATGCTCGAAAAGGCCGGCTACAAAAAGACTATCCTCGTGGCTATGGTCGTAGGTCTGGTCGGCATCATCTTCCAGTGGCTTTCGGGCGTGGTTGGCGCAGGCGTGGGCGTGTTCCAGGTTAGCGGCGCCGATGTGCACCTGNACTTCCTCATCTACCNCCTTGGCGCATTCATCTGCGNCTTCTGCGTTTGTATGCTCAACNCNGTTGTANANNCCANNCTNAACCTCNTCGNTGGCGGTGGTAACACCGGTAACCAGCTCGTACAGGCCGGCGGCACATTCAACTCCCTCGCAGGCACTCTCACCCCGCTCTTCGTGGGTATGCTCATCGNCCAGGTTACATCCCNGACAACCATCAGCGACATCGACCCCCTGCTCTACATCGCAATGGGCGTGTTCGTATTCGCATTCATCGTAATCGCTGCCGTTAAGATTCCCGAACCCCACAAGCACGCCGCTGATGCTGTAGCTGTGGCTAACGCTCACAGCGCGTGGAACTTCCGCCACTTCATCCTCGGTGCAATCGGTATCTTCTTCTATGTCGGTATCGAAGTCGGCATCCCCGGCGTCCTCATTTTCTATCTCAGCGACTCCGCCGCTTCCGGCATCACCACCAACGCTACGGCAGTTGCCGGTGGCGTAGCAGCAATCTACTGGCTCCTCATGGTGGTTGGTCGTCTGGTATCTTCGGTAATCTCCGGCAAGGTCTCCAGCCGCATCCAGCTCATCGTAGTTTCTACCTGCGCCATCTGCCTCATCATCGCAGCTATCGCCATCAACCCCGAAATCCGCGTGTCCATGCCCGCTTACTCCGCTGAGGACGGCTTCACTACCGCACAGGTTCCCGCCAAGGCTATGTTCCTGGTGCTCTGCGGCCTGTGCACCTCCATCATGTGGGGCGGCATCTTCAACCTCGCCGTTGAAGGTCTCGGCAAATACACCGCTCAGGCTTCAGGCATCTTCATGATGATGGTTGTCGGTGGTGGTATCATGCCCTGGATTCAGGAATCCATCGCAATGAGCGCTGGCTACATGGCATCCTACTGGCTCGTAGTTATCATGCTCGCCTACCTGCTCTGCTACGGCGTCGTTGGCGGCAAGAAGGTCAACAAAGACATACCCGACGAGGACGAACC
>WFLX010116333.1_pt1 | contig 11444 bp, 8 predicted proteins | sample 4967041 | NCBI WGS metagenome assembly WFLX01 (sample SAMN12857096, study PRJNA449069) | gut metagenome | isolation source: stool from male and female vole | host: Microtus ochrogaster | place: USA:Florida | collected 2017 | reverse complement strand
TCATGAATGAGCCACAGTCCACTCCGTTTCTCAAAAGAGAGACAGAGATTTTATCTCGTACTTTACCGGATTTCAAGATAGTATATCCGGAAAGCACGACACGTATATCACTTCCTATCGTCGCCAAAAACTCATTGGTAATCTGGGCGATAGCGTTGATTTTAGCATTCGCGAGATAAGTTTTGAACTCGATGAATGTTGCCTCCTGAGCAGTAAGTTCATTTAGCTTGGCAGCTACCAGATTTTTCTTTTCTTGGGCTTTCTGAAGAGCCTCCTGATACTGCTTCTTGCTTTCTCGCAAGGACTCCAATATGCTTTCCTCGGATGNNTTACGAGCTTCTTCGATAGCCTTTTCATAAGACTCGATTGAGCCTTCCAGGGCGCTTATTTCTTCTTCGTGAACCTTAATTTGTGCCTCACGACGTTTATAAGCACTGTCAAGAGTATCAAACACCTCATCAAAAATACGCTTGCGGATATTTGATAGGCTTTCCCGAACCGTTGATAGGTTCTTTTTGGCGGTCTCGATATTCTTTTCATAATCCTCACATTTTTTACGAGCTGAGGAGATTGCCTCTTCTGCGGCCATTATATCCTTAGAGATTTTACGGCTCTCAGCATTAAGGGATGTTTCTATCTCGCGCTCATTTTTACCCTCAGCCACAGTCTTATTGTATGTCTCAGTATTTTTAGTGAGATCCGAGGATATTTTGGCAAGGTCAGTAATCAGAGCTTTCAGCTGACCGCGAGCTTCTTCAATATTCAGATCGCTTCCTAAGACAAACTCATGCCTACACTTAGGGCACTGAATTACTCCGGCCAACTGGTTTTCCAGATTTACCTTTGCTCTATTGGCCTTCATCTGAGACTGTGACAGCTTATCAGATTTTTCCTGAAGACGTCTAACAGTGGCCTGAAGCTTTTGAATACGCTCCTCACAGTCGCGAAGATTCTTTTCGTTTTCAGCTTGCTGGTCTGCCAACTCTTTAGAAGTGGCAGTATATTCGTTTTCTGAAGTCTGGAGAGAGGCCCGAATAGCCTTAAATTCTTTAGCCATCCCCTTGGCAATCTCATCAGCTGATTTTAACTGCTGGGTCAGCACCTCAATCTCATGGTCGTAATCCACAAGAAGTTCCAATTCGTTAGCCTTGAATTGTTCGGTGATCACAACAAGACATTCTTCGGCAGACAGTTCGCCAGCTTCAATCTCCTGCATCTTTGTATCAAGAGCTTCGAGATTATCGAGGCTTTCTTCAAGGCTGGAAATCGCCTCTCTTGCGGTACGAATATTTGCTCGTTTACCGGCAATCAGGTTCTTCCAGTTTTCAATACGTGATTCATTGGTAGCCTTTCGTTCTGCGGACTCATTTATGGCTTTCTCAATTTCGGATGCCATAGCGTCAACGCGGCCAGTGCAAGTGGCCACTTCCTTCTCTGCTTCGTCAAGATCCTTTTTGATGGGCTCCATATCCTTATGAAGCTGCTCAATAGACTCATCCACCATTACTCCATTGCTGAAGCGATTGATGAGTTCTTTTTTGTCTTTATCCGAGCAGGCAAGAAAAGACTTGTACTTACGGTCGGTCAAGATGAAATTTGCGAAAATATCATCTTTGGAGAGGCCAAGCTGGTCGAGAATATATTTATTGTAATCCGCAACGGTTGCTTGACTGATTTCTTCAATGTCAGTGTCGTATGGACCGGTCTGCTTCAGGATCTGAATCTGCTGAGGTTGCTTTCTTGAAAGACGACGATTGATTGTCATCTGTTCGCCCAGCATATCATTGGTCAGGACAGCCGATATAACTGCCTCATTCTGATTATCATTGATAATTTCATCGATAACGACTTTACGCAACGGTTCTCCAGTCATAGCCACGGATATAGCTTCAATCAGTGCTGACTTTCCGGAACCGTTAGAGTTCTGGGAATCGTCATCCAGATTTTGACCAAAAATGAGTGTAGCGCTTCCTTGTTTTGGTGAATAGGCCAGTTCAAGAAAGGAGCACAAATTCTTGGCATATATTGATTTCAAATGCCACATACTCAATTCAGTTTTTCAAGATAATGAAGGCCAAGTTGATTATCAATGGATTTTTGAGCACAGAAATTAGCGTACTCTTCCATAATGCCTGACTTGTCAAACTTCTGAGTGATACTGGTATGATCAGCCTCTATCATCTCCGTTTGCTCTGTGACAAGCTCAATTTTATTTGCGCCATATTCGGCCAACTGTTGCTTGTTGACCGAGGAAGACTGAGAGGAATTACATTTGACACGCACTTTGACCTTGTATCTGCCATCTGCTTTAATCTGCGCAAGCATCTCNACAAAGTCTTCATTCATGTCTTCAATATCCACATCAATCACTCGATAGCGTTTATTGACTTCATTCTTGATGAATTGAGTAGATCCATCTGAGAAAAGTATAGTGTAGCCCTTTTCTTCGTCCTCACCGAAATTGTGCTGACGAGAAGAGCCAATATATTCAATACTGGTACCGGCGATGCACTTGCGGTTATGATAATGGCCCACCAAGGTCTTATCAAACCCACTGAAAATTTTAGCCGGGAGTTCATCATCGCTGGGGGTGGCTAAACCTCCGCGAATACCTTCGTGAATGTAGAGTATATTTTTCTTGGTACGGTCAATCGAGTTTTGCTCCTGAAGATTGGTGAATCGCTGGATGAACGACCCATTTTCAGGGAAATAGCTCATTACCCACAGCGATACGTTGTCTGTCAAATCGAGTTCTACGTATTCGTTAACGATTTCGACAGATTCATAATCGGAGAATATATGACTGTAGCCTTCAATATGCTCTTGGTTTACCTTACAGTGGTTGCCTTCCGCAATGACCACATATAAGTTATATGTTTTGGTGGCCCTGAGAACCGCTGCTCTTACGGCCATAAGGGTTTCTAAGGTTTGAGCGCTGCGAGATAGCCAGAGGTCTCCTCCGACAACTAAGTACTGGATGTCATTGAGCTTGCATAACTCCAGGGCTTCATCCCAATTTTTATGGAACTCGGCGATATTGTCTTTATCGACGTGAACATCGTTAATCAACAACGCACAAGGAAAGATTTCTGACATAATCAAGATGCTTTAGGATGAAATGCTCACCCAGACTTAACTGGGTGAACATTCCGATGTTGTACGTTGGATTTAGCTACGGCGGCGCGGGGGACGGGCTCCACGACGGCCACTGCGAGGAGCGGCGGGNTCGTTGGTGTCATCGTTNCGCTCTCTACGGCTGGAAGACGGTTGAGCCGGTTCATCGTCTGCGTCTTCGTCTTCCTCATCGTTAGANGGAGCGGCNGGNTCATCGTCATCTTCTTCCTCTTCTTCTACACGAGAAGAACGACGGGGTGCAGGTTTAGCCGGTGCTTCGGGCTCTTCCTCCTCTTCATCGTTGTCACCTGCGTTGGCAAGTTCATCTTCGATTTCGTTGAGGATGTCCTCGTTGGTCTTCTTGCGAGTTACCTTCACGTCCAGACCGTTGGCGTCGATGAAAGCGAGGATAGCTGCACGGAGTTCCTGACCTTCTGCGGTCTGGTCGTCGAGGTCTTCTTTGCAGAGGGCGTCGTAACGGTCCCAGAGAGCATTGATGTCGTTGGCCGACTCTTCCTCAGCTTCACCGTCTTTACCACCTCCGAGAGTGAAGTGAGACTGGTCATCAGCGGGAAGGAGGGTCTTGATCTGAGCGATNCAGTCCTGTACCTCTTCCTCGTTCATCACGTCGATGTCGAACTTCTCATCGAGCTGGGTGAGGAAAGCGATAGTGGCCTCCAGATGATAGCGGGTGTAGCGATAGATCTGTTCGGGGATGCGGGGCATATCGAGGAGACGCTGGAGGATGCCTTCGTCCAGCTTGTCCTGTCCGGAAACAGTGTCGATATTGAAGCTGTATGCTGCCTTGTTATTTTCGGTTTTGCGGATGATTTCGACCGGGTAAGCCGCATCGATCGAGGAAATGGGGCAAGGAACGTTCTTACCGTTCTTGTTGAGCTTACCCCAAAGATTCAGCTTGCGCTCTTCCAGGTCCTTGTACTGAGAGTAAGAGAGCTGGAGAATCTGAATACCGTCGGAGGTGTTGTCGAGGTCGATGATGTACATGCAACGGCGAGAATCCCATTTGAGACCGCCAGAGAAACTTCCTTCACGGAGCTTCTTGCAGAGTTTTTCATCGTCAGCGTACTTGTCACACGCAACGTTGACATAGGTGTCAATGAGGTCGGCCTTGATGTCCTTGAAGGCATACTTGGCGTTGCAAACCGTCACGTAGGTAATAGCAGGCTTGCCCTTGACGATTTTACCGGGGTTCTCGATTTTGAGCATAAGAGAGCGGAGGGGATATTCATATCCTTTACGCTCNATAGGGAGAACATTGCCGTCCTTATCCAGCACGGGGGCCAGAGGTAAGATACGAACTGCGTAGGTGCCATCCTTGGCAAATCTGAAGAATGAAGCTCGCTTGCTACTTTCTTCACTGCTTTTCTTCTTTGCGTCGTCGTAGGATTCTTGGTTAGACGCAAACACGTCAAAAACAGAACGTGCATTTTCTTGTTCCATCATGGGGATTGTCCATTTAGGCTTATCTTAGATAATTCTTCCAAGTTTCAGCATAGGCACCGGCATAAAGCTCTGAAGCTTCCGAGGCACTGAGGCCCTTTCTGCTTAGCAGGTCGATGCCCCACTCATTCTTGGCATGATGGATAATCTCATTGATGACATAATCCATCTCAGCTGCTGGTTCATTCTTGAGGTCAAAGTATTCAAATTCTTTTTCCTCTCCTGGGATTTTACAGCGATGAATCGGAGCATAGAGCTCTTCAAAATAGCTGTATAGTGCTTCCGGATCCGGGTGTCCTTCAAGCTCTTCACTTAGAGTTTTCAGGAGGTACCCGAAAAGAAACTTCAACTGAGGTAGCGAGCGGTTCTTTTTCTTATCGAAAAGGAGATAACCATACTCTCCTTCCGGCAGAATGTCCACAGCCTCTAAAAGCTCGCTGGTGTCGGCATAGCCCTCATGGACTTCGACTATGCCCTTACTTCTAATCATATCATACTCTCTTGTGTTGATGATTATGGCGCAAAGTTAGGACAAATTTTCGACTTAACAAAATATTTTCCAAACTTTTTTCATGCCACTGAAAATAAAATTTTGCTATAACCCTTTATTTCAGAGTATTATCACTTTCATTTATGTTAAAAGGATTATAAATGAAATAATCCCACCTTACCCATTCTTAATTGTCTGGAGCAAGGTGGGATTAGTTTAGCTACATTTTGAATATCCGCAAGCAGCGCAGGTCATACACCCCTCTACCATTTGGATTGGCTCACCACATTTCGGACATTTCGGAGATTCTATAACCGGCCCAGTAGGCTCTTCAGCTTCGGGCACATCGCATTTACAAGACTTCAGTTCTGACTGAAGCTGGTTGTACATATCCATCAGTGCATAGCCAATGGCCACTGGGCAGCAAGAGCCCTTTGAAGTGTCATGCTTGGTTGCATTGCGTACAGCATACGAAGGACATGTGCCGGAGCTCTTCAGTTGATCCACTATATCCTCAATAGAGATGCCTCCACGAGCGCACAGTGAAACCATACGAGACAGCCCAACCATGAACAATGCACATCCACCCTGAGAGCCTTTGCTGAAATAGGTCTCTAAGAGCTGGCCGGTTTCACGATCGAAGAAGGCTGTCAGATGCAAGGTGCCACACCCTGTCACCAGAGTTCTCTTGCGACCTATGCAATCATCGGATGCCTTACGAATTTTTGTCGGCTCGTTAGGTGTTGCNGGNTNTNCCTTCTTATCATTGTCCGTAGAAAGAATAGCCTCGCGACTGCACCCGTCTCGCCAGATTGTTACGCCCTTCAGACCTTGCTTCCACGCTTGCATGTAAAGGTCAGCCACTTCTTCGATAGTGGTTTCATGGGGCAGATTCACAGTAGAGCTGATTGAAGCGTCNATATACTTCTGNAGCATACCCTGAACCTGAATACGGTCCCGATAATCAATATCAGCGGATGCTACAAAGAAATCGGGAAGCACCTTCGCTCCAGTGAGTTTCTTGTAATCCTGTACTATCTTGGTATCGACCTTGTAAGTCTTTTCCTCGGAGTGCAGAGATACAGTACGACGATTGTATTTGAAGGCATAGTTAGGCTCCACTCCGGTGCTGACTTGAAGCATTGCTCCAATGGTTCCGGTCGGGGCACAGGTAAGCAACTGTGAATTGTAAAGGCCGTACTGCTCAATCTCCTCCAGTATTTTAGCTGGAAGATCCAGATTTTGTATNAAGTCAGAAGCAACAATGGNTTTCTTGATAACTTCAGTGCATTTAGGNAAGGCCCCTTTCTCTTTCGCAAGCTCCAGCGAGGTGATGACCGCAGTCCGAGCTATGTGGGAGTAAACGCTCCGAATATACATCAGCGATTCCTCAGAACCATATTTCACACCCAACTTGATGAGCATGTCTCCGAGTCCTAAAGTGCCAAGTCCAATCTGTCGCCAGTCCTTNACGGAATTACGCTGTTCCTGAAGAGGNTGCAGAGGCAANCCCTCCATGAGAACATCNTTGAGNGCAATNACAGCTTCCATTACAGCTTCGCCCAGGGCCTCAAAATCAATCTCAACGTCTTCCGCAAATTCGTTTCGTACAAATTTGCTAAGATTGATACTGCCAAGCAGACAGCTTCCACCGGCAGGCAAAGGCTCTTCAGCACAGGGGTTCACCCCGGCATAAGTGAAGCCTGTATTCTGAAGGAGGTTGTAGTTGGCAATTCGGTCCCAATAAAGGATTCCGGGCTCAGCCATCTCCCAGTTTCGTTTAGCAAGAAGCATAAATACCTCTCGCGCATTGACCACCCTTCTGATTTCAGAGCCATCCTCCAGTGTGAAATGAAGAGTGAAGTCAGAGTCTGTCTCAACTGCTTTCATAAACGCATCGGTCATGCGTACTGAGATGTTGGCTTTGGTGCAGACATTAAGGTCTGATTTGAGATTGATGAACTCTACCAGATCAGGATGCTCACACGAAATACTCAGCATAGTTGCTCCACGTCGGCCTTCCTGACCGATTAAGCCGGTGATGTAACTATAGAAGTCCATGAAGCTGGTCGTTCCCGAAGTACTTTTAGCAGCATTATTCACGGGAGCACTCTTAGGTCTAAGATTGCTCACATCAAGGCCACAACCGCCGCCATAGCTAAAGGTACGAGCCATCTTAGCACCCGCGTCAAAGATCGACTCCAGATTATCTTCAGGAGGGGTAACTACATAACAGTTACTGAGGGTTAGCTTGCGGTCGCATATTCCACGATTTGAAAGGATGCGTCCTGCAAAAATAAACTTCTGTTCACGGATGAGGGATTTCACAGCCTCGTTACCAGCAGAAACTCGGTCAAGCCATTCTTCAAAGCTTTCACCGTTTTGCTGATATTTGCGTGTCCAAATATCGACAGGCATGGCTTCATTATTGAGCCATTCTTCTACGGTCATAATTCGGAAGTGGATTTGAAATGAAAACCTTTTTGCTTCTCCGAAAAATGAGAAACGTAGTCCTGAAGTTCGGCTTCAAATGCCGGGGTGTGATTAAAGCCGCAACAACGCTGCTCACCGCAGAGGCCATTGCGATACACACATTTGCGCACCATCATAGATGCCAAATCAGGGTCAATTTTTTGAATTTCTTCTTTGATTCGCTGGAAGACTATAACGGTCTCACGCGCTGCACATCCGGAGCAGAGTCTCAGTTTNGCCATATCAATCAAAGACTGAGCATTGATACAAAGACTGAGATTGACTGGAGTGTAACGGTCGGCGTTGTCCTTCAACCAGTCCAGCTCTTCAAAAATCGTTACCAATTCCTGATGCTGAGCCCCGGTGTACACGCCACCTTTATGGAAATGACCGAGCAAATTGCTCAACTGCTCCTTGATATTGTCGATTTTGGCAGGCATACCGGGGTTGCCACCTTTACGGTCGTCTCGACAAGTCAACTGGAAGGGAACAGACCCAACATGATGACGGAGCAAATGTGTACTGATGTACAGAGGGATGTTTTTTAAGCTGATCCAGAACAGCTGGGTGCGGACCGGAGAGTGTTCAGACCTGTAAAGAGAAATCAGGGTCGCATGACTCGTTCCCATGAAGGTCGTTGCACAAGCCTCCTGCAAGAGTTCCAAGTCTGTGAGTTTTCGCACAGACACTGTAAAGTCTTTCATTTGCAAGTAGTTGCATAGATTATAACTAAGGATTCTGTACGAAATCAATTTGAAAAACACTGCAAAGATACAAAAATATTTTCAAGGAGATGAAAAAGTGCGAAGAAAATTTCTCATTCGCACCAATTTTCAATCTATCCTTTTAATATAGATTTTCGTCTTTGGGTGGCCCTGGCAATTTGCTTGGGCGTTGGAGGTCGTCTGGGATGCTCGGCATAACAGCCTTCATTTCTATACTTTATGAGCTGCCACCGAAATTCTTGGGTTCGGAAGAATGGGTTACTGGAAGAGTAGCTAACCGCTTCTATTAGATCAGCGTCCGGAACTCCATTGAGTCCGACCGCGTTCATTATCAAGTCGAACTCTAATGGGGTTTTCATCCGGAGGCTGTAACCTAAAGGAACTTCGTCAAACCTCCTCAGTATTCTTTTTGCGCCGCGCTTTTTTGGGGGCGCTTTCGGTTTTGGTTTCGGCCCCCGTTTCTTCGGCTTCTTGGGCTTCAACGGACTGTACGGATTGAACGGTTCCATTGTCTTCTGACTGATTGGTTGCAGAGGCCGCAAGTTCTATTTCCCGAAGATTGCGGGCCTGTGCAGGTGAATTGTACGTTTTCATATTATACCATGTAAGTGAGTGAAAATTCTGTTGTTTTATTGCAGCTGCTATCGCAATACACAACAGTGCAAGCCCGCTGGCCAGCAGCAATCTTACATACCCAGCTTCGGTTGTTAGCAAACGCAATGGTGTGCTTAACGGCATGTGTAGGCGCCGCAATAGTGTTCGGAATTGTGAACACGGTACCTGAATGGATAGTCTTGGTCGATCCCTGGATGCAGACGATGTTGCCAATCTGACGTACATACAGAGAGTCTTTGATTAACTTCCATCCGGAGTCAGTCAATTTCGGCTCAAAATCACCGGAAGAGGCTGCACCGATATTATCACGGATTTTCTTCTTGTTGGCTTCTGAGGTTGCCATATCCGCAAGGAATTGATCTTTCTTTGCGTATGAGGCAAGATCGTTGGTACCAACAGCCCCAATATGGCTACGACAAGTTTCTGCTGACACTGTAGCTGTGACAAATTGCGAAAGACCTCCGTCTTTTGAGGCAAACTTTTGGTTAGCCTGTATCTTCGTGTACACATCAGCAGTGTTTGCTTTCTTACCTAACTCCGTGGTCATGGTTGTCTGGAGAACATATCTTTCTGAGAGAAGAACTCCATTCTCCATGATTTTGGGCCCGATATTCACGGTTGACGCTCCGATAATCTCTATCCCATAATGAGGAACATTGATAGAGAACGTCTGATTGGTGGTGCTTATAAAGCCCACTCTTGCCATAATTGCATTGGCCGAGTCTTTCCATGCAATCGCATTTACAAGAGAGTTCGAGTCCTTGATGGCCGATGCTTTCAACGCCAGACCATCCATAGTACCCGCGCTGATAGTTGTTGCTCCGAATATTTCAACATAACCGTTGGCACCGGTTACGCTAAAAAGAACTTTGCCTTTGCCATTTCCGATTGTTGTATTGCGATACTGAGTGGCACCTCCGTTATAACCATAAAGNTTAATATTAAGAGTTGCAACCGCATTAGAAGTACCCTGATACAAACTATCTCCAGTGAGAATCAGACCACCAAAAGTACCCTGAGTGGCTACTACCGGTTTGTAGAAACGAACCACCGATGCACCGATCGTAGCAATCAAGACACCGTTAACGTGGAACTGGATGCCAGCACCGTCTGCCATAGACAACTGGTAGCTGTTGGCCCCTCCGGATGTTTTGATGGAGAAGGTGGATCCTGAATAGCTCAATACAGTCTGAACGGCCCCTGACTTAATGATAACATTTTTGTTGGCCGTCAAGTCTGCATTTGNCTGAACCGCCTTCGCAAAGTTCACAATGCTATTGACAGTCTGAGANGCATTGGCTGGATNGAGTAGTAATGCGTACTTACCAATAAACGCATCCTTCATTCGCAAACCTCCGGCTGAAGTGATTGCTATTGATGTGGGGACTTTGTTAGTGAGTACGTCCTTTGTAACCGGCACAGTCTTGGCGATAGAACAACCGTAGATGTTGCGACCAACCTTTGAGCCACCGCTATCGTATGGTATGCTCTCGGTTGAGTTCAGTTCATAAATGTACTGGGGCCAGCTGGTCAATCCGGTTGCTCCGGCAAAGTATCGCAACTTACCATTCAGATAGACATATCCCGCGCTGATTGCGTTGCCAGACACCTCACATCCGCTCAAAATGAAATTGTCGCAGTCGTCGAAGATCTGGGAGAAAGCCAGCGCGAGTTCCTGAAGGTTCTCCAGGTCATCGGCGTAGGTGTATCGTCCACCAGTTTGCGCGATAAATTCTTTCATTACGCTTCGTATTTGATAATGTATGTTTTGTTGGCAAGCCGATACCTGTCAATGACATATTTCAGCATTGCTTTGTATTTTTGCTCAGAGATGAGCCGGGTATCAATTTGTGGGGTTGTTACAATGAAGCTCACACTGCTTTCATCAGTTTGCTCATCGCTTCTATATAAGATTAAGTGATGGCTTATGCTACTCTCTTCTTCGCGATGCACCAGCAGGTTTTCCTCATCATCGATATTAGCTGACTGCTTGTAAATCGGGACACCTAAGACTTCAGAGTTCTTAATTGATATACGTCCACCGGTCAGAAAATACTGCTGAAACTTTCGGTTAAGATACCATTCAAATTTGAAAATCTGAGAGGTCATGGCAGCTTCAATACGAGTCTCTTTGGCGTATTCCACAAATTCATCATTGAGATGCCTAAGAGGACTCATCAGTGCTTGAAGATACAATATCAGTCGGCGCCCACCAAGATAGTAAGGCACCAGCTGATTTATCGTTTTATCAAAGTTGATGAAATATCTCATACGTTTGCGTGGTCTTCAAGTTTGAAGATGATTGTGTCACGCCATTGGGGAATATCCTTTTCTTCACCGGCGCCGGAACTCTGTTTGATATACCCTGAATTGGGTACATAGTAGCGTCCAATCTGGGTGAGAACATTGCCTTTCTCATCCTTAATCAATTTGTTGTCGTCGTCATATCGGGCCACAAAGATTCCTTTATGGTCGGTGTCAGCAGACGTTACTTCCACATCAGTTACATGGGCTACCTGCTGAATACTGTCAATGACCTTTTGAGCATACACGAGTCCGTTAAACTC
>WFLX010163032.1_pt1 | contig 11446 bp, 6 predicted proteins | sample 4967041 | NCBI WGS metagenome assembly WFLX01 (sample SAMN12857096, study PRJNA449069) | gut metagenome | isolation source: stool from male and female vole | host: Microtus ochrogaster | place: USA:Florida | collected 2017 | reverse complement strand
GGCCGTCCGCCCCTTCGTCGGATTTCAGGTACAGATGCTGGTAGTTGCCGAACGAATAGCAACTATGCGCCTCGGGGAACTTCCGCAAATCCTGCAACAACGCGAAAGTGTCGTGGCTTTTCACCGCCAGGACGGCATGGGGAAACCTGCGGCGTATGTTCTCGGGCGTGTCGCATTCCGAAATCCTGCCCTCCTGCACAAAGGCGATGCGGTGGCAGCGCACGGCCTCGTTCATGTAGGGCGTGGAGGCCACGATGCTGATGCCCTGGTCCTGCAACGTGCCGAGCATTTCCCAAAACTCCTTGCGCGACACGGGGTCGACGCCCGTGGTGGGCTCGTCCAGGAACAAGACTTTGGGTGCGTGAACCAAGGCGCAGCAGAGCGCCAGCTTCTGTTTCATGCCGCCGCTGAGTTTTCCCGCCATACGTTTCTTAAAGGGTTCGAGATAGCGGTAGATAGGCTTTATGGAATCGTAGCTTTTGGCGACGGTGGAGCCGAAAAGCGTGGCGAAGAATTGGAGGTTTTCTTCCACGCTCAAATCCTGATAGAGCGAGAAGCGCCCCGGCATATAGCCGATGATGCGGCGGATCTGCCGATAGTCTTTCACGGTATCGAAACCTTCTACGGTGGCGGTGCCGCTGTCGGGAATCATCAGCGAGGTGAGCAGGCGGAAAAGGGTGGTCTTGCCCGCTCCGTCAGGGCCGATAAGCCCAAAGAGTTCCCCCCTTTTTACATCAAACGAAACTCCGTCCACCGCCTGCACGGCGTGGTGTCCGTGTCCGAATTTCTTGGACAGGTCGCGGGCGGATACGGAATAGTCGCTCATGGTCGCGGAAGATTAGAAGTTCACGTCGGCGTACATGCCGATTTTGAGATAACCGTCGTTCTTTACGCGGATTTTTACGGCATAGACCAAGTTGGCGCGTTCGTTCTGCGTTTGCAGCGATTTGGGCGTGAATTCGGCCTGATCGGCAATGTGCGCGAGGGTGCCGGCATATTCGGCCGTCTTGCCGTCTTTCATGGCGTAGACTTTCACCGCTTGGCCTATCCGGAGCGAAGAAAGCTGCCGCGCATCCACATAGGCTTTCAGAATCATGGTTTCCAAGTCGGCCACCTTGAAGAGCGGACGACCCGCATAGGCCTGTTCTCCCTCTTGGGCGTAACATTCCAGCACCGTGCCCGAGAAAGGACTGGCGATGCCACTTTCGTCTATCATCACCTGCACCTGTTCCATCTGCAATTCCTGCATGTGGATCTGGTTGGCCGACACCGCGCCGCCCCGTTTGGCCGAGGCCCGCATATCGTCCAGTTGCAGACGGAGGATTTCTTTCTGCAAATGCAGTTGCGTGGTGTCGATATAACCTAAGAGGCTGTCTTTTTCGACCCTGTCGCCCTGGGATACATCCAGTCGGAGGATATTTCCGTTGCCTTTCGCCGCCACGGTAACGCTCACGGCTTCCAAGGTGCCGCCGGCATCATACACGGCGTTGGCGTTTTTGCAGGCGGGAAGCCAGCATCCGAGGGATACGGCGGCCAGTATACCATAAAAGGAGGATTTCTTCNTNGTGNGTCNGGGATNNTNTAGGANCTNGTTTNTTCNANNTCTCGATTACTTTTTCAAGGNGTANGCNGTGNGANNCNNTTANNANCAGGCAGTGCATGTTCAGCGGGTTTTCCGAAAGGAAATCGTTGAGCTCCTCGGCCTTGGCAAAACTGCGGTAGTTCTGCGGCCGGTTGGTTTTCGCAAAGTTCTCTCCCACAAGATAGACGGTGTCGAATTTGAGTTTCTGCAAGAGGTCCACCACTTTCTGGTGTTCTTCTTTCGAGGCGTTTCCCAGTTCGAGCATATCGCCCAGGATAGGCAGCTTGGTCGCGGAGAAGTGCATCTCCGAAAAATTTTCCAGNGCGGCCGCCATGCTGGTGGGGTTGGCGTTGTAGGCGTCGGCGATAATCACGTTGTTACCCACCTGAATGCCTTGCGAGCGGTAGTTGGTGGGTTGATAGCGGTCCAGACCCTCTTTGATCTCCTGGTCGTTGAGGCTGAAATAACGCCCTACGCAGGCGGCGGCCGCGAGGTTTTCCAGATTGTATTTGCCGATGAGGTTGCTTTCTATTTTGGTGAGGTTGGGCGCCGAGGGCGTTCCGTGCAGACAGCAGGTATATTTTACCTGTTCTTCCTCCAAATGGGTCATGCGCAGGAAAACNTTTTCCTTGGAACCGTAGCAGAAGCGCTCCACTTCGCGGGAGGCGTTCATCAGAACGGAATTGTCGGCGTTCACAAACACTCTTCCATGCACTTTCTTCACAAATTCGTAGAGGGCGGTCTTGGTCTTCACGATATTGGCGAACGAGCCGAAACCCTCCAAATGTGCTTGTCCGATATTGGTGATGAGCCCGAAAGTGGGCAGGGCGATGCGGCAGAGCTCGGCAATCTCGCCGGGGTGGTTCGCCCCCATTTCGATGACGGCGATTTCGGTGTTTTGCGGCATGGCCAGAATGGTGAGAGGAACGCCGATATGGTTGTTGAGGTTGCCTTCGGTGGCATATACCTTATAGCGTATCCCCAACACCGATTTCACAAGTTCTTTGGTTGTGGTCTTTCCGTTGGTGCCGGTGATGCCGATAAAGGGAATCATGCTNCGGCGGCGGTGCAAGACGGCCGTCTGTTGCAGGGTTTTGAGAACGTCTTCCACCAGGATGCATCGCTCCCCCTTTGCATATTGGGGATTGTCGACCACGGCGAAGGCGCAGCCTTTCTCCAAAGCTTCGGAGGCAAAGGCATTGGCGTCGAAATTGTCGCCTTTCAAGGCAAAGAAAATGGAGCCCGGCACGATTTTCCGCGTGTCGGTGCACACCGTGCGGTGTTTCTTGTAGAGTTCGTAAACCTCTTCTGCACTATGTTTTTCCATAAAGGAAGTGTTTACCGGTTAATATACAAAACTGCTTCCGCCCAAAAATTCCCGCAAAATGGAAGTGGGAGGAATCTCTCCCTCTTCGATGTTTCTAAAATACGAAAGAAATTTCAATAAACGACATGCCTCGCCATAATTTTCCGAAGTTTCGGGTATTTCGCGCAACAACGGCTCGGCATGTTTTTTCAGTACGCCAAGTTCAAACAGCAAGGCGGAATTGAACATCACATCGGCGTTTTCCTGAAAGGGGAAAATGTTGTTCCCTTCGCCTCTGTTCACACTGGGCCAACGGCTTATCGTATCGTTGGCCGAACAGCCTCTGAAATGCGCGTCGCGCACCATACGGCGGATGAGGCGGTTGTCGGTGCTGCTGACGGGGTTTTGCGCGTCGATGCTGATGTGGGTGAGCGCCGATACGAAAATCTTGAACATATAGCGGCTGTCCAGCTGAATCAGGGCGGGGTTGAGCGCATGGATTCCCTCCACCAGAATCAAGGTTCTCGGTGTCACCTTTATCTTCTTGCCCAAGAATTTGCGCTTGCCTTCCTTAAAGTCGAAAGTGGGCAGTTTGATTTCGGCTTCTTTCGGCACGTCTAAGATCTGCTGCATCTGTTGGCAGAAAAATTCGCGGTCGATGGCTTCCAGACATTCGAAATCATAATCACCTTTTTCATCGCGGGGCGTTTTCTCGCGGTCCACGAAATAGTCGTCCAACGAAATCTCGGCGGTCTTGTAGCCCAACACCTGCAACTGCACCGAAAGCCGCTTGCAGAACGTGGTTTTTCCCGACGACGAGGGGCCGCTGATAAGGATAATCTTGCAATCGGGCTTCTTGGAAACTTGGTCGGCGATCCACGCGATTTTCCTCTCCTGCAAGGCCTCCGACACCTTGATGAGCCTGCCCGCGCCTTGCTCCTTGATTTCNTTGTTGAGATTGCCCACATAAGGCACGCCCATAATCGACAGCCATTCCTTCTGTTCCTGGAACGTGTGGAAGAGCTTGGTTCCCTTCTGCCAGGCCTCCCTTACCAGAGAACTGTAGAACTCGCGTCCTTTCTTGCGTATGGTGACCTCGGAACCGGGTTTGAGGGCAATCAGACCATGTCCGAAATAAGGGTCTATGTGAAAATATTTTACATAGCGTGTCGAGGGCGCCAGATAGCCGTAAAAATAGTTGGATGTATTGTCCAGCGTATAGACCGAGGTATAAGGCTCGTTGCGGGTCTGAAAAAGCAGGAGCTTGTCGTTGAGGTGGTTCTGCTTGAAAATCTCGATAGCTTCTTCGGTAGGCAGTTCCTTGCGCCCGAAAGGAAGGTCGGCGGCGATGATTTCTTCCGCCCGCTTGCGGAGCGCCACAATGGTGGGCAGGTCTACCGTTCCCTTTCCGCCTATGATTTCGCAATACATACCCAACGGAAGCGAATGTTCCACCTTGAGCGTACATTCCGGCCAAAGGTCGCGCACCGCCTTGAAAAGCACGAAAAGCGTGGAGCGCATATAGATAGCGTGCCCCTGCGGGTGGTGGATGTCGATGAATTCGAGGGTCTTGGGTTTGTAGATTTCGTAATCGAGTTCGCGCAGTTTATTGTTTATCAATACGCCTATAATATCGTCTTTCAGGCATACATTCTGGTCGGCGGCCACTTGCGCGGCGGTGACGCCTATCGGGTATTCTTTGCGGATGCCCGTGTTCTTGCAGATGATCTCAACGGTCGACATACGTTTTATTTTCTTTTTAAAATAGGTTTGAGATATTGTGCGGTATAACTTTCCTTTACCTTGCAGATTTCTTCGGGTGTGCCTTGGGCGATGATTCTTCCCCCGCCTTTGCCTCCGTCGGGGCCGAGATCCACGATATAGTCGGCGCATTTCACCACATCGAGNTTGTGTTCGATCACCAATACCGTATTGCCCGCATCCACCAGTTTCGAAAGCACGTCCAGCAGAATCCGTATATCCTCGAAATGCAGGCCCGTGGTGGGCTCGTCCAAGATATAGAGGGTGTTTCCCGTGCTTTTCTTCGACAATTCGGTGGCTAATTTGATACGTTGCGCCTCCCCGCCCGACAGCGTGGTGGAGGGTTGCCCCAGCGTGATATAGCCCAAGCCCACATCGTTCACCGCCTTGAGCTTGGTGCAGATGGCAGGGATGTTCTCGAAAAANTCCACGGCCTGTGCGATAGTCATGTCCAGCACATCGTTGATCGATTTCCCCTTGTAGCGGATTTCGAGCGTTTCCTTGTTGTAGCGTTTCCCGTTGCATTCCTCGCAGGTAACATACACATCGGGCAGGAAATTCATCTCGATGGTCTCCACGCCGGCGCCTCCGCACTTCTCACAGCGTCCCCCTTTCACATTAAACGAAAACCGCCCCGCGTTATAGCCCCGTATCTTGGCNTCGGGCAAGGAAGCATAGAGTTGACGGATTTCGTTGAACACACCCACATAGGTTACGGGATTGGAACGCGGGCTGCGGCCGATAGGCGCCTGGTCCACCTCAATCACTTTGTCGATATGTTCCAGCCCCTCGATAGTCAGATAGGGCAGGGCTTCGGCTTGCGAACGATAGAAATAGCGGCTCAATACGGGTTTGAGCGTCTGACTCACCAAACTTGATTTTCCGCTTCCCGACACCCCTGTGATGCAGCTGAAAGTGCCCAACGGAATCTTCAGATCCACATTTTTCAGGTTGTGTCCGCTCGCTCCNTTCAAGACAAGNTGTTTTCCTGTTCCGCTGCGGCGTACGGCAGGTATGGCTATCTTCCGTTTGCCGTTCAGATAGTCGGTGGTGATGGATTTCTGTTTGAGGAATTCCTCCCAGGGGCCCTGCGCCATCACCACGCCACCCTTTACACCGGCTCCGGGCCCTATGTCGATGATATAATCGGCCGCCCGCATCATATCCTCGTCGTGTTCCACCACAATCACCGTATTGCCGAGGTCGCGCAACTGTTTGAGCGAGGCGATGAGCTTGTCGTTGTCTTTCTGATGAAGCCCTATGCTCGGTTCGTCCAGGATATACAGCACNCCCGTAAGGCGCGAGCCGATTTGCGTGGCCAGACGGATGCGTTGGGATTCCCCTCCCGAAAGGCTGCCCGATTCGCGCGAAAGGCTCAGGAAGCCTATCCCCACATCGAGCAGGAACTTGATGCGGTTGCCGATTTCCTTCAAAATCTCGTGTCCGATTTTTTTCTGCCATGTGCTGAGGTGCGGCTCCACCTGCCCGCACCATTCGTAGAGTTCGTCAAGGCTCATGGCCGAAAGTTCGGCGATGTTCTTGCCGTCTATCCTGAAATGCAAGGCGATATTTTGCAGACGGGTGCCGTGGCAATGCTCGCAGACGCGGCTGTTCATGAACTGCGAAGCCCATTTCTGCGCGTTCAAAGAAGAACTGTCCTCATACAGCCGTTGGATAAAACTATACAGACCGTCGAAGTCGATGTCGAACTTCCGCGTCACGCCCACATCCTCCACCACCATTTTCACGATGCGGTGCTCTCCCTCCAAAATGGCGCGCAGACCCTCTTCGGGAATATCCTTGATAGGCGTTTTGAGCGTGAAGCCGTACACCTTCCCGATGACTTCTATTTGCGAGAAAATCCATTTGTCGCCTAAATAATTCTCGCGTTTTTCGGTGCCGGTGCTTTCTTGCAGGCAGGCGATACCCCCCTGAAAAATACTCAGATTCGGGTCGGGGATAATCAGATTNCTGTCGGGGAAAGTCTCTCTCCCCAAGCCGTTGCAATGCGGACAGGCCCCGTAGGGCGAGTTGAACGAAAACGTGTTGGGCTCGGGTTCGGGGTAGGAGATNCCGGAGGTGGGACACATGAGGTTGCGGCTGTAATGACGCGGATTCTCTCCGTCCTCATCGCAAATCAGAATCTGNCCCTTGCCTTGTTTCATGGCCGTCTTGACGGCTTGTGCCAGACGGTTTTTCCCTTTTTCGCTTATTTGCAGTCTGTCTACCAAGAGTTCGATATCGTGCGTTTTGTAGCGGTCCACATACATGCCGAACGAAAGCTCGGTAATCTCACCGTCCACGCGCACTTTCAGATAGCCTTGTTTGCGCAGCGCCTCAAACAGTTCCCGATAATGACCCTTTCTTCCCACCACGATAGGCGCGAGAATCAGAATCTTCCTATCCTTATAATCTTTCAGGATAAGGTCGATGATCTGCTCCTCGGTATATTTCACCATCTTCTCGCCCGACACGTAGGAATAGGCTTCTCCGATACGGGCGTAGAGCAGACGGAGGTAGTCGTAGATTTCGGTCACGGTGCCCACCGTCGAGCGCGGGTTCTTGTTGGTGGTCTTCTGCTCAATCGCGATGACAGGACTCAATCCCTCGATTTTGTCCACGTCGGGACGTTCCAATCCGCCTATGAACTGACGGGCATAGGAAGAGAACGTCTCCATATAACGCCTCTGCCCCTCGGCATAGATAGTGTCGAAAGCCAACGACGATTTTCCGCTTCCGCTCAAACCCGTAATCACGATGAGTCTGCCGTGCGGCATACTCACGTCTATGTTCTGCAGGTTGTGCGCCCTGGCTCCGTAAACACAAAGATTCATGTTCTGCATCATCTCCATCAACTGATTTTTGCCCAAAAATTCGCGTTCCGGTTTTTCTGCAACGCCTCGGCCAGACCCCGATTTTCGGGCAGGTGTAGCTCGGGGTCTTTCTCCAAAATCTCGATAGCCGTATAGCGGGCGGCTTTCACGATATTCTCGTCTTCCACAATATCGGCGATTTTAAGCGACAGCAGACCGCTTTGCCGTGTGCCCTGCAAATCCCCGGGACCTCGCAGCCGGAGGTCGGCCTCCGCGATTTTAAAGCCGTCGTTGGTACGCACCATCGTGTCGATTCTCTCCCGCGCATCGTTGCTCAACTTGTCGGCCGTCATCAGAATGCAGTGCGACTGCTCGGCCCCCCGCCCCACACGGCCCCGCAGCTGGTGCAGCTGCGCCAAGCCGAAACGCTCGCTGTTCTCAATCACCATCACGCTGGCATTGGGCACATCCACCCCCACCTCAATCACCGTGGTCGACACCATAATCTGCGTTTCGCCTTTCTTAAAGCGGTTCATCTCAAATTCCTTGTCCTCGGGACGCATCTTGCCGTGCACGATGCTGAGCTGGTAGTCGGGAATGGGAAAGGCGCGGCTGATGCTCTCGTAGCCGTCCATCAAGTCCTTCAAATCCAGGTTCTCCGACTCCTGAATGAGCGGATATACCACGTATATCTGCCGCCCCTTGGCAATNTCGTCCTTCATGAACGAAAAGAGNTGCAANCGGTTGTGGTCNGTCAGATGCAGCGTCCGGATAGGTTTCCTGTTGGGCGGAAGCTCATCGATGACCGATACATCCAAATCGCCGTAGAGCGTCATGCCCAAGGTGCGCGGAATAGGGGTGGCGGTCATGACCAGAATATGCGGGGCGACCGTGTTCTTCGCCCACAGTTTGGCTCTCTGCTGCACGCCGAAACGGTGTTGTTCGTCTATCACCACAAGCCCGAGGTTCTTGAAAGCCACACGGTCTTCCAAAAGCGCGTGCGTGCCGATAAGGATGTCCATAGCACCGTCCTGCAACAGATTGAGCAGGATATTGCGGTCTTTGGTGGCCGTGGAACCCGTCAGCAGCCCCACGCGCACGTTCATGCCCTTCAACATCTTGGAAATGGAGGCGAAGTGCTGTCTGGCGAGGATTTCGGTAGGTGCCATAAGACAGGCCTGAAAACCGTTGTCGCAGGCCAACAGCATACACATCAAGGCCACAATGGTTTTTCCGCTCCCCACATCGCCTTGCAGAAGACGGTTCATCTGAAAGCCCGTGCGGGTATCGGCGCGGATTTCCTTGATTACCCGCTTCTGCGCTCCGGTAAGCTCAAAGCCTAAATTATGCTGATAGAAATAGTTGAACCTTTCGCCCACCTGCTCGAATTTCAGCCCCGGCGTCTTGCTGGTTTTGAGTTTGCTTTGCCAGATTTTGAGTTGCAGGAGCAGGAGTTCCTCGAATTTGAGCCGCTGCCGCGCACATTCGGCGTGTTGCAGGGAGAGAGGGTGATGCACCTGGATAAAGGCCTCTTCGCGGCTGAACAAACCATAGCGTGCCACGACGGCGGGCGTGAGGATTTCGGGAATGCTGCCGCGCGCCTGCGTGCAGAGGTTGGCGGTGATTCCCGCCATCACCTTGGGCGAAAGCCCGTGCCGGCGCATGGCCTCGGTGCCGGGGTAGAGGGGCTGTATGCCGCCACCCTCGCTTTTGTCCTGTTCTTCCGCCCCCGCTCCCGTAAACTCNATNTCGGGGTGGTTGATATTGAGCCGATGATTGAAAATCGAGGGCTTGCCGAATACCTTTAATTCCGTGCCCGCCTTGATTTTGGGGCTTATCCATTTAAGACCCGAAAACCACACCAATTCAATCTGTCCCGTTCCGTCGCCGAATACGGCGATGAGGCGTTTGTTTCTTCCGAAACCCTTTTCTTCGGTTTTGAGGATTTTCCCTTTCAGCGAAACGTAGTTCTTGTCGTCGCGGATCTGACCGACGGGAATAAAGCCGCCGCGGTCGATATAACGGAAAGGATAGTATTCCAGCAGGTCGCCGTAAGTGCCTATGTTCACTTCCTTTTGCAGGACTTTCGCCTTGGCCGGGCCGACCCCTTTCAAATATTCGATGCTTTGCGAAAAAAAGTCAAACATAACGTGCGTAAAGTTACAAAAAAAAGAGGCGCGGCATACGCCGCGCCTCTTTTCGTCGATGAAAAAATCCAAGGTTTAGAATTCCCACAAATCGTGTTCGATTTCAAAAAGCATTTCCTCAATCTTCTCGGCTTCGCGCATAATGTTCCGGCCTTGCGCGTAAGCGGAAATGGCACGGTCCTGCTGGTTGTCGATCTTGGTGATATAGCTCTGGAACCAGCGGTCCCACGCAAACACATCGTCATACGACTTGCGCATGGCGCTGTTGTGCCGGTTAAAGGATTCGGTCTTGGCAAAGAGATTGCGTACCGAAGGATAGTAGAGCCAGAACAAGGTCTGATTACCCTTGAATTGGCCGGTTTCATCGTCGAACACCTGGATTACGGGAGCCAGACCCAATACACGGATATCGCGGAGGGAACGCTGTTTGTCGATAAACCAGTCTTCCTTGATACGCAACATCTTTACATTGTGGATTTGGAAAGAAGAAGTATCCATCGAGGTGATGAACTGACCGGGATTGTCCAGGTCTTCTTTCTGCAACTCGCTGATTTTGGTGTTCTGATTGATGAATTCCTCGTAGGTGAGTTGTTTGCGGAAGTCGTCGGTGAGCGGGTCGTAGGCTACGATGGTTCCGTCTTGCAACCCTCTCATGATCAAGCTCATCAGACTGATTCTATCCTGCACCGGTTCAATGGGGTAGTAGAGATACTGATTCATTTTCATACGGAAATCCACCATTCTCCAAACACGCCATTTGATGAATACATCGGCTTCGCGCACGTGCACGTAGGGACGCGGTTCGCGGTCGGCGGTGTTTTCCTTTACATAGAAGTTGTCCAAAGGCGGCGTGTCCTCCAAAACCTGCGCCCGGAGGGGCAACGTGCATACGACTGTCAGCATCATCGCCGCAACAATAAGGATTCTTTTCATACGTTTCTATTTTTAGCCTTGTGGGAGGCTTCTTTTATTTAATCGTTAAAATCATATCGCCCAGCAGACGGTTACCGTCGGGCATCTTGGCCGTGATGTCGGTGATAAACACCTTGTCGCCGCGGCTGCAACGCTTGAAGTTGTCTATCATCGTCTGGCTGAACTTGTTTCCGTTCGAAGGCATCGAGGCCGAAAGTTCCTGCTTGCGCGACACCTGTACGTTGAACGAAGAAATCTGCAGGTTCAGCTCAAAGTCAAAATCCTTCATCGACACCAACAGACCGCCCGCATTGGCCAGCGTGTTCTTGTCTATCTGCTTCACACCCACTTCCTGACCGTTGATACGCGCCTCGGGATTCGGCACACGCTTCACGCGGAACGTGTATTCACCCATCAGACGTCTTCCTCCGCCTTCGGTCGAATATACCGAAATCACGGCGTTCTGTCCCGGCGTGGTCACCCGCACGTTATACGTACCGGGGCCGGTTTTGGTAATGGTGCCGTTCGATATGGTCACCTGCGTATAGCGTTCGGGAACCCCGCCGCCCAAGGCCGAGACGGGATTGTCCACACCTACATAAAACACGTTCATCTTGGTGGCGGCCACCGAAGCCGATGCCTGACCTACGGAATACGAAAAGTCGAAAGGATAGGACTTTATACCGAAAGTTCCGGGAATCTCGATAGTTCCCGATACCTTCCGCTCGCCCAGGGAGGAGGTAGGCACCTTATAGTGGATGCTGCCGCCCTCGCCGGTATAGGTCTGTCCGTTGATAGTGGCCGAAATCTTCGACTTGGAGTCGAAGGCGGCCACAAAGATGTCGGCCTCGAAAGGCGAACCCAACAGCACGTTGTTCGATACAGGAACCACACGCGCCGAGATAGTGTCGAACTTGAAGTCGTC
>WFLX010200702.1_pt1 | contig 11447 bp, 7 predicted proteins | sample 4967041 | NCBI WGS metagenome assembly WFLX01 (sample SAMN12857096, study PRJNA449069) | gut metagenome | isolation source: stool from male and female vole | host: Microtus ochrogaster | place: USA:Florida | collected 2017 | reverse complement strand
TGAACGCCTATCATTTTCTGTTACTTGGCGGGAGTGTGGTGAATGCAGGAGAAATCCATGTATTTCAGACGCCCCAAGGGATGGGAAGAGCGGGGCTTACCCTGTCAAATGGCAGCGTCCTGTATAATAAAGGCAGCCTGACCGCGGAAGATGATTCCCGCGTGGAAAATTATGGATGTATCGAGAATACAGGCAGAATGCGTATGGGAGAGCGTGTGGTTTTTTGCAACAGTATTCTGCATAATGAGGGATATTTTGAGAGTGTGGGTACGGCGAATCTGAACGAGGTGAGCGGGATTTATTATGGAGGTGGCGAATTTTACCTGCCGAGGAAGAACGGGCTGCATCTGTTTGAAATGCAGGAGGAATGCCGCTCCGCGGATATTGTGCAGGTGAAAACGAAGGAGGAGCTTTATTCCGCACTGGAACGGGACGACATCACTCAGATTCTGATTCAGGAGAGAATCCGGGTGGCGGAAGATTTGAATGTGAACAAGGAACTTTTTGTTGAAGGGAGCCTGATCGTGGAGGAGGGTGCGTCCGTTACGATACAATCCTCACGTATAACGCTGTTAAACGGGGGCAGTCTTTCCGCAGCGAAAGTGAGTCTTTTGGATCAGGTGCAGATGATCGTGGAAGAAGGGGCGCAGCTTAAGATCACGGGGGGCGGGGAACTGCGGCTGAAGGAGCAGTCGCTGCTTTTAAGCAGAGGAGGGGAACTCTTCTTAGAGCAGGCATATCTTTCAGTGGAGAATGCCTCCTGTCTGGTCATGATGGAATCAGGGCTGAATGCGGATGGTGTTGCTATCCATGTTCTGGATGGGGCTGTTTTTGCAGACGCGATCTGCGATGAACGGAATGTGCGCGAGCTGAGCGTGACGATTGACAGCGGTTCAGAGCTGCATCTTTCCGGAGATGTGATGCTGCAGAATGCGGAAATTTCCGTGAAAGACGGCAGTCTGATCAACAGCGCAGGTTACCTGACGCTCGGGCAGAGCACGCTTTTCGTCGGCGAATCGGGTGAGCTGTATAACGCATTTTGTTCGACTCGCATGAACGAGACGAATGTCCGCAATGAGGGCAGCATGGAGGCATACGGTTGGAATGAAAACGGACTTACCCTGAGTCATACAAGCTTGGTAAATACGGGATATATGGAATTTAGCCCGATACTGGAAATAGATGAGAACAGTATCATTGAAAACAACGGTATCTTTTATCTATTGATCTATAACGACGAAGAGCGGGAACAGATACGAAGTCGGCTGAAAGGAAATGATTATATGAGCTGGTAAGCTTGAAAAGTCAGGCGTCAGATGTCGTAGGAGGTTGAATGGAAAAAGAGTTTCGCGTGTCAGCGGAACTCTTTTTTTTGATGGAAAAAAGTTGNCCGNTNAGGAANCGGGGTATGCCATANTGGAAAAGNAACGATGATATCAAAATTAANGNANGAAGNGATCCTATATGCAAGTGGATGAAAAGTATCCTTTGGCGCTGCCGCAGGGCGCCATACTGGCGGGACAGTATGTGATCAGCCGGGTGCTTGGCCAGGGTGGATTTGGCATTACCTATCAGGCAGCGGATCATAAAACAGGGCGGACAGTGGCAGTGAAAGAATTCTTTCCCGACACCATGGCGGCGAGGACGGATAGAACGACGGTGTCAGCTTTTTCAGGGGAGCGTGGCGAGAGCTTTGCCTATGGAAAAGCCTGCTTTCTAAAAGAGGCGGAGACGCTGGCGCAGTTTATCGGAAATGAACATATTGTCCGTGTTTTCAGTTATTTTGAAGAAAACGGGACCGCTTACTTTGTGATGGAATTTATTGAGGGAACGAGCTTCGATCAATATATCAAGGACCATGGCGGGAAGATACCGTATGAGGAAGCGGAAAAGGTCATGCTTCCCGTCATTGACGCGCTTGCGGCTGTGCATGCGAAGGGGATCGTACACCGGGACGTCACGCCGGATAACATCTATCTTACGAAGGACGGCGGCGTGAAGCTTTTAGATTTCGGGGCGGCGAGATACAGCCTTGGGGATAAGAGCCGGAGTCTTGACGTCGTGCTAAAGCACGGATTTGCGCCGAAAGAACAGTATACGCGGCGCGGAAGACAGGGACCGTATACGGATGTGTATACGGTGGGAGCGAGCCTTTATTTCGCGGTGACGGGAAGACGTCCGCCGGATTCCATTGATCGGCTGGAGGAGGATGAACTGATCCCGCCGAGCAGTCTTGTAAAGATNCCGNAGGAGANGGNGGATGCAATCCTNAAGGCGATGAACGTGCAGCCGGCGAACCGTTATCAGACGNTGGGGGAATTCCGGCAGGCACTGNTGGGGGCGCCTGCCACCGGAGCGCAGCGGGCAGGAGGAATGCCGCAGAGCGGAGCGCAGCACGTACAGGGAGGCGGACCGCAGACAGGGGTGCAGCAGCCGGTACAGCAGAGGGTGTTTACAGCGCCACAGAGGACGCCAAAGCCGGAACCGATGCAACAGATACATAATCAGTCGATACCGAGTCAGCCGTCGCCGCAGGCGGTATCAATGCCGCGGAGCGGGTTTTCGTCGCCACAGCCGCCGCAAAGGATGCCACAGCCGGTACCGATGCAACAGGCTTCTAAGCAGACAGCGCCACAGTCCCCGATGCCGGCAGCATCGCCGAATGGCGGAGCACAGCCCTTTCAGTCGGTTCCTGTATCGCGGCAGATGTCTGCGGTACAACCGTTTCCTGCCCAGCAGACTTCCATGCAGCAGGTACCAAATGAACCCAAAAAGAAGAAATGGCTTCTTCCTGCAGGAATCGGGGCAGGTGTTGTTGTGGCAGCAATCATCATAGCAATCGTGATACTGCGCGGCGAATCTAAGAAAAAGCCGGCGCATTATGAGTCGGAGCAGGATGTGACGGTATCGTCAAATACGACTGTGGGGCAACAGCCGGGAAGTGGTTCCGGACAGGAAGAGGCGGCTGGTTTCAACATGGTGGGACAGGTGCAGGGAAACCTTGCGGGAAATATCGTAAATGACGGATGTCTCGTAACGACCAGCGACGGGATTGCATGTTACTATCCGGGTGTGGGGCTGGTGTGGGGTGGAAACAACAACTCTTCTGTCTATGACGCTACAGAGGGACTGATCTGCAGTGTCAGTGTTGTTAATAATATCATCTACTATGTGGACAGTGATGGACGGGCGTGTCGTGTGAGGACGAATGGTGCGGACTGTGCTTATGTGGATTTACTGAGCGGATACAACCTCAGCTATTTTTGGGTTGCGTCAGAGGGGTACTATTTTGTGACGAAGGAGGGAGGACTGTATAGCTGCACGTTCAATGGGACAATATCCGGTCCGATAGCGCTTCGTGAATATTTTGCACCTGTTTTATATGACAACCGGATTTATTATTCCCCTGCGAATGATCCGCAGGCAATCTATTGTATCGGTAACGGCAGCAGTACGCCGGAGCTGTTATGCCGCATCAATGCTGCGGATCTGACCATACAGGTGGGAGATGTAACGACTGACGCGAAAGGCAACGGTATCTTTCGCCCTTTTGTGGCGGCGGATGGTTATTTATATGCTGTCTACTCTGAATCGGACAGTATGTACTGGGACGCGATACTTCAAATCGATTTAAGCAGCGGTGACATTAGCGAGACGGNTATCAGCTCTTTGCAGGAAGGAGAGATGNCGACGAGCGTAAACGAAAACGGTGGGTATNTTTATTTTTCTTCTTACAATTCCCAGACGCAGGCCTCTGCGGTTCNAAGATGTCTGACGTCATGCTTTCGTTCAGGAGAGGGAACGATCGACACCCTTTGGGAGGGCGATTCCCATTATGTAGGGGGAATCACGCTGCATCCGACGGAAGGCTGGATCGCATTTTTCAGAATTAATCCTGAGAATGATCATGAAGTGGTAACAATAAGTATGGACGGTTCGGAAGAACTGGCAGTATTCAGCAGCGCAGACAATTAAATAATAACGAGGAGGATGAAAAATGGCTTTTACAGAATGTGCAAACGGACATCTATATGATTCGGATCAATACGCGGTATGTCCCTACTGTAACGGCGGGGGAAACCGGATTGAATTTGGAGGCGGTGTCAATGATATCGGAAAAACCGCACCGGTAGGTGGGTTTGGACCGTCGGGTGCCAGCGATATCGGAAAAACCGCACCGGCAGGCGGGTTTGGGTCGTCTGATATCGGAGGCTTTTCGGGTCAGGCCGCTATGGGCGGTCTGGCGGGCGTTGCCGAGGTCGGCGCAACGGTAGCGCCGCAAAGCTACCGCAAGGAAAACGAAGAAAAAGCGGAGAAGGANGNTACCGGAANGACGGTNGGCGTANTCCAAAAAAGCATGAAGCNGGANCCGGNCGTCGGTTGGNTTGTCTGCATTGAGGGGCNGGATANGGGAAAGGATTTTCGCNTTTGGGCGAAAAACAACANGATTGGCAGAAGCGAGAAGATGGATATCTGTATGAAAGGCGACACCACGATTTCCAGAGAGAATCATGCGAGGATTGCCTATGATGATAAGCATAATAACTTCCATCTGATCCCGGCGGAGAGCATAAACAATATCTATCTGAATGACGAGCCGATTTACATACCGACAAAGCTGGAAGCATACGATCTGCTTGAGTTCGGGGATTCCAAATTTCTTTTCGTGCCGTTCTGCAATGAAAAATTTACANNGCGNAGCGGTGTAAAATCNGCAGAANAGCNGGTTNATGGAAGTCAGCCCCCAAAAAAGGAAAGCAAGAGGTCTAGGATGTCTTTATTTCAGAAAAAAGAAGAAAGAAAACAAAGAGAGACGGGAGGGTTTTCCGTGAATTCGATACAGTCGGCGCAGCCCACTGTATCGGCTGTGAAGAGACCGCCGGTGAAAAGGCTGCTCACGTATCAGGTTGCCAATCTACAGGAAGTCGGAGCGCGCGCAAGGCAGGAGGATTCTTTTACGTTCGCAAATGCGTTTGACGTGACGGAAATTCGGGAGAAAGGGCTGCTTTTTGTGGTCTGTGACGGAATGGGCGGAATGAAAGACGGAAAAGTGGCGAGCGAGACGGCAATTGCCAGCATACGCCGTTCCTTTATCAATATGGACAGGAGCGCAGATCTGGCAAAGCAGTTGAAAGAAAGCGTCTATCTGGCGGCGGATGAGGTGGAACAGCGGCTTGGCGGAGACGGCGGCAGTACGCTCGTGGCTGGGATCCTGTTTCAGGAGAAGCTGTATTATGCGAGCGTCGGCGACAGTTTTCTATATCTGAAGCGGGGAGATCAGCTTTTTCGGTTAAACAGGGAACATAATTTATGCTGTCAGACATATTTGGAGAGTATCCGTTCCGGAGAACTGGATCCGATAGCGGGACGGGAGTGTGCGGAAGCGGCAGCACTTACACAATTTCTGGGCATGACAGGTCTTGACGACGTGGACGGCTCAGTAAGACCGCTGCCGGTCAGGGACGGGGATGTATTCTTAGCCTGCTCGGACGGGATTGGCGGTGTCTTAAGCGAGGAGGAACTGCTGGGCGCATTAAGTCTTCATTCTTCACAGGCAATGTGCCAACAGATGAATCAGGGAATTATCTCCCATGCAAAGAAGAACCAGGATAACTATACGGCGCTGGTCGTAAAATGTCTGTATTAAGAAGGAGAGGTACGTATGAACAAAAGATTTTTATGTTTCGGAGCAGCTGTTATACTGATCGCCGGCATCGTATTTGGAATGCGCTCAGTTCCGGCACAGGCATCCGGGTTCAAAACGGAGGTTAGGGATAGCGTGGCTGTGGTGGCGACCAGTTGGAAAACGCCGGATGGAGGATAGGAGGAGATGATAGGGTATGGATCCGGTTTTTTTGTGGGAGATCCGGACGAGGATGTGGAGTATCTGATCACAAATCACCATGTAATTGAGTCTTTTTTGGAATACGGGAAAGGAGAGTATATTGAGGTTCAGTTAGTGGATGGAAGCATAATTGCGGCCAAGTTCATGATCCGGGTGTATTTCAGCTCAAATAATTATGAAGAAGCGTATGTGGTCGACTATAACGAGACAAAAGATATTGCGCTGCTTAAACTTGCGTCTGCAACGGACGAAAGGAAGGCGCTTCCTATATGCAGTCCGACAGATGATATGATCGGTTCGACGGTATATGTTGTCGGTTATCCGGGACTTTCGGATAATGCATACATTGATGCAAAATCCAATTGGGGAAAAAATGATGTATCGGTAACGACAGGAACGATCAGCCGCTTTGTGACGACTTCCGGAACCGGAGTAAAGAGAATCCAGACGGATGCTGCCATTCAGATGGGAAATTCCGGCGGACCGATGGTGAACGCAAACGGATCGGTGATCGGAATTAACACGCTGTATTATGTCGATGGTTATGAAACCAGTTACTATGCGGTGAGCATAGATGAAGCGATTTCCATGCTCAATGCGAACGGCGTGAAGTACGTGACGGAGAGCGATATGAAAAAGGGCTTTCTTTCCGGTATTTTGAAAAATAAGAAACTTTTGATCGGTATTATTGTGGCAGCAGTGGCGGTGGTCATAGCTATCATTGTTATCTTTGTCCTCATCGGCAAAAACAAAAAGAAGAAAGCGCAGTCCTCCGCGGGAAATCCGGCAGGTACGCAGACGGTGGCAATGCAGGGCACATTCCCGGCACAGATGCAGGGACAATCACAGAATGCCTCAGCGCAGATGCCGGGACAGCCGTATATGCAGTCGGCGATGAAAGCGAAGCAGGCAATGGTTCGCTCCTTGTCCGCACAGCATAATGGGGTCAGTTATCCGATCGGGGCATCCCCGATTCTGGTGGGACGCGACGGATCAAACTGTACGATCGTGTATCGGGAAGGAACGCCCGGGGTCAGCGGAAGACATTGCTCGATTGGATGGGATCCGAATGCAGAGGAGTTTTTGATTACGGATCTCCGTTCCACCTATGGGACCTTTTTAATGAACGGTCAGAAATTGCAGGCGAATGTTCCTTATCATTGTAAGTCAGGAGAAAGTATTTATATCGGGGAAAAGATGAATGTGCTGCGTGTCGAAGCGAGGTAATGTATGATTTTTGACGAGTTTACATTTACAAATCAGGGTGGGCGTTCCTATAACGAAGATGCCGTCGGTTCCAGACAGGAGGGCGGATGCGGAATCTTTGTGGTGGCGGACGGACTTGGCGGGCATCAGTTTGGCGAGGTAGCGTCAGCGTGTGTAAGAGATGTGTTACTGGAAGGCTGGCGGCCGAATGAGGCGAATCGGCAGGAATGGATCAAAATGCAGATCGCGGAGGCAAACGGGCAGGTGCTTGCGATCGAGCGGGATAGAAATTGTGTATTAAAAAGTACGGTCGTGGCGCTTGCGATTGACGAAACGCNTGCGGTGTGGGCGAATGTCGGGGATTCCCGACTTTATTACCTGCATCAAAGCGGGATTGCGGGCGTTACGGAAGACCACTCGGTTGCTTATAAAAAGTTTAAGGCTGGCGAGATCACCAGAGAACAGATCGGGCAGGATGAAGATCAGTCCTGCCTGCTGCGCTCAATTGGCGGGGAAGAGCGAAATGAGCCGGATGTGTACGAGTACAATTTTCCGCTGGAGCCTGGGGNCGCNTTCTTATTGTGTTCGGACGGCGTATGGGAATATGTGAAGGATGAGGAGATTTTGATTGATTTTCTGAAAGCGGAGACAGCAAAGGATTGGGCGGAGCTTCTGCTGCTTAGGCTGATGGATCGGATCGACGGAAAAAATGATAATCTTACGCTGATCACGCTGATGCTGAAGTAAGAGCGGCGGGTAAGAGAGGGAGGTATTCTGTGCGAAAGAAAATAGGATTGTGGCTGATGGCAGTCTTTCTGTTTATACAATCGGCAGCAGCGGTTTATGCGGCGCCGGATACGAACAGTGTAGTCAGAGCAATATCAGGATATTGTCTGAGCGATGAATTGTATGCATTTATTCAGATTAATGAGGGATATGACATAGACAGTTTTTCGGTAAATCTTCAGTCCGATGCGGTGTCCGCGGCGGCAGGGGAGCGGTCCCTGGTGCCGGTCATGGAAACCGGCACCGTTGTGCGGTATGTATTTATGGTGGATCTGACTGGTTCCATGCGGAAATATGCGGATGAGGTCAATGCGTTTGTTGATGCGCTCATGGAGACGGAAAAGCTGAAGGCGTTTTATACGGTCGCAACCTTTGGGGAGTGTTTTGAAGTTGTCAGCGAAAATATGACGGACAGAAACATAGTGAAAAGGGTGCTGGGTGGATTGAAATATACGGAAAAGCTGACGAATCCGTATACAGGTGTCGAGAGCGCGCTGACTTATCTGGACGGCTGTTCCAGAAAAAGCGGTGATCTGATTCATTTGGTTGTGATCACGGATGGCGATCCGGATCTCGGAATAAATGATGAGGAAGAAAGTCGGAGCGCGGAGAGTGCGCTGGCAGAGTCCGCAGCGGCAAAAATTCAGAACGCCCCCGAGATTATTGTGAGTACGATCTGCACGGCTCAGTGGGATAGCGATTGTTTCGACGCGCTTTCCGCAGGCAGCGGCATTCATGAGATGATCGATGATGGTCAGGAAGCGGCGGCAGCAGGTAAAAAAATGGCGGGGTATGTGGACAGTCTATACCGGATTGATTTTAAGCTGTCCGCAGTACCGGAAACGGAGCGGTTTTCTGCAGTGTTAAGACTCAGGGGAAAAGCGTTGGACGGACAATTGGCCATGTTTGATGTTTTGCTGGAAAGTCTGTCGGACTTAAAGCTGTTTTCCGGGCATGTGCAGGAGAATCCCAATGCGGATGGACAGGACGAGAGCGGCGGAGTTGAAATCGAGGGAGTCATCACAGATGCGGATGAGGACGGAGACGAGTCGGGAAACGCAGGTGGAGAAAAACCGGAGGGCGGAGAGAAAAAGGAGCCGGGAGAAGAAAGCAACGGATCGGGAAATGAAGGTGCAGGCGAACCGGAAAGCGAAGAGAGCACTGACGCTGGAAATGAAGGCGCGGACGAACCGGGAAGCGAAGAGAGCACAGGCGCTGGAAATGAAGGCGCGAACGAATCAGGAAATGCAGATGCAGGCGAACCGGGATGTAAAGACATGCAGAGACTGCTTTGGATTGGCGGAATCTGTGTGCTTGTTCTTGTCGTGGGAGTCTGCCTGATCATACTGATAAGAAAACGAAATTCCGGCAAGGCAGATTCTCAGTCCCGTGGGAAAAACCGGCAGGATCAGGCTGCAGCCGTGCATGCGGGCGGAGGAACGGGCACAGGAGGCTTGAGACTTACAATGAAGCTGGAGGTATATTCAGGGGACTGTGTAAGCAGATCGTCAAACATATGTTTAACGGACTCATTTGTGATCGGCAGCGCGCCGGAGTGCGATCTGGTCTTCCGTGATCAGGATGTGTCGCCCCAGAATTCCCGTGTTTTTGTAAANAANCAGATGATCTATATTGAGGATCTGAATTCAGCAAACGGTACAGCGCTGGGCGGAATGAGGATTCAGGGGCAGAACCGCTTGAGGAGCGGTGATGTGATCTCAATTGGAAATGTGGAATTCAGTTTTAAATTCTAGGAGGGAGAAAAGATGCGGTATGCGACAAAAGCAGCGCGCATGGGTGCGTTTTTAATTGATGAAATTTTTTTGTGGGTNATANNCGTTATCTGCGCTTATATTTCATATGGGCTTGGCGCCATTATGATATTTGCGGGTTCGACATTGTATAGCGGTATCTTAGAGGGAAGTAAGATGCATGGTACGCTGGNGNAATATCTGATGGGAATCGTAACTGTGGACGAGAACGGTCAGCCGATTGATTACGGGAGATCGTTTACCCGTGCGATATGCAGATTGTTATCCACCGCAATTTTGGGTACTGGATTTCTGATCGGGCTCTTTGACGAAGAGGGAAAAACGCTGCATGACCGGATTGCGGGGACGAGAGTCATAACGAAGGAGTCAATGGGGCAGACGGCGTTTGCAGCCTATGGAAATCAGGGCATCCAACGGCAAAATATGCCGCAGCAGCAGGCACCGGCGCAGGCAGGTTCCGCCGCACAGCCGAAACTGCTCGGCGTGGCGGGAAGGTATGCGGGGCAGGCATACCTGATCGGACCGCAGGGGTTAATGATGGGAAGAGATCAAAGCGCATGCGATTTTGTGTTTGATGCCAGCGCGAACGGGATCAGCAGAACGCACTGCAAGATTCAATACAATCCACAGACGGGGATGTTCATCTTATATGATCTTGGTTCGTCCTATGGAACGTATCTTGGAAATGGCGTGCGTGTACCGCAGGGCCAGCCGATGGCACTCTGTGCGGGGGAACAATTTTATCTCGCAGACCGCGGATGCATGTTTATGGTGAGTATGTAAGGTGGGAACTTTATAGATGAGATGACAGGGACATGTAAGAAAAGACAGGGCGATGAAGGAGGAGCCTCATAGGATGGAGTCAAATGAAGCATATCCGCTGGCGCTTCCGCAGAGAACAATCTTAGCGGGTCAATATATCATTGAAAAAACACTAGGTCAGGGCGGGTTTGGAATTACGTACAGGGCTGTGGATCATAAGACAGGACAGAAAGTGGCAGTCAAAGAATTCTTCCCTGATTCGATGGCGACGAGGACTGCACGAACCATGGTATCCGCTTTTTCCGGGGAACGGGGTGAAAACTTTGCGTATGGAAAGGGCTGTTTTCTTCGGGAAGCGNAGACTTTGGCTCAGTTCATCGNCAATGAAAATATCGTNNGGGTTTACAATTATTTNGANGAAAACGGGACTGCCTACTNNGTGATGGAATATATTNNGGGAACGAGNTTTGATCAATATATTAAAGATCGTGGCGGAAAGGTTTCCTATGAGGAAGCGGAGAAGATACTGCTTCCTGTCATTGACGCACTTGCGGTCGTGCATGCGAAGGGAATCGTACACCGCGACGTGACACCGGACAATATCTATATCACGAAGGGCGGAAAAGTAAAACTTTTGGATTTCGGTGCGGCAAGATACAGCCTCGGGGATAAGAGCCGGAGTCTTGACGTTGTGCTGAAGCACGGGTTTGCGCCGAAAGAGCAGTATACACGGCATGGAAAGCAGGGCCCGTTTACGGATGTATATACGCTCGGAGCAAGTTTTTATTTTGCGGTGACGGGAAGACGTCCGCCGGAGGCAATCGACCGGATAGAAGAGGATAAGATGATCCCGCCGAGCAGTTTTGTAAAGATTCCGCAGGAGAAGGAGAAGGCGATCCTTAAGGCGATGAGCGTGCAGCCGGCTCTTCGTTATCAGACGATGGGGGAATTCAGGCAGGCGCTGATGGGGGCGCCTGCCGTCGGAAAGCAGGGTGCAGGACAGCCGGTTCAGAATGCGGCACAGGCATCCATGCCGCAGCCGATTCATATTCCGCAGAGACCGATGCAGGGCGTTA
>WFLX010102581.1_pt1 | contig 11447 bp, 8 predicted proteins | sample 4967041 | NCBI WGS metagenome assembly WFLX01 (sample SAMN12857096, study PRJNA449069) | gut metagenome | isolation source: stool from male and female vole | host: Microtus ochrogaster | place: USA:Florida | collected 2017 | reverse complement strand
GGCCCGCCGCCTTTTGCTCAGGACAGCAGGCTGAGCGAATGCGGGGGGTTGTGAGCGACAAAGCTTGGCGGCGGGGCAAGGCGCGCGTCGGCATCGAAAATCGCCACCTGAGCCGGTATATTGTCGTTCGGGTCGTATTCCTCATAGAACGATGCGGGACACGCGGTGGAAAAGCGCAGTTTCCGTTCGTCATAGCATTTTTTCGCGCCTGCCGCCAATGCGTCGGCTGCTGCGGCACACGCGACCGTGCCTTTTTTCCAGCCGAACACCGTGGCGATGCCCGTGTCCTGGCAGAGCGGAAAGCGTCCTTCGCGCGCGATGAGCGCGTTTTTGAGCATGCAGGCACAGACAGAACGGTCGTTGTCGCTTGCGTCGGGCGACAGCGCGGCGGCGATGAGATGCTCCAAATGCGCGCGCGGAAACGTGAACGAGAGCCGCTCGAACGCTTCATAGGCGACGCGTTCGAGCGGCGGATGGGCAAGCGGCATGGCATCGTACTGATCGGAAAACGGTTTCATACCGACAGTATAGTCTGAAACGCGATAATGTGCTATAATCTTTCGCATGAACACAAAAAAATTATCGGTGCTTTCGGCGGCCTGCGTGTGCGCCGCGGCACTTTTTTGCCTGACGACGGTTTCTTTTCATGCGGACATTTCGCTGGCGGCGTTCCCGCTGGGGCTTGCGTTTACGGCGGTGACGGCGTTTTTCGGCGTGCGGCGGGTGTTCCGCGCGGGGGCGACGGCGTGCATTCCCGTGTTCCGCGAACTGTTGCAGTATCTGCCTTACGTGCTGCTGATTGCGTTCGTGATCCGCCGGGCGGGCGCGTCCGGCACGCCGACGGTGCTTGACGCGGTTTCGGTGCTGTGCTGGATTGCGGCGAGCGTGCTTGCGGTCATCGTCCTGCATTATCTCAGTCCCAAGCGGGTGGAGGCGTATTTTGACGGCTATACCGTCCCCCCCAAGCCGAAGCGGAAAGGAATGCGCTGGCTCGCGCTGGAAACGGTCAGCTGGATTGACGCGCTCGTGCAGGCGGTGTTCATGGTGCTCCTACTGAACATTTTTATCGTGCAGTTGTACGAGATTCCTTCCGAGTCGATGGTGCCCGAATTCCTGATTAAGGATCGCGTGGTTGTGTTCAAGACGCTGAGCGGACCGAAATTCCCGCTGTCCAACATCGGGTTTCCGTGCCTCAAGGACTACCGCCGGGGCGACATCGTGGTGTTCCGCAATCCGCACTACGCGGACGACCGCAAGAANGAGCTGAAGACGTTCGTGGGGCAGCTGGTCTANATGATTTCGCTGACCAAAGTCAACGTGAACCGGGACGNGGACGGCAATCCTAAGGCCGATCCGCTCGTAAAGCGCGTGACCGGCGTTCCGGGCGAGCAGCTGATGATGCAGGACGGCATACTNTATCATCGGACCANGGCGGACGACACGTTCACCGCCGTCACCGATGACGCGACCTGGGCGGCGTGGAATCTGAACGAGACGAAGGCTGCGGTCAAAAAAGGCATCGAGCAGTTTCCGCTGACGCAGGGCGACTACGACATGATGCTGGACTGCGAGCGGCAGCGGCGCGCGTTTGACACNGCCTCTGCGTCCGTGGAATGCAAGGTGCTTGCCGATCGGTTCCGTGTGTTGGGCGCATTGTTTCCCGGAATCGAAAAGACGGGGACGGCGGCGTTCTCACCGAACGATTTGCTTATGTTCACGGTCGTGCAGACTCCGTTCGGCGGTTNTTANGAACATAACCTGCTGACCGACCGCGTTTCGCTTGCGATGACGTATCGGCTTTTGCAGGCGACCGATGGCGCGGACTGGTTCAGCCGTTTTATGACCGGCTGGACGGACAATCGACCCGATTTTGCGGGCGACCGTTATGCGGAGGCGAATTATACGCTCAACTTGATGATTAAGCTGACGTTCGGGCGGATTGTCGTGCGCAACATGGAACTGCTGCTGGCGGGCGTTCAGCCGTCACTGTGGAACAGCAGCGACGCAAGGCGGAGCGGCTATGCCGCGCAGGCGCAGATGCTGAGCAATTATATGCTTTTGCTTGACCGGCGCAATATGCCCGTATTTCCCCCGAACGACGCGGAGGGCAACGCGCAGTATATTCCCGAACACTGCTATTTTATGATGGGCGACAACCGCTTCAATTCGCTGGATATGCGCCACAGCTATGACGAATGGATAACGCCGCTCACGCCGCACGATGCCTATTCCGTCACCTATTACACGAATATGCAGCCGCAATATGTTCCTCGCGGCCGCATCCTCGGTACGACGGCGTATCGGTTCTGGCCGTTGCATCGTTCCGGCGTTCCCGGACATACGGGAAAGTAGCGGCTTTATCTTCCGTGGCACATCTTGTATTTTTTGCCGCTGCCGCAGGGGCAGGGATCGTTCCTGCCGACTTTGGGCATGGTGCGGCGNACGGTCTGGCTTTGCCCCGTGCTTGCGCCTGCCATCGTGCGGCTTGCCTGCTGTTGCGCCTGCATCGCGTTGAACGGACGTGCCGACTGCGCCTGCTGTGACAGCGACTGCGCTTCCTGGTGCTGTGCCTGCATGTTCACCGCGCGTTGCTGTNCGGGCTGCGGATTCGGGTTTACCTGCACACGCACCTTGAACACGCGGCTTGCCACGTCAATACGGATCTGCTCGGTCATCGTGTCGAACTGGTTGAAGCCGTCGAGCTTGTATTCGGTGAGCGGATTGCGTGACGCATAGCCGCGCAGGTGTACTGCCTCGCGCAGGCTGTCCAGGAATTCCAGCTGGTCAAGCCATTTGCGGTCAATCAGCTGAATGTACTGGTAGCGGATGAACATATTCAGGTTCTGTTTGCCCGCCAACGTCTCTTTTTCGGTCAGGTCGTTCTGAAGCAGCGCGACGACGGCATCTTTGGTCAGCCGGTCGTTCGGCAGCTGTATGCCAAAATGTGTGCGGATTTTTTCGAGCAGCTCGGACTGCGCGGCGCTGCTTTTCTTGGCGCGCTCGTAATCGGCAAACCATTCGTCAAGATAGTCGTTCGCCGTGAGCATAATGCGCTCGCTCAGGTTGTCGTCGGCAAGGATGCCGTCGCGCTGGTGGTAGATGTACTCGCGCTGCTCGTTCAGCACGTCGTCGTAGTCGATGAGGTTCTTGCGGATCTCAAAGTTGCGCTCTTCCACTTTTTTCTGCGCTTTTTCGATGCCTTTCGTGAGCCAGGGATGATAAATCGGCTCGCCGGGCTGCATGCCGATCCGGCTCATGATATGTTTCATGCGCTCGCCGCCGAACAGGCGCATCAGGTCGTCGTCCATGGAAATGTAGAATTTCGAGCGGCCGGGGTCGCCCTGACGGCCCGAACGTCCGCGCAGCTGGTTGTCGATACGGCGGCTTTCGTGCCGTTCCGTGCCGATGACGTACAACCCGCCGAGGTTCTTCACTTCCTCGTAATCCTTGAGCCACTGCTCTTTTTCCTTGGCGTAGGCGGCTTCGTACTGCTCGCTCGTGGCGTTCGTCCCCGCGCGTTTTTTCGCCCTGAATTCGGGGTTGCCACCCAGCTTGATGTCTGTTCCGCGCCCCGCCATGTTCGTCGCGACGGTGACCGCGCCTTTCGCGCCCGCCTCGGCAATAATCAGTGCCTCGCGCGCATGGTTCTTTGCGTTCAGCACTTCGTGGCGGATTCCCCGGCGCGTCAGTATTGCCGAAAGATGCTCGGATTTTTCCACGCTCACCGTGCCGATAAGNACCGGCTGTCCTTTTTCGTGCGCGGCGGCGACTTCCTGCGCGATGGCGTGCCATTTGTCGTCTTCGTTCAGGTACACTTCGTCCTGCTCGTCAATGCGGGCGACGGGCTTGTGCGTGGGAATGACCACCACGTCGAGCTTGTAAATCTTGGCGAATTCCACCGCCTCTGTCTGCGCCGTTCCCGTCATGCCCGAAAGCTTGGTATACATACGGAAGAAATTTTGGAACGTGACGGTCGCCATCGTGCGGTTGCGCTGCGCGATGCGCAGGTGTTCTTTCGCCTCGATTGCCTGATGCAACCCGTCGGAATAGCGGCGCCCCTCAAGCACGCGCCCGGTGAATTCGTCAACGATTTCGACCTTGCCGTCGCGCACCACGTAATCCACGTCTATGGCATACAGGTAATGCGCGCGCACTGCCTGCGTAAAATAATGCACGAATTCAAAGCAGTCCTCGTCAAACACCGATCGGTCGGCGGGAATCAGGTTGTGCTTGTGCAGGATGTCGTTGATATGGTTCATGCCGAAGTCGGTGAACGACACGCGCCGCGATTTTTCGTCCAGCTTGTAGTCGCCTTTCATCGCCTTGCGCTCTTCCGGGGTCATCTGCACTTCGTCGGGATAATCGTCGGTCGCGGGATCTTTTTCCACTTCCTCCAGCTCGCCCACATATTTGTCCACTTCGTGGTATTTGTAGGTGTCGTCCTCGCCCGCGCCGGAAATGATGAGCGGTGTGCGAGCCTCGTCAATCAGGATGGAGTCGATTTCGTCAACGATGCAGAAATTGAACCCGCGCTGCACTTTGCGGGTGATGTCGATCTGCATGTTGTCGCGCAGGTAGTCAAAGCCGAATTCGTTGTTCGTGCCGTAGGTCAGGTCGCAGGCGTAGTTCTGTCGGCGGACATCGTTGTCCATGTTGGAAAGGATTGTGCCTACCGTCTGCCCGAGGTAGGCATAGACGGGACGCATCCAGTTTGCGTCGCGCTCGGCAAGGTAGTCGTTCACGGTGACGATGTGCACGCCGTTGCCGCTCAGGCTGTTCAGGTATGCCGCGGCGACGCACATCAAGGTCTTGCCTTCGCCCGTCTTCATTTCGGTGATCCTGCCGGAATGAAGGACGAGCGAGCCGAGGATCTGCACGTCGTATGCCCGTTCGCCGAGCACACGGTACGCCGCCTCACGTGCGAGCGCGAATGCCTCCGGCAGGATGTCGTCCAGTGTCTCGCCCTTTGCGAGCCGTTCTTTGAAAATCTGTGTCTGCTTCGGAAAATCTTCGGCGGGCAGCGACTGCGCCCACGCTTCTTTTTCGTTTACGGCAGCCAGCAGCGGCTGCAATTTCTTTACGTCGCGCTCATTCTGGTTGCCAAAGATGAACGCCAAAACTCTGTCTAGTCCCATATCATAACTATACTTGGAATGACGGGAAAAGTCTACTATAAAATATCGGGGCGTTTTTTGTGCGTCGGTCGCNGGGATTCGCCCATCATGCGCGCCTTGGTGATTTTTGCGTNNGGGTCTTTTTCCNGGTGGCGCAGGATCGCTTCCTCCACCTTGCGCTTGTTCGNCTCGCCAAAGTCGAACAAATCTGCCTGGCGCGGCGCGGATCGGTCGGTGATGTTCTGGGCGGCAATGCCGAGCAGGCGGATGCCGCGCCCGTTTTCGTATTTTTTATAGAAGAGTTTTTTCGCGCGCTCGAACATGTCGTCGGTGGAAGAGAAATCACGGTCGCCTGTCTCCTGTACGCTCACGGTGGTAAAATCGTCGTAGCGGATTTTTATGCCGAGCGAGCTGCTGCGCCGTTTTTCACGCAGCAGGCGGAACATCACGGTGTAGCTCAGTTCAAGCAGGGCGGTGTCGATCGCGTCCCGGTCGGTCAGGTCGTAGCGGAACGTGTTTTCCGCGCTCACCGAATGGTTTTTCGCGGGCGTGAACGTGTCGTTTTCCCTGCCGCGCACGGTGTTGTACAGGAACGCGCCGCCCGCCTGCCCCAAAATGCCCTGCAAGAACGGCAGCGAGTGGTCGTGGACTGCCTTGGTGGTGCGTAGGCCCGCGTCGTGCAGGGCGGCGAGCGACTTTTTCCCGATGCCCCAGACTTTTTCCAGCGGCAGGGCGAGCATGAACGATTCTTCTTCCCCGGCGGGAATCTGGCAGAATCCGTCCGGCTTTTGCAGTCCCGATGCGATTTTTGCCAGGTATTTTGTCGTCGCCATGCCCACGGAGACGGTCAGCCCGGTCTCTTGGCGCACGGCCTGCTTGATGCGCCGCGCGGTGTCGGCGGGATTCCCGAACAGGCGTTCCGTCCCGGTCAGGTCGATGAACGCTTCGTCCACGCTCATCTGCTGCACGTCGGGCGAGTAGCGCGAGAATATCGCCATCACTTCCTGCGACTTCTCATGGTAGCGCGCCATGTCGCCGCGCACGTAGATGCCGTCGGGGCAGAGGCGCACGGCCTGGAACAGCGGCATTGCCGAATGCACGCCGTACTCGCGCGCCTCATACGATGCGGTGGAGACGACCGCGCGCCGGTCGCCGGGAGTGCCGCCCACGATAACGGGCTTGCCTTTCCAGTCCGGGTGGTCAAGCTGCTCGACCGAGGCGAAAAAAGCGTCAAGGTCGATGTGCAGGAACACGGGCTGCATCAATCACCTCCGCCGACACGCTGGCTGTGGCGCTCCTGCCGGTAGACGGATTCCTCGTCCGTGGCGTACCATGCGGTCACGGTGATTGTGTCTACGTCTTCCGGGGGAGTCTCATAGAGTATCGTCATCGTCTGCGGCGGAAAATCGGGGACGATGAACGTGGCTGTCTTGGTCTCTTCGTTCACCGTGTAGTCGTAGTTTGCGTCAAAAAGCGGTATGGCGGATTCGGAAGAGAGCGTGATGTCGTAATGCGCGGCGCGTTCTTTTGCCGTGATGGTGACGTTCCGCGTCGTCATGCCGTGAAAGTCGTCCTGCGTTATCGAAATGGCGAACGTGCCGCGGTCTTCGGCGACGGCGCGTATCTGCCGGACCGAGCGGCGCATCATCTGCCGGGAAAAGACGGACAGCGCGGCAATAAACAGCAGCGTCACTGCCATGATGACGAGCGTGGACAGCGACCCGTGGAAAGCCATGGTCTTGAGCGAAAACCTGCCGTTCCCCGCGTACACGTCAAGGCTCACGAGCATCCGCAGCCACATGATCAGGAACGGAAAGACGAGCATGGCAAGCAGCAGGTTGTACAGCGGCGGCGAGAACACGAGCGGCCGCAGGTCAATGTAATAGCCGTGCTTGAGCAGCTGGTACACGTAGGGCAAGAACGGCAGCAGCATCAGGAACACGGAGAGCGCGAGCGGGACGATGCGCTTTGCCTTCCGCGCGACATAGATAAGCGCGTATTCGATCAGGAACAGGGCGAAGAACGAAAGATCGACCGCCGTGAACACAAAGATGTTCATGATGCCCGAAAGGTAGATGAGGTAGCCGTGCGTGACCTGCTCGGTCGAACCGCGCCGCGACTGCCAGACGGCGAACAGGACGGATATGAAAAACAGCGCGATCAGCAGTTTTGTGCCGAACTGCATGACCGGCGATGCGCGCGCGAGCAGGAATGTGCAGCACAGCTGCCCCAGCCAGAACGAAAAGTACGTCACCGCAATCGTCAGCGGAATGAGATACCAGGTGCGCTTGAAATCCTGCCCGTAGTCCCTGCCGTTTTTCCCCACGAACGAGAACGAGCACAGGATGAGCAGGAACAGCGTCCCNAGAATCAGGCAGCACAGGAAGAAAAATCGCTCGCCGATCCAGCCGTTCGCCAGCGGATGGGGCAGGCGCAGAAAAAGGTAATGATTGTCCCATAATTCCGTGTCCTGCGGGGAGAACTGCCCGGCAAAGGCGGCGAGCGCGTCCAGGGCTTGTTCCGACGCGAGCGTGACCGCCGCCGCAGGAATGCCGTTCATGATGCACGCCGCCATGCGCCGGTCGCCGCGCAGGAATCCCGCGCGGTACAGCGATGAAAAGAGGTGCGGATAATGGTACGGGATGCCCGCGCGGTCGAACGCTTCCGTCAGCTGCTGGGCAAGCCAGCGCGGCGTTATCATGCCTGCGTTGCCCGTCAGGATAGCGGTCGAATCCGCAAAGCGCACGGCGACCGCCGCCGCGCGGTCGTTCTCCTCAAAATCCTGCGCGAACACGCCCGTGCCCGAAAGCGCGGGATTGAACGGCGAGTCGTCCTGCGCGGCGAACAGGACGATTACGTTACAGGGAAGCGCCGTTTCCCGAAGCTGCCGCAGGAACGCCGTCAGGGCATCGCGGTGCGCGAACGCCTCTTCCTGCAAGAAAGAGAGGATAATCGTGTCGCGCTGGGAATCCTGCGCCGCCGGGGCGGGATTCGCCGCNNCCAGGTACACTGTCAGGTTGAACGGGAATTCGTCCTGCGCCGTGGCGGCAAGCTGGTCGCGCGCGCAGAAAAATCCGCCCCGCGTCAGCTCGTCCTCAAGCATGAACGAAAGCGTGCTGCCGGCAGGATCGGCTGCGCCCGCCGTGGCGAGAAACAGGCAAAGGATCGGAATGAGCAGTGTCGCGCGCATCGTTTCATATAGTATAGAACATTTCCCGACTGTTTACAATGTGGCAGATATTATATATAATGTGCGACAAGATTGGAGAAAACGTGCATGGACAAAAAGTTTACCCTGAATTTGCCGCTGAAAGTTATCCTCACGGAAACGGGGACATCCCATTTTTTGAATGCGAACAAGAAGCTCCTGCGTTTTAAGCTTGCCGACAACACCGAAGAATACGGCATTTCGCTCAGCCCGTTTTCCCCGCAGTCAATCCAGAACATGATTTTGGTGGACTATATTTCCAAAATCGAGATTTCGATGTCCGACTTTGTGTCCGTCCGGCAGGAAGTGATGGATTTGTCGAAGGTCATCGTGTATTCCGTGCTGTACAAGCAGTTTGACCGGCAGGTGTTCAGCGAGATCGTCAAATGCGAGTGTGTGAAAAAGCACAACCGCGTCAACCCGGCGCAGATTATCGACGAGCGCACGCGCATTTCCGACGTCCAGCTGCGCCTGTTCCTCGCGCGGAAAGACGCGGCGATTCAGGGGGCGCGGAAAAGCATCCTCGATTCCCTGTGGCAGTCCATTATGGACAACAAGGAATTTTCGCCCGAAGAAAAGAACATCTACCTGCTGATGACCGAAAAATTCCTCAACCGGCTCAGCCTGATGAACTGGTACATCATCGTCAGGTTTTACAAGGCNCCTGGCTTNCCGGAAATGACGGCGGTAATCCGCCGGCTGCTCGCCAGGTACATGGACAAGTCGAAGGTCGCCGAATATATTTCCATCTTGGTCATGGAGCTGGCGTTGAGCAGCGAGACCACGAACCTGCGTCAGGAGGCGAAGAATATGTATCCCGACGTGGTGAATATCGACACGCTTATTTTTGACCCGGAGGCGCGGGCGAAAATCGTGGCGGAAATGGCGCGCAAGCACCGGCAGGTGTTTTTGTCATGGAAACTCGGCGGCAGCTCGGCGGCGATCGGAAAACAGGGGCGGTTGCAGGTGATGCTCTACAACCGTGACGATGAATTCCAAGAGGTGAAGGAGCTGATTGAATCAAAGTCGGCATCCGACCTGAACCGCAAGAGCCTGATTGATTTTTACCGGGAAATTCCCGAAGGCGAGCGGGGCACGGATTTGGGCATGTATTATTTTTCGTATCTTGACGACGCGTGCAAGAAAGTGAACGTCAAGTTTGAGTCTGTCGTCAACCAGTTTTCTTCCGGCGGCTTGATGGTCATCAGCCTGAATTTCAATTTTTAGGCAGTATGCGCGGCGTTCTTGCGTTTTTCAGGCGATGTATTGTCCTCTCATGCGGTGCGCTCTGCCTTGCGTCCGTCTCCTGCGCGGATTCCGAGCCGGATGTCGTCTCCGCGACGGGCGCGATGGTCTTCGATTATGCCACGGACGAATCGCTTCCGGCTTCGCGGCTTGCGGTGTTCGTGCAGACAGAAAGCGACGTGCGGCGCGTGTCGTCCCTGCTGGTGGTGCACAAGGAAACGGGCTACCGGTGGTATGTGACCGCGCCGGGTATGCTCAAAGGCGGCGACAAGCAGTGGGCGTGCGCCCCGCACCTGCTTCCCCCCGAAAACGCCCGGATTCCTGAGGGCGACTATGCGTTGTGGTACACCGACGCGGCAGGCGAGGAAGCCGAGTCGGCTTTTACGGTCGCCTATGCGGAAAAACTGTTCGGCACTAAGGCGGACGGCGTTGCCTCGCTGATGACGGGGGCGACCGAGGATTCGCTCGCGCTGTATGATAAAAACGATGTGCTCATCTATTTTGGCAAGCGGAAAAACGGCTGGAATGACAACGCGGATATCCTGCGCGACTACGGCACGGCATATTATGTGCGCCATTGCATTGCCGCCGACGGCAACCGCGTGGTCTGCCTGTTGCCCGCCGAGTATCTGCTGGCGCAGGACGAAGAGNCGGGCGGCGCGGACGAGGCGGCGAGCGATGATTGATACTATGCCAAGCGCAGGACAGGAGCAGCCGCCGCGCCGGGAGATACGCACGTTCGTGCTGCGTTCGGGGCATTTTACCCCCGCTGAGCGCAAGAATTACGAGGAACTGCACGGCGATTTCTGCGTCCCGTATGAGAAAAAGACGCTCGACTTTCAGGCGGTCTTCGGGAACGCGCGTCCGACCGTGATAGAAATCGGCTTCGGCATGGGAAAGGCGACCGCAATCATCGCGCAGCAGCATCCCGGCATAAACTATATCGGCATTGAGGTGCATAAGCCCGGCGTGGGAAAACTGCTCGGCGAGATACGGGATCGCGGCCTGACGAACCTGCGCATTGTCGAGCATGATGCGATGGAAGTGCTTGCCGACCAGATCGCGGACGAATCCGTCTCCGCGTTTCATATTTTTTTCCCCGATCCGTGGCAGAAAAAACGCCACTGCAAACGCCGCCTTATCCAGCGTCCGCGCACCGACCTGCTTGCCCGGAAACTGGTCCGCGGCGGCTACCTGTATTTTGTGACCGACTGGCTTCCGTATGCCGAATTCGGTCTTGCGGAGCTGACGGCGACCGCCGGGCTGAAAAACAAATACGATGGTTTTGCGCCACGGCAGGAATGGCGGCCGGAGACGCGGTTCGAGCAGAAAGGCCTGGACGCAAACCGCGTGATAACCGAAGTGCTGTTCGAGAAGGCGTGATGACAGATTTATTTGACATAGACGAGACGGCTTACGTCAACGATTTGGCGAAGCGCATCAAGGCATATCAGGACGCGTATTATAACGGGGCGGGCGTGATTTCTGACGCNGAATTCGACGCGCTGTGGGACGAGCTCAAGGCGCGCGANCCNCAGNATCCGCTGTTGCAGCGCGTCGGCGCGGACAGCGGCACGTTCGCCAAGCGCGCGCANATCATGCCGATGGGAAGCCAGGAANAGGCGGCTGATCCAGAACAGTTTTTGGCATGGACNAAAAATCACCGCTACGACGANTANCTGGTCGAGTACAAGNTGGACGGCGCGTCGCTTGAATTGCAGTACGTGCNCGGCGAGCTTGCCTGTGCGGTCACGCGCGGCGACGGCTCGGTGGGCGACGACATTACGGCGAACGCGAAGAAAATGCAGGGCGTGCAGGCAGCGCTGTTCGGCGAGGACGGCAAGAAAAGCGACTTTACGGGCGGCATCCGCGGCGAAGTA
>WFLX010272800.1_pt1 | contig 11448 bp, 11 predicted proteins | sample 4967041 | NCBI WGS metagenome assembly WFLX01 (sample SAMN12857096, study PRJNA449069) | gut metagenome | isolation source: stool from male and female vole | host: Microtus ochrogaster | place: USA:Florida | collected 2017 | reverse complement strand
GTCTGCTACCATTGAAGTAGCGATAAGAACCTCGGATACGTTGCCAACAATAGCGATGGCTTTAAATACTTTGTTCATTGTTAATTGTGTTATTATTCGTTATTTATTCTATTTTCTTCATATATAAGGCGTTGAGTTGTTTTGTAGGGGGCAATAAAAAAGAAGGATAACCCTAGCTTCGCAGCCAAGATTATCCAGGTTTATGATAATAAAAATTACAAAAAGAAATATTTTTTTTTCTGAAGTGAGTTAGTTCTAACTTCACAGTCGGAACTATCCAAAGTGAAATTTGAACATATATTTATCGAAATTTTTGAATTCTTCCACTATTAAGGATTTAGTCCCCATCAATTCCCCATTCTTTTCCTTTTATCAATCCGGCAAAAGCACTCCATCGATAGTCGTTAAGGTATTTGGGTACTAAGGACGGCCAGACATTAATCGATTTAAGAGAATTGCAACCATTGAATATCGTCTTGTCATGAATATAGGGTGGAAGTAACGTTTTGATGTTGATTTCTTGCAATGTGCTACATCCATTGAAAGCATAATTCCCTATTGATTTTACATTGGATGGCAATGTCAGCTCGGTTAATGACTCACATCCACTTAATGCAGAGTCCGCTATTATTTCTAGGGATTCAGGAAATGCCACTTCCCTCAAATTTGAGCATCCACCAAAAGAATGGTTGCCAATTAGGTAAAGATATTCTGGGAGCATTATATTCTCTAAGGAATGACAGTCATAGAAAGCATTATCCTCCAATCTAAGGATGCACCCGAAGTATCTGAACTCTTTGAAGCTCTCTATATCAGTGCCTCTAAATCGATTACTGAGCTGTTGAAGTCGTCTAATATCCCCCAATCTCTTATTTCCCATGATTTCTGAAACAATCGGGTCTTCAAATTCCACCAAGTTACTATCCCCGAAGTTAATGAACTCTCCTGTTTCTTGAATATATACCCTATGAGGTGCCGGCATCCATGATTCTTTGGCTATCTCATACTCTTCTAATGTCCTAAATGTCATTATGATAATTCTTTAATTGGTTAAAATGAGGTTTCAGCCCTGTTTCCGAAGCGGTCATTGACAATTCACTCGAACCATTTGTGCCGTTACTTCATCCGCAGAGCCTACTCCCATAAATAAGACTCTGAAGCCCTCACATCGGAATTTTTCTTATGTTGTAGAGCATAAACGCAATGTCATGTCGTGATTTTTCACTATCTTTGCACCAAATTTAATTTTATTGAAATGGAAGATCTAAATCGACTAAAAGTAGTCTTATGTGAAAAGAAGAGAACGAGCAAGTGGTTGGCAGATGAACTTGGTAAGAATCCTGCTACGATAAGTAAGTGGTGTACCAATGTTATCCAACCCGATCTACCCACTCTTCGGAAGATAGCAGACTTACTAGATGTTGATGTTAAAGATTTGATTACAAGCAGTAAAAAATGAATAAACTTGATATAGAAAATATTCATATCTATGAAGGTAATGCCAAAGATTATTACCATCTTTGGGCACCTCCAACCGTTATCGTTTGCGATGGGCCTTATGGAATAAATGGTTATCCTGGTGATTTGTTAAGTCCTGAAGGCTTGGCTGATTGGTACGAGGAACATATCATTGAGTGGAATAAGTATGCCACCCCTAGAACCACCCTTTGGTTTTGGAATACGGAACAAGGATGGGCTAGCGTCCACTCTACCTTGTTACGTCTTGGATGGGAGTTTAAAGCTTGTAATTTTTGGAATAAAGGTATGAGCCATGTAGCAGGAAACACCAATACAAAGACTATCTCACATCTCCCAATTGTATCTGAAGTGTGTGTCCAATATGTCAAGAAACCATCTTTCGATGTGAATGGAAAGTCAATGACAATGAAGGAATGGTTAAGATACGAATGGGGAAGAACAGGGCTTCCGTTTTCGAAAACTAATATTGCATGTGGTGTTGTCGATGCTGCAACAAGGAAGTATTTCACAAAATGCCATTTGTGGTATATGCCCCCTGCTGAAATGTTTGGCAAAATAGCGGCTTATGCAAATGAGTTTGGGAAGGAAGATGGGAAACCTTACTTCTCAATCGATGGATTAAGTCCTCTTACCGAAGAGGATTGGGCAATGCTGAAACCAATATTTAATTGTCCTTTTGGTATGACTAATGTTTGGGAAACCCCTCAACTCAGGAATAAAGAAAGATTGAAGAAAGAGTCTAAAGCGATTCATCTTAACCAGAAACCTTTAAATTTAATAAGGGCTATTATTGAAATGTCCTCAAATGAAAACGATGTCATTTGGGATCCATTCGCAGGTCTATGCACTACTGCTATCGCTGCAAAAGAATTACATCGAGTTTGCTTCTGTTCTGAAATAAGAAGTGAAGTGTACGATATTGCGGCAAGTCGCATCAAACAACAGGAACTAACATTGCCATTATGAACAATATTCTAGCACAGGAAATTCTCCGAAAAGCTAGTCTTTCGTTAGAAGGTCTAGCAAATCGAATAATAGATGTAGTAGATGTAAAACGACCACCATCTATCGATTATGCTTTAAATTTATCTAAAGTCGTTTCCAAGCTCTCTCCTTTGCTTGGAAATATGATAGAGTTTAATACGATTGACCTTTTGAATACCTATGATTGGAATAATCAGGGCATTTGGGAACGTCAAGATCCTGGATTCCCAGATGCAACGTTTAAAAGTACAGTCATTAAGCCGAATCCTGGAATTGAAATAAAAGCATGGTTCCCTTTTGCTACAGAAATTACGGCAAGGTTCAAAGAAAGTCAGAAGATTTTTCTCGCCAACCCATATATCAATGTTGCCCTAATAGCATGGTTGCCAGAACATGTCATTTGGGGTAAACCGAAAATAATTAATGTTCTTGTTGTCTCAGGGCAGAGTGTAGCAGAGGCCAGAGATATGCACTACCATCGACCTCCTTCTTATATCGTATTGGAGCCAGAAGATACAAGTGAACGCACAGGAAATCTTCAACAGACAAATACTAATGGATTTAAATTCCAAGAAGATAAAAGTGATATTCAGGAGGCTGCCAGAATAGTCAGAACTTGGGGCTCAGACAAATTGGCATATGATCCTAATGATATGTATCAAGCTTTAATTAAGGAGCTTCAGAGTCAATTTGTTTATCGGTTAGACACCAACTATGCTAAGATAGATCGTATTGAACATTCGGAAATTGAAAGTTTCAAAACAAAGGTAGAAGAAACTATATTTCAAGGGAAGAAAATCAGAGAATGGAGTCGACTCCTATCTGGCAAAGCCGATGAAACTACTTTAAGAGAAGAGCTTAAAAAATTATTATGAAGCTTTTAAAACAAACTTCAGAAGCTTTATAGGTAGAATGTTAAGCGATGTAGTATATATCACAGGTTAATCGAATCAGCTATCAATAATGGAACAATACATCAAGTTAATATACGACAAGAAAGGTGAAATCAATGGGCAACTAATGCGCCAGAAAAAACCTCCAATGTTCAATGACTGCACTGATGGTTCAAGAAGGCGTGGTATTCTTAGCGCACCATGTCGTTCTGAAGCTGATTTGTCTTTCTTCGCAGCAACTTTATATGTTGTGATTTATGAGGAAACGAAAGGTGAGAGAAATGGAGAGCAAAAGACAAAGGTTCAGTTGGGGAAGTTTGCTAAAGATCCGTTCACTTTATATGTTGCAATCCTTCGCCATAACTATGCTCATAGTCAGGATATTCTCTTTGATAGAAAACTAACGATAAAAGACGTTTATCAAAAATATTTAGGGAAAAACGATGACCCTAAAACTGAAGAAGATTATCAAGCAATCCAATTGGGGCTGCTTAAGGATTTCATTGCTTTCCTTGNAAAGATTTCTGACAGTNTANTCTCTAAAAATTTATCAATCTTAANTNAAAATGGGAAACCAGTTAAGGGTATAATTCAAAAAGACAAAAAAGGACACCTTTATTGTGAGAAGGTGATGCTTTCTAGAATTTTTGCACCTTACATTGGCTGCGAATGTCAATTAGATTATATAGTCAACAACACATATCCGGGTATTCAAAAGAAATTTCCGTATTATGCTTTTTCATTTACATATATCTTAGTTAATGAGGAAGGTATTATCGAGGAAACTGACGGTGCGCTTCATTGCGGCAATATTGCATTGCCTTCTAAAATGAAGAAGTATGTTGGGAAAGGAATAAGAATTACACAAATTCGTCCTAATATCGACAGACAGTCAGTTTATAAAGTATTTATGAAAGATTTTGAAATTCTGAAAAATACAACTTTTGAAGTAAAGCCATCGATTGAAATAGGAGAAGAGTATTCAGTAGAAGTGGATGAAGATGGTAATACTCATGTAGGGAATGTCTTTATCGGTAAGAAAAAAGAATGTAAAAAAGGCGATATAATTAAGGTCAAGAAAATTCATAAGGAAGGCTTAAGAACAACTGTCCCGGCGAAATATCCCTTTTTGGCTGCCGATATAGAGATTGTGAGGACAAGTTATGGGATTGCCAAAATTTATACAGTAAGAAAAGATGAAGAAAGTAATCTCCATGCAGATAATATGTTATTCTCACCAACTGCAAAGATCGCATTAGGAGATCGAGTTCTGGTTTTTCAGGTTAAGGTAAACAAAGATAAAAAGTTGCAGGCAAAATATCCCCTATTAGTTAAGAGTTACGCTGTCTTAAATTCTGAAAATCCATTAGCGGAGGAGAAAGCTACTGAAGTAGTCAATAGATTTATAAAGTTCTTAGAAAAGGGTAAAGAAGGACTCATGTGGTTTGGATCTGCAATCGTCAAAGTTATCCTCATTATTTTGGGTAAATCTAACGTTTTAAAAAAGTAACTATGCCACCGTTAACAACAGAACTTATTATAACAATACAGCAACTATCTGGTATCGGAAACAAAACGATATTCAAGATTGTAGAGCAGGTAAAAACTCCTATTACCTCTCTACCCGAATTATGTGATTTTTGGTCTTCTCTGAAAGGAAAGAAACTGGAGGCCATCACTTCTAATGATTTGGAGGAAGCAAATGGGTTAGCTCGACGTATTATAGATATAGCAGACAAAGAGGGTGTTGGTGCCATATCATTCTATGACCCTGAATATCCAGAAATTTTGAGGTCATGTGTCGATGAGCAAGGCAAACTGGATCCTCCCCTCATTCTGTATTATCGTGGGAATATTAAAGCTCTGGAGAAACCGGGAATAGCTGTTATAGGAACAAGAGAACCTACACCTAATGGAGAAAAGGCAGGTATTCATTTTGCAGGTGAGTTTGCAAAGAGAGGATATAACATCGTTTCTGGACTTGCTATTGGCTGTGATACTACAGGGCATAAAGGAGCATTGGAAGTGGGAGGCTTTACAACTGCATTTTTAGCTAATGGTTTAGATTGGGATTCCATATATCCCAAGGAAAATCTCGAACTAGCTAAACGGATTGTTGATAATGGTGGCCTATTATTGAGTGAATACGCCATTGGACAACCTTGTGGTAGATTTGGCTTGGTAGCAAGGGATAGATTGCAAGCAGGCCTATCTTTAGCCACTATCGTTGTTCAGACAGGAGAGAAGGGAGGTACCATGCACGCTGTAAATGCCACACTTGCATCAGGTAAACCTCTGTTTGCAGTAGAGTATAAGAATCCCATTGATTATACCCATGAAAAGGTGCAAGGTAATGTGATGCTTATAAAAACTATGGGCGCACATCCATTGCGATCGTCTGAAATTGATAAAGCGGTGGAAATCGTGAAAGGTAAAAACGAGTCTCCCACTCATAGCTATTCACAACCATCTTTATTTGACTGAGCCATGAGAAGCATTATTTTTGATTTAGATCTCACTTTGATTGATACAACTTGTTTGGAAGCATTTAGGCACAACAAACAGTGGCAAGAAGCATATAAGCATATTCCTGATACCACTATGTATGAAGGAGTGGCCGGGGTGTTGGATATTATCAGAAAACATAATATCCCCTGCGCTATCGTCAGCACTTCGCCAAGACCATATATAGAAAAGATTGTAGCCCATTATAATCTTCCCATTCAGCATATTGTATCTTACCATGATGCAAAGCCTATCAAACCACATCCTGCGCAGATGTTTAAAGCNCNNGAGCTACTGTGNAAGAATCCAAAANAGGTCATTTCNTTTNGAGATAGGGTTATAGACATTCAGGCTTCAAATGCAGCCGGTATCGAAAGTGTTGCTTGCTTTTGGGGTACAAAGGAGAAGGGAGAGCTGCTTCGTTCAGGATATTCCCACGCTATCATTAGACCCGAAGAGATTCTAACTTTAATTCGATGAGCCATGCTTAGACCAGCGTCCGCAGAATATGTAGATGGAGTGAAACTACTTCATGCTCAATTTGCTAAAGCTGCTTTAGAAGCTTTTAACTATGCTTCAAAGTNCCTTCAGTNACCACNGGCTGAACTCAAAAGAGATCCCAAAGAAAGAATATATAAGGTTTTCTTTGACTTTAAGAGTGGAGAAAGTCAATTAGAACACTCTTTAGCTGGTCATTTTGTGTTCGGAAAATATATTTGCAGATTCCTCCCTATAAAGATGGATTATGCTCTGGCATTTCCTGTGAGAGATCATTCAGGATGGGATGAGGCTGATAATAGAAAGGGTCTAATACTTGGTCAATTAGAAGATTTGATATTGAAAAAAGGGACTGTAATATTCTATTTTGCTCCAAAGAAAGACTCCAGAGTTAATTATCCTCTATACAAAGCCTATCTTAAAACCTCGAAGGATTCATTAACACCGCTTTTTAAAGCGACTGATGATCTTGGGAATATCGTTGCATCGTTCCCAGATATAGAGTTTCTAAAGTTGCTAGATTTACCTTCTGAATTTACGGATAGAGAATATTCATTAGTTGGCAAACAGTTCTATGCTCCTTATTCTACCGACAAGGAGGCTTATTGTGTCTTATATGCTCAACTGGACAATCAGTATGATACTAATGCAATACAGGTGCTTAGATGGCTGCCTGAGAAAAAAGGAACGGAAGGAGACCAACTATTAGGGATTGCACCTAACGGAGGGGATGTATTCTTTGAACTAGGTCATATTTCCAGAACTGAGAATGCAGACCTTCATTCATTTATGGTAGAGAATGAGAGTCGCCTATTATTCGGAAAGATTGCTGACAATAAGATAAAAATTATGGGTGGCGTTAAATTTTTCCAGACCAATGATCTCAAATATCCTCGGTGTTTGTATCACATTGAAGTAAAATGAATGCTGCATTAACATACATATTCAAACATAAACGTTATAAGGAGATTAAGGCTGCTTATAACGAAGCCACCACAACGTATAAATCTTCATTAGAGGTGTGGTTGGAACATGGGTCAATCTCATTTACCGATACGTTTGAATTTAAGACTCTTGTTGCGGATAAATTCGGACTCTTACAGACTATCCATGCCTGGATTAAAACCTATAATGATATTAAAAGGACTGCGAGTTCAGGATTAATCTATTTCTATTCTGAAAGAGGAATTAAACCTGTACCAAATCCCAAATTTGAAGATTATAAGATTGTCTCTGAGAATACAACGCTGATAAGAACATATCAACGTTATTATGAAACATATCGAAGGTTGATTGAAAATAACAGAGAGGCGGTTGAATGGTTCAGGGCCAATTCATATAATAATTTCACATTCGATGTGGTAAAAGCGATTGCGTTAGGAGAGCAAAGGATCCTCGCTATTGCTAATGTTCTCAAAAACGCTCATGAGTGTGAGAAAAAGTATTCTAGAGCATGGAAAGTATTCGCCAATGGCAGCACGTTGGATAAAATTCCACTTGATAAACTTGAATCAATTAATAAAAAGAGTTTCGATACAAAGAATCATTTCTTGTATCTCTACGAAATAAACCCCAATCTTATATCCCTAATTTTAGGAGATAAAATGCTCCCTGTAGATTCCTTTTCTAAGGAGGCTATTGAACAGGAAGAAGAGTTGATGATAATCTTAGCTTCCCCAAATGGAGAGCTTCCAAAAGTTGAGATTGAGCCATTTAATGCTAATATTCATCTGGAACCGGGTAAAGAACTGAAACGAGCCATCCTAGACTCTGTAACTTATGGTGAACGATGCAATTTTGTAGATACGTTCTCAATATCAGATTTTTATCAATTACGAAAGGACTTTGACCGTCACGGAGTCTATTTTGATGATGGTGTAAGCTTGGTAAAAAATAATATTGAAGCAGTTAAGGCTTATAACAAAGAAAGAGGTCACGAAGCTAAAACCTATATTGAGGACTATCTTAAAGCTGCTACAGAGGGGTCAGACCTTTACAAGTATATTGAAGAGTATAAGCAACAGAAAGAGAAAAGGGATAATGCTAAACGAATCCAGCGTTATTATTCTAAAGGGTTCGATGCCTTGTTCGGCTCTCTGGATCTTGATACTTGTTCTCTTTCGTATGTAAGTAATGTTATCAACTCGGAAGATAGAATCAAGGTAAAGCACAAAGAGTTAGAAGAAGCTGAACGCAAACGAATTGAAGCTGAGAGGAAAAGGCAGGAAGAAATTCGAATAAGACAAGAAATAGGTAATCTTAAAGCTTGTGTATCTTCATGGAGTCAACCTAATAGAGCTTATGTTAATTGTTTCTCGCTGTATTATTATTATCCGACTACCTGTCCATGGGAGGCATCAGAAGATGAATGGGATGTTAGAAATCTTATTTGGGATTTCAAAGCTAATCCCAATCGTCCTCAAAGTGAATCTGAGATTAAGAGAAGACATGAACGTGCTGTTAATGAGATTTTACCTGATATAAAACGGGTATTATCCAATTTTTTCGGAACACAAAAATCAAAACTCACCTTAGTTTGTATTCCATCATCAAAAAAGATAGTTACTGAACGTCGTTATAAAGACTTTTCCGAAAGGATAAGTAACGAGATTGGACTAACAAACGGATACGATTACGTTCATGTTACCGAGGATGGCGAAGCAGCTCATCTTGGTGGGGGTATGCAAGCACAATTTGCTGTTGATAGTATTTTCTTCAAAGGGAAATATGTTCTCCTTTTTGATGATGTGATTACTAGTGGACGATCAATGGAAAGATTGAAACAAAAGCTTGAATCAGTCGGTGCTATAGTAATTGCCGGTCTATCCATTGGTAGGACCAAACATGAAAGACAAGGAAGCAACCCAATAGATTTAATATGACTCAGTTAGATAGAAATATATTACCAATTCTCTGTTCAAACTATGAAGAGGGTTGTGGCTTCTTTATCGGCCACCACTTTCTTACATCCGGTCATGTTATATCTAAATGTGAAGATCCATTCGTAGAAATACATGGAGAAAAGATATATCTTAACAATCCCAGTTTCTTCCAAAGCGATGAGTTCAATGCGAATGGTTATGACCTTGCTATTTTTGATATTCCATCTTACGGTGGCAATTTGGAACTATTCGAGAATGACATTAAGTCAGGAATGAAGCTAAAAAGTCTTAGTTATAAGTATCTTGGCACAGAGTTTGTTGAATCAGAGGTAACAACCCAAGAACAGGATGGAAACTATTTTTGTGGTATAAGTAAAGCCAATTTGAAAAGTGGAAGTAGCGGCAGCCCAGTTCTCTTGGGTAATAGAGTTGTTGGAATAATGACCAAAGGCAACAATAATGATCTTGATGAGCCTATTATCACTACTCTACCTTTGAACTTTTGTATGTTCCTATCTGCAACAGCAATTCGAAATGTTATATAAGCATGAGTGAATTATCAGCATGTAGTCTTAATGTGCCACAGGTGGTATATAAACCATCTGAGATAATTGGTATCTTCAATTCAATTTTGGCAAAGCAATCTGTTAATGCTCAGGTTGTTTATCTCCGAGGTATATATTTGGCTAATCCAAAGCAAGGTAATTGGACGTATTGTTATGATACTCTCCGTGATGAAGATAGTCAAGAGGAATTAACATTAAGACTAACCCAACACCAACGAGAGAATCTAAAAAATGGTAATCTTGTGAACGTGGGAGGTGTGTTGAATCGTTCAGTATCAAATAAAGGATTTATTCAGATAACACTCAATGTCAGCAGAATCGATATTGTTAAGGAACAAGCTATTGACGAGGCTGAGATAAAGAGGATGGAGCTTAGGCAAAAGAAAGCAGCACTCGGTTTCAAAAACGTAGATTCTGTCTTAGAAGGAATGCTTTTTACAGATCAACGACCGAAGGTTGCACTAGTATTCGCTCAAACGTCGATTACCATGAGTGATTTTCAGGCAGGAATAAATGCCGCCAAGAGTGCTATTGACTTTGAGGAACATCGAGTGAATTTTGCTAATGCGCCAGAACTTATATCATTATTGAAGGAATTGGATAACTCTGATTATGATATAATATCCCTTATCAGAGGTGGAGGTGGCGGAATAGAAAACCTTGATGACCTGTCTGTGCTTGAAGTTATAATAAGCTTGAATACTCCCATCATAGGAGCCATTGGTCATGTGGAAGAGAAATTATTTATTAAGCAACTTGTAGATAAGGCTGCTTCAACTCCTAATGGTCTCGGACAGTACTTCTCTGAAATGGTTGAGAATGTCAATGAGAAAAAGACACGTTCCAGAGCTGTTCTAACAGAGCAAATTAGGAAACAGTTCAAAGACCAATTAGAAGCCGGTCAGAAGCAAAATAAAGAGCTTCAGGAGAAATTAAAAGATCTAACAGAAACACAAAAGAAGGCAGCTGAGGCACAACAGGAGGCTACTAAGAAGCATAATGAGCAAGTTCAAGCAGCTCAAAAACAAAATAAAGAGCTACAAGAAAAATTGCGTGTCCTTACTGAAAATCAAAAGAAAGCAACAGAAACTCAACAAGAAGCGACTAAAAAGCACGCTGAACAGATGGAAGCTGCCCAAAAACAGAACCTGGCGTTACAGGGTCAGTTGAAATCATTGAATGAAAGTCAGGTAAAACTCCAAGAGCAACATAAAGCACAACAAGAGCAATTATCAAAGAATTTGTCAAAGATGCAGGAGACTAATGCTGAACTCCAAAAGAATCTCCAACAGATTACAACTCAAAATACCGAATCCTTAAAAGAGTTAGGATTAGCAAAGGAGAGAGCAAAGGACTTGGAGAAACAGTTAGCTGAAATGAAGAACAAGTCCAATGGAACTAGTATTTGGATGTGGATTGCGATTGTAGTTCTAGTTTGTTTCCTCGTCTCTCTTATAATTTAATGTACTAAAGACAAGACAATATGATTTCAAATGATATGAGAGAACAAAATTCTCTTTAACTTTGCATTTATTATATGATACTGGCTTTTCACATATCTTTAGTTGCTGTGTTGTTTCTCCAAATAACACAGCTAAACTTACAACAAAAACGGGGTTATAAAATCGCCGACCGTATAGA
>WFLX010228738.1_pt1 | contig 11448 bp, 11 predicted proteins | sample 4967041 | NCBI WGS metagenome assembly WFLX01 (sample SAMN12857096, study PRJNA449069) | gut metagenome | isolation source: stool from male and female vole | host: Microtus ochrogaster | place: USA:Florida | collected 2017 | reverse complement strand
TACAGTTGACAACTTTCCTTTAGCCGCTTTTAGTGTCATCAAATCCTGACCATCCAAGGGGCCTTTAATAGTAAGGGTGTTAATCGCCGATGTTTCAAGCAACGCAACTTTCAGCTCAAGTTGGCCAGCCTCTGTGAGCTCAATTGTGTAATCTTGATTCTGCCCCAGCATCGGCATCACGACTGACAAGAATGAGAGAAATGAAGACGAAGGAAAATAAGGATAAACAAAAGGAAACATTATTCAAAGTCCTGCGTTATATTAAGCCTTACGGATTCTTTCTTGGGCTTACAATTTTTATGGCGGTTGTTTCAGTAGCATTTACTCTGTACCTCCCTATTCTTACCGGTGATGGAGTGGGTATGATTGTCAGGATTGGAACAGAAGGTTTTTGGCCGGGTTTGTTTACTATTCTGCAGAAGATGGCAGTGGTGATTGCACTTACTGCCCTCAGCCAATGGATTATGAGTATCTGCAACAATAAAATCGTATACAGTATTATTCAGGATATTAGGAAAAAAGCCTTTCGCAGGCTGGAACAGCTGCCTCTAAAATATCTGGATGCCCATTCCCATGGGGATATTGTCAGCAGAGTGGTAGCAGACGTGGATCAGTTTGCAGACGGACTTTTAATTGGTTTTACCCAGCTTTTTACAGGTATTATTACTATTTTGGGAACATTGGGATTTATGCTGTCCGTAAATGTAGGAATTACTGTGGTGGTAGTGGTGATCACGCCGGTATCGCTTTTAGTAGCGGCGTTTATTGCCAGAAAAACCTTCAGCATGTTTCAGCTTCAATCCAAAACCAGAGGAGAGCAGACTGCGCTGATCAATGAAATGGTAGGGAATCAAAAGGTAGTTCAGGCATTTAACCGGGAAGATGAAACATTGGAGCAGTTTGATGAGATTAATGCCAGACTGGAAAAGTGTTCACTGCGTGCTATTTTCTTTTCTTCGCTCACGAACCCTTGTACCAGATTTGTTAACAGTCTGGTATATATGGGTGTAGGGCTTACCGGAGCATTTGCGGTGATTAGAGGTGGTTTGTCGGTAGGGCAGCTTACCTGTTTTCTTTCTTATGCGAACCAGTATACCAAGCCGTTTAATGAAATATCCGGTGTGATCACAGAGCTACAGAATGCTCTTGCCTGTGCGTCTAGAATTTTTGAGTTGATTGAAGAGGAAGCGCAGGTTCCTGATAAAGAGAATGCAGTGGTACTTCATGACGTGGAGGGAAAAGTGGATATTTCGGATGTGTCGTTTTCTTATGTGCCGGACAGAAAGCTGATTGAAGGATTGAATCTGCATGTGAATCCGGGACAGAGAATTGCCATTGTAGGGCCTACCGGCTGTGGGAAAACCACGATTATCAATCTTCTTATGCGCTTTTATGATGTGGATCAGGGTGCGATCTGCGTGGAAAATACAGATATCAGGGATATGACAAGAAAATCCTTGAGGGCTTCATACGGTATGGTTCTTCAGGATACATGGTTAAAAAGAGGAACAATCCGTGATAATATTACGGTAGGAAAACCAGAAGCCACGCAGGAAGAAGTCATAGTAGCGGCAAAAGCCTCTCATGCTCACAGCTTCATTCGGAGATTGCCGAATGGATATGACACGATAATTGGGGAAGAAGGGGGAAGCCTGTCTCAAGGACAAAAACAGCTTTTGTGCATTACGAGAGTGATGCTCAGTCTTCCACCGATGCTGATTTTGGATGAGGCAACATCTTCCATTGATACCAGAACCGAGGTCAGGATCCAAAAAGCTTTTGCAGCTATGATGGAAGGAAGGACCAGCTTTATCGTGGCTCATAGGCTTTCTACCATCCAAAATGCGGATGTGATCCTTGTTATGAAGGATGGGCATATTATCGAGCAGGGAAATCATCAGGAGTTGCTTGCCCGAAACGGATTTTATGCGGAACTGTATAACAGTCAGTTTGCGCTGGCGTGATATTCACAGTAAACGACATAACAAATTTCTATTTTTGCCATGTATTACAGCTCAGTCGAATCGACTGAGCTGTAAAAATTTGTTAATACAAGGACAAATTATTTAAATTTCACTGCCGTTCCGTAAGCAATTACTTCCGCAGCTCCCTGCATAACTGCCGAGGAAGCATATCGGATATTGACAACGGCGTCTGCTCCCATTTGTTCCGCTTCTGCTACCATACGCTTCGTTGCAAGCGCCCTTGCTTCATTCATCATTTCGGTATAAGCACCAAGTTCACCGCCTATAATGGTCTTAAAACTCTGGGTGATGTCACGCCCGATATTCTTGGATTGGATAGTGCTTCCTTTAACCAGTCCAAGCATTTCAAGTTCTTTTCCGGTAATGTAATCAGTATTGACTAAGATCATCTTCTTCTCCACTCCTTATCTCATTGATTCTTGTTAATAGTACATATATCATAACCCCTGCAAGAATCAGGGGAATGATGCCAAATAATAATTTGATTATCGCAGGTATGCCATAAATCAGCAGGCATGCAGCGGCGAATCCGGTGTAGTAAAGTACAAAGATTATTGTAATGATTATAGGTGCAATCATTTTCTTGGAGTGTTCATCCATTAGGCAGCCCTCCTTCTGATATGACATGAAATCTAACGTACAGGGTGCTATAGTTGCTTAAAAACATTATAATCATATTGCTGATAAAAGTAAAGTGTAAACACCAAAAAGAACAATATAAAAAACTTTATGTAAAATATATTTGACAAAATGTAATTTGAAATGTATAATGCAAATATCAAAAGAATTATGAAATGTGCAGGACAAATAGCTTAACACAAAATATGTAGAAAGAAGGGTTTTAGTATGGCAACAGAAAAGAAAGTAATGGAAATTATTAAAAGTGTGGGATATGAACCTATTGCAGATAAAGGAATTATTGTAAAATATGCCCCGGAAAATCTGAGTGCTAAGATTGCACAATTTTTCAGTATGGAATTTTATGTATTACAGCTTTGCAAGGACGAGATGGTTTTAGTTCCGTTCAGCACAATATCAGCAGTTTTGAAGAAGGAAGTTACTTTACAAATTCCATATTCAACAATCAAATCGGTTGAAATTACAGAAGATATGCTGAATTATCAGATTGCAATCACAACGGATTCAGATATCATACGGTTAACAGCACAGCAAAAGGAATTAAGTGACTTCCGCTCAGCAGGTGCATTGACTTTTTATAGTGAGGGATTAAAGATATCAAACTGGCACAAAGAAAATCTTGACAAGACTTTAGAAGCATTGAGAAGTCTCAATAAGTAGATCAACTAACTGAAATAATTACAGGTAGAAGGGATATATCTTGAAAAATAAAAAGATGAAAATTGCAAGAATAGAAAAGGATTTGTCTCAGGAACAGTTGGCAGATCTGGTGGGCGTTACCAGGCAGACTATTGGGATGATAGAATCAGGAAAGTTTAATCCTTCTTTACAGCTTTGCATTTCTATATGCAGAGCATTGGAGAAAACGTTGAATGATTTATTCTGGGAAGAGACAGAGGAAGGAGATGGAAAGGAATGAACCAGCTTAAGGATCTTTTTGCAAAGAAAGTGGATGAGAGGCAGGAAATGGATCTGCTTTGGGTAGAGCATAATAGCTTTTATTTGATGTATTTTTTGCTTTTAATTGAAATGATCATTCAGGGAATTATTTTGGATGGAGGCGATAAGATTTTTGGAGAGTGGATCGTTTTTATGATTGTCAGCGCGTTTGCATTGGTGGGCTGGATGCGGAAAGGTGTATGGAATTATCAGCACAGGAAGGTTCCGGGAATAAAGTCTCATCTGCTGGGTAGTCTGGCGGCAGGAGTTGTTGGAGGCATTCTGGGGTTCTGCGGCGGACTGAAAAGAAGTCCCGGAAATATACCAGCAATTATGATGCTTGTGGTATGTACGGCAGCTGGTACATTTGCGGCAACATTTGCAATATCTCTGATTGGAGGAGCAATTGCCAGAAAGAGGGAAAAGAAGCTGGAGATGGAAGCAATCGAGGATGATGAAGAGGATGATGAATAAGATGAGTGTGACAAAACAATGGACAGAAGAAGAAAAAGCTTCCCATGAAGTTCTTTGTGACATGTGAGTTTGATTTGCAGTCATTTTTTGGCTATGCATATAGAAGCCCGGCTGAGGATTTGTCTGTCAGCCGGGCCAATTCTTTTAGGACTCCAAAACTGCTTTCAGGTATTCAATAAGTACCTTTGCAGCTCTGGCATGGGATTTTTCTCCCGGATGAGTATGAGAGCCAACTGTTTCTTCCGTAGTATTGGGAAGCTGAAGAAATGCAATGTTATTATCTCCTGTATCCTTTTGATAGGTGTTCATCGCATCTGTAATAGCAAAGGTCAGGTCATAGCCCAGCATGCCGTAGGTCCAGACAATGTGGGAATCCGGATTATTCCGGCGGATCATGGTAAGGAAGTCTATGACTGCCTGTTTAAAGTGGGAGAGATCCTCTGGATTGTAGGTTCCGTCCGCTTCCCTGCGCTGCTGGAAGGTCTGTCCGGTTACGGGATCTGTCCACATGGGTTGATTAAAAGCGCTTGCATCGTTGGTTCCCAAATTAACAATAATTGCATTCGGTTTCCAGGACTTGAAATCATAAGGTTTTCCGGCACCGAGCTTTTCGTTTATTTCGCCTTCGGCGAGACCGCAGATCTTTTCATAGCGGGAAGGAATGTTATGGCGGGGGTCATTATCCCACCCGCAGAGAACACCCCATCCGCCCTGAGAAATCAGCCGGTATTCCGCATCCAGTGCGTCTGAAACCATTCTTGCATAGTTCCGGCTGCTTCCCATGTACATGGCGAGCCAGTCTGTATCCTCTAAAGCACCGTATGTTCCTTCGCCGGAAGTAATGCTGTCACCGATAAATTCCAATTTAAAACGTCTGTCAGAAACGGGAAGAAATTCGCCATCGGAACGGAAGCCTTTAATTAGGATATGGCAAAGACTATCCTCCGACATTGCCTGCAGTTCTCGGAAAAACTTGAAATTCTTAACAGCATCAGGACTCATACTTCTGAAAAGGCAGAGAGAATAAGTTCCCGGCATAAGCATCTGCCGGCTCATAAAAGCGCCGTTTAATGCAGTCCAGATCCAAGGTTCGTGGAAGTCACAATCCACCTCAAGGTCGATCCAGAGTTCGCTGCCGGTCACATTTACCTCAATACCGCTTCCGTTAAAAAACAGGGGAAGCGGATCCTGTGTTTCATCGGTTCTTCCGTAAATTTTGTAGTGTTTCATTTCTTTCAGACGGTAGGTCTTCAGGTTTTCATTTGGTATCATGTGTATTTCCCCCATAATCTTAATCTCATGACAAAGATCCAAGTAACATGTCATCTTTAATAGTGTATTTCTTCTTGAGCTTATTTGCAAGGACAAAAATTGATCCGAATAAGTAAATAGAATTTTAAAAATAGAATATTAAATAGAAATATTCTATTTTTGAATGTTTCTGTTATAGGAAACCGGAGTGGAAACTCCTATATTGAAAGTAGTTTGAATAAGTTTATTTTCAACGAAAGAGGAGAATAATTATGTCACCGGTCAAATGGGTTTATTCCTTTCTGAAAAAATATAGAATAAAAATGATCTTGGGACTTTTGATGACTACCGGCATTGCAATGCTCACGATTGTCAGTCCGTACATATCGGGAATTATTGTAGACGATGTGATCGGGGCAGGGAACACAGGGCTGCTGTCGGTTATGATTGGCTGCCTGATCATAGTGACAATATTAAAAGGTATTCTCAGATATAGTTCTCAGGTAATGTTTGAAATTTGTTCTCAGGGAGTTTTATACAGTATGCGGGATACTGTATATAAGAAACTGCTTCANGANGATTTTNCGTTNTATNATAGGAACCGTANAGGAGATCTCATGTCAANGCAGACAGGAGATATGGATGCAATCCGTCATTTTATAGCATATGTTATCTATTCGGTGTATGAGAATATTCTGCTTCTTAGTTTTGCGCTGCTGATGATATTTACGGTAAATGTGAAGCTAGCACTTTGCATGCTGATAGTGCTCCCGTTTACTGCACTGACCACCTACAATCAGTCAAAGCGTGTGCGCCCGGCATTCCAAAAGATCAGACAGCAATTTTCTTCACTAAATACATTTGTGCAGGAAAATATTAGTGGAAATCGTGTGGTAAAGGCATTTGCGAGGGAAGATTTTGAGCTTGAAAAATTCAGTAAAGAAAATGACGGCTATCGGGACGCTGAACTGAGTGCCTCTGCAAGCTGGAAAAAGTATATTCCGGTTTTTGAATTTCTGTCCAATATTTTAACGGTAGTTTTGATGCTATACGGCGGATATATGGTGATACAGGGTGAAATTACTTTGGGAGATATGGTAAAAGTGAATGGTTATCTCTGGATGCTGACAGTACCCCTGCGGATGGCAGGCTGGTGGATCAATGATATTCACAGATTTACCACTTCCGCGGAGAAGATTTATGCTACCTATAGCCAGGAGCCGGAAGTGAGGGAGCCGGTAACACCGGTGGTGAGAAAGCATTTTGACGGGGATGTGGAATTTCGCCATGTGTCATATCAAGCAGAGGATGCTGATATTATCACAGATATTAATTTTAAGGTAAAAAGCGGGCAGACTGTAGGTATTATCGGTTCTACCGGTGCAGGGAAATCTACAGTCATGAATCTTTTGTGCCGCTTTTATGATACTTCCCAGGGGGAAGTGCTTGTGGACGGTGTCAATGTGAAAGACCTGGATCTCTATGATTTGAGAGATAATATCGGTATGGCGATGCAGGATGTGTTTTTGTTTTCTGATACCATTGAAGGGAACATTGCCTATGGACGTCCCAATTGTAGCTTTGAAGAAGTGAAAAAGGCAGCAAAAATGGCAGATGCCAATTTGTTTATTCAGAGTATGCCGGAAGGATATGACACNATTGTGGGAGAAANAGGCGTAGGACTTTNCGGCGGACAAAAACAGAGAATTTNTCTGGCNCGGGNCCTTTTGAAGGATCCTGCTATTCTGATTCTGGATGATACGACTTCTGCGGTGGATATGGAGACAGAAAGCTATATTCAGAAGCAGTTAAAGAATATTGAGAAGGATTGTACAATCTTTATTATAGCTTACAGGATTTCTTCCATTAAGGATGCAGATCTGATCCTGGTCATGGACAGAGGCCGGATTATAGAGCAGGGAACCCATGAACAATTGGTGGCAGCCGGCGGATATTACGCAACGGCTTTTTACCATCAGTATGGTTCTTTAGGGGAGGTGAAATAAATGGCACGGAATAAGTATGATGTAGACGAGATCCTGGAAGACAGCTTTGATGTGGGACAGTTAAAACGGCTGGCAGGATACATAAAGCCATACAAAAAACAGATGGGGCTGGTTCTTTTTTTGATGTTATCGGCTTCGGCTCTTGGGATGCTGATTCCCAGATTTATTATGACAGTCATGGATGTATGTATCCCTGAAAAGAATATGAAGGGAATCTGGATGTATGCAGGGTTAACTATCCTGATTGCATTATATACCAGTGTAAGTCTTCGCATTAAAATTAAGCTGATGACGAATGTAGGACAGAATGTGATTCATGCGCTCAGACATGATATTTTTTATCATTTACAAGAGCTTCCTTTTTCCTATTACGATGAACGTCCCCATGGGAAGATTCAGGTAAGGGTGGTCAATTATGTTAATAATTTAAGTGATCTTTTGAGCAATGGTATCATCAATACAGTAACAGATTTGTGCAATCTGTTCTTTATCCTTTTCTTTATGTTGAGTATCAATGTAAGGTTGACGCTGGTGTGCATGTGCGGGCTTCCGGTGCTGACGGCAGTGGTGATCTTCTTAAAAAGACGGCAGAGGCGGGCATGGCAGATACAGAGCAATAAGCAGTCCAACCTGAACGCGTATATTGCGGAAAGCATTAACGGGATTCGTGTGACCCAGTCTTTTGTGAGAGAGGATGAGAACAGCGGTATTTTTAACCGCTTAAGTGACGGATACAGACAGGCTTGGATGCGGGCGGTGAAATACAATTTCATTATGGGGCCATCCGTGGATATCATTAGTGCGGTGACCACTTCCTTTATTTATGTGCTGGGAATTTCGTGGATGAGTAATGCATCATCAGGGATAACAGTAGGTGTGCTGATTGCATTTACGGCGTATATCAGCCGTTTCTGGCAGCCCATAAACACTCTTGCATCTTTTTATAATTCAGTCCTAACAGCAATTTCTTATCTGGAAAGAATTTTTGAAACCATTGACGAGCCTATCCAGGTGAAGGATAAGCCCGGTGCAGGACAAATGCCGCCTATAGCGGGGAAGGTAGAATTTAAGGATGTCACTTTCAGCTATGAAGAGGGTGTGGAAATATTAAAGAAGGTTAATTTTAAGGCCGAAAAAGGGCAGACAGTTGCTATTGTGGGGCCTACCGGTGCAGGGAANACAACGATTGTAAATCTGCTCAGTCGTTTTTATAATGTGGATAACGGAGAGNTACTGATTGATGGCATCAACATTGAAAATGTGACGATCAAATCTCTGCGCCAGCAGATGGGTGTAATGATGCAGGATAGCTTCATTTTTTCAGGCACTATTATGGATAACATACGTTATGGAAATAATGAGGTCAGTGATGAGGCTGTCATTGAGGCGGCAAAGACAGTCCGCGCCCACGATTTCATTATGGAAACGGAAAATGGATATTATACCCAGGTGAATGAGCGGGGAAGCAGGCTTTCTGCCGGACAGAGGCAGCTTATATCTTTTGCAAGAGCACTGTTAGCAGATCCGAAAATTTTAATTTTGGATGAGGCCACTTCCAGTATCGATACAGAGACAGAAATTTTATTACAGCAGGGGCTGGAGAGACTTTTAGTAGGAAGAACCTCTTTTATCATTGCACATAGACTTTCAACCATCAAGAATGCGGATTTTATCATGTATATCGATCAGGGTGGAATCCGGGAGAAAGGTTCCCATGAGGAATTGCTTGAGAGGNANGGGGACTATTATCACCTGTATATNTCACAGTATGATTTTCTATAAAAGCCCCGTCAAANGCCTGTAAGATGGTCATGCTTGCATGAACCATCTTGCAGGCATTTGACGGGCAAGCCGGAATGAGCATGTAGAGCGATAGCTCGGAGTGCGAATTCCGGCGGCGATTGCGGGAGTCTGAAAGACGAAGCAATCGGCTTTTATATTTTGACAAATAAAAAAAGCGGGTGATGGGAATCGAACCCACGTGTCCAGCTTGGAAGGCTGGTGTTCTACCATTGAACTACACCCGCATAAAAATATTATAAATTTAAGTGCCCAGAACCGGAATCGAACCAGTGACACGAGGATTTTCAGTCCTCTGCTCTACCAACTGAGCTATCTGGGCATTCCCCGTGATACGATTACTGCCACGGCACAAGACATATTCTACAATCAGATGCTATGGGTTGTCAAGAAAATTTTCTTTTTCAGTAATTTTAATGTAGCAGTTTAGACTCATAATTTAAGAAATAACTATATTATTAGTTTCAGGATCACAGGTGATGGTCAGACTTTCACCCTCTTCACTGAAATCCTTTACGGTCAGTTCTATTNCANANACATTTNCGNCTGCAGTNTCCAACTCCAAAATCCATGGTGTANCNGATANATCTCGTGAAANGACAATACCGNTAAGAGCCTGTCCCGNATTAAAACCGGAGGTTCCTTCAAGAACATCGGACTTATGAGAGGNATCATTTTTTTCATAAAGAAANAGCTNTTGAAAGACCTGATCGGTNGCGTTTGTAAATGTGAGGGGGATGGGAACCAGTACTGCGGCTTCTTCTTNCCCTTTAATATTTTCGATTGTCTGCAGATACTCCTGATAAGAGTCAATCATAGAATTCATATTTTCAATGAGGGTGTCAATGTCTGCATCTTCCATTTCTGATAAATTAAAGCCCTCAAGTTTGGTGACTTCTTCTGCGAGAGCAGTCAGCTGATCATCAAGAGAGTTATCTGAGATGTTTTTATGTGCGTCTACAACCTGATTGTGAGTTTCTATAAGGTGTGTGTAGGTTTCCTGGGCCTGTGCAATTTTCTCATCAGAAGGACCGCCGCATCCGGTCAGCAGAAAGCAAAACATATAACTTAAAAGGAGCAAATTCCGTATTTTTCTCATCAATAATCCCCGTGCTCTCTTGGCACTAACCTTTCTGATTCGTACTCATTAACAATAACATATTGAAAAGAGTGCCGCAACTGTGATTTTAGTCTGCGAATTTCCCGGTACATTGCTTGACCCGGCAGCGGGCAGTTGTTATGATGGGTAGTAGGAGCAGATGAATTTATAGAAAGGGGTGGTTTTAGGTGGAAAAAGCATACAAGCTGGAATTCACAGGAGAAAAGAATGGTAGTTTATTTGTTAACTGCTGTGGCTGTTCCAGAACGGAACCGCTGCACAGCTTCGGACCGGCGCAGAAACCACATTATTTAATTCATTTTGTTTTAAGCGGCAGAGGAAAATTTGTTATTAAAAATAAGGAGTATTCTTTAGAACCCGGATACGGATTTCTCATTCCGCCTGAGGAGCTTGCTTTTTACCAAGCAGATGATGAAAACCCATGGACTTATGTCTGGGTAGGTTTCTCGGGAGCATTGGCTGAAAATACGGTAAAATCCATGGGATTATCGCTTAATAGTCCCGTATTTATGTCCGACAGAGGAGAAGAGCTTTACCAGACGGTGAAGGATATGATGGAGCATAATACTTATGGGATAGCTAATGATCTGCGCAGGAATGGCCAGCTTCAATTATTTTTATCAATTATTGCAGAAAGTGTTCCGATTGAAAAAAAGAGTGAGACGGACAATGCGGACAATTATGTGAGACGCGCCGTTGAATTTATTCAGGGTAATTATTGTAATCCCATTAAAGTAACAGACGTGGCGGATTATGTATGTATTAACCGCAGTTACTTATATACACTGTTTCGGAATGGCACAGGCATGTCGCCTCAGCAGTTCTTGACCACATTTCGCATCACGAAAGCAACGGAGCTTCTTCAACTGACGGAACATCCTATCGAAAGTATTGCCCTGTCCTGCGGATATACGGATCCGTTGGTATTTACCAAAGCATTCAAACAGATGAAGGGTATGTCGCCATCCGCATACCGGCGGGAGATGCAAAAAGGAGAAACACGAAGAAATAAGGAATATTTAAAGCAAATAGAAGATTNTNTTAATCAGGTGAACAAGATNNACAGTTAACATTTTAACAGGTTTATANAACAAAGCGGACTGGCATTTATAGGAANACGCAGATATAATTATGAAAAACGCGGGAAATTTATTTTCTGACAGACGATGGGCTTTTAACAGATTATGCAATAGNGAAAAGGGAGGGTAAAATGAAAGAAATTATANTGGAGAAA
>WFLX010015686.1_pt1 | contig 11448 bp, 4 predicted proteins | sample 4967041 | NCBI WGS metagenome assembly WFLX01 (sample SAMN12857096, study PRJNA449069) | gut metagenome | isolation source: stool from male and female vole | host: Microtus ochrogaster | place: USA:Florida | collected 2017 | reverse complement strand
CCGCAAATTTGCCTCCGACTTTGCCGAGAAGTGGCGCCTGCCATCGATAGCCTTTACCGAGGANNCCNNNANCGNCACTGTTGGTGCTTCTGAATTATTGGTTCCAAANGCCTTTTCACCTAATGGAGATGGANTCAACGATGAATGGAAAGTAAGCTATCGCTCTTTGATTGATTTTAAGTGTTGGATATTCGATAGGCAAGGACATGAAATCTTCAAATTTGACAATCCTGCTATTGGTTGGGATGGTAAGTCAAAAGGTAAGAATGTTAAGCCTGGAGTATATTATTACGTCATTCAAGCAACAGGATCTGATGGCAAGAAATATAAGAAAAGCGGTGACATAAACATTCTGAAATCATCCGGCAATAACTCCTCNTCGAGTGTAGAGTAATAAGTAAAAAGAATAACACGTATAATTGCGTGATTAATCCTAATAATCTATTTAAAATTCTGCAATAAATTATGCAAAACAATATTCAACCTTCTAATGCTGTTGAAGTCTTNGGGGCTCGTGTGCATAACNTAAAAAATATNGANGTNACNATTCCNCANAATTCNCTGACGGTNGTNACCGGATTAAGTGGATGTGGNAAATCATCTTTGGCCTTCGACACAATTTTTGCAGAAGGTCANCGACGCTATATCGAAACTTTTTCTGCATATGCGCGTAATATGCTTGGCTCGTTGGAGCGTCCGGATGTTGATAAAATCACCGGTCTCAGCCCTGTAATCAGCATCGAACAAAAAACCGTAAATAAAAATCCGAGAAGTACTATTGGTACAACCACCGAAATTTATGATTTTTTTCGTCTACTTTATGCAAGATTAGGCGAAGCCAGAAGTTATATTTCCGGCAAACCAATGGTGAAATATTCCAAAGACAAAATTATCTCACTTCTCCTCAACAAGTATAATGATAGAAAAATATTAATTCTCGCTCCTTTAGTAAAAAATAGGAAAGGACATTATAAGGAATTATTTGAGACTCTTCGAAAGAAAGGCTACTTAAATGTTAGAGTTGACGGAGAGATCAAAGAATTGGAGTATGGAATGAAAGTAGACCGATATCGAAATCATTCTATTGAGCTTGTTATTGATCGTCTTCGAGTAAAGGAAAATGATATCCAAAGGCTACGTTCTACTGTAGATGAAGCTCTACGTCAAGGTGGAAAACAAATGATGGTTATTGNTGTNGATACCTCCCAGGTACGTCACTATAGCCAGCTCCTTATGGACTCGGAAAATGGCCTGTCGTATCCGGAAGCAGCTCCCCATAACTTTTCGTTTAATTCCCCACAAGGCTTTTGTGAGAAATGTAAGGGATTGGGCACTGTCAATATTATAGATGAAGAGAAAGTCATGCCTGATAAATCCCTGTCGATTTACGACGGTGGAATCCTCCCCTTAGGAAAATACAAAAATTCTCTCATATTTTGGCAGATTGAAGCGATTTGTAAAATGTATGGTGCTACTATCAAAACACCTATTTCCNAGCTTCCGCCAGAGGCCATTGATGATATTATGAATGGCACAGATCAGCGTCTTGANATTCAAAACGCCACGATGTCTACCAGCCACTATCCCACGTCATATGACGGCCTGGTGAAATATATTGAAATGCAGCAGTCTGACGATGCCGGCTATGCTGCCAACAAGTGGAGTGGGCAATTCTTCTCTAAAGCAGTTTGTCCGGTCTGCGAAGGTAAACGATTAAATAAAATAGCACTCAACTATTTTATCGATGACAAGAGCATCGCTGATGTAGCCTCAATGGATATTGCTGAACTTTATGAATGGGCAAAAACATTGGAAGAAAAGATCGAACCCTCCCGTAGAGTTGTGGCTCACGAAATCCTTAAGGAAATTAACTCTCGACTACAATTCTTAATGGATGTGGGTCTTGAATATCTTTCCTTAAATAGAAGCAGCGCAACCCTCAGTGGCGGTGAAAGTCAACGTATCCGATTAGCTACCCAAATCGGATCTAAGCTGGTAAACGTTCTATATATTCTCGACGAACCATCAATCGGACTTCATCAGAGAGACAATGTGAGACTCATAAACAGCCTCAAACAACTTCGCGATACCGGCAACTCCATCATAGTCGTAGAACATGATAAAGATATTATGGAGGAAGCTGACTACATAGTTGACATAGGTCCCGGCGCAGGCAGACATGGGGGAGAGGTGGTATTCCAAGGAGAAGTGAATGATCTTAAATCTACCCACACGTTAACAGCGTCTTATCTGAACGGAGAGAAACAAATCAAAGTTCCCGCTCAAAGAAGAGAGGGAAATGGTAAGTTTCTTGAAATAATCGGTGCGTCAGGAAATAACCTGAAGAACGTAGATTTAAAACTTCCTTTAGGTAAATTTATATGTGTAACCGGTGTGAGCGGGAGTGGGAAATCTTCGCTTATAAACGGTACGCTTCATCCGTTATTGAGTCAGAAATTCTACCGTTCTATTCAAGCACCCTTACCATATAAAGAGGTTAGGGGCATCGAGAATATTGATAAGATTGTCACCGTTGACCAATCTCCACTTGGTAGATCTCCACGTTCCAATCCAGCNACATATACCGGTGTATTCTCCGACATTCGTAAGTTATTTGTAGAACTTCCGGATTCAAAAATCAGAGGATATAAGCCCGGACGTTTCTCGTTTAATGTCTCAGGCGGACGATGTGAAACCTGTAAAGGAAACGGTTATCGCACAATAGAAATGAACTTCCTTCCTGATGTATTGGTNCCGTGTGAATCGTGCCANGGAAAGAGATACAATAGAGAGACTCTTGAGGTTAGATTCAAAGGTAAATCGATTGCCGATGTTCTGGAGATGACAGTTAATCAGGCTGTAGAATTCTTTGAAAACGTACCGTCAATTTTAAAGAAAATAAAGGTTTTACAGGATATAGGCTTAGGCTATATCAAACTCGGTCAGCCTTCAAGTACACTAAGTGGCGGTGAAAACCAGCGTGTCAAGTTAGCCACAGAATTGGCTAAGAAAGACACAGGCAAGACACTATTTATTCTTGATGAACCCACTACAGGTCTTCATTTTGAGGATATCAATGTNTTGCTTAATGTGATAAACCGACTTGCCGACAAAGGCAATACAATCGTTGTGATCGAGCACAATCTCGACATTGTAAAGTCGGCAGATTATATTATTGATCTTGGTCCTGAAGGGGGTAGAGACGGTGGTAGAATCATTGCTGAGGGTACACCGGAAGAAGTAGCCAAACTTGACACCCACACAGCCAAATTCCTTAAGAAGGAGCTTGAGCTATCGTCAAGCCAAACACCAACCGAACCCGATAAACCAAAGAAATCGAAGCGCAGTAAAGCAAAAACTAAATCCGCAGAATAACTCCATACGCATTAATATTTTTATTACCGACGCAGATAAGAGCGCATACTTAAGTTGCAGAATAAAGCCCGAATTATCAGTTCGGGCTTTATCTTTGTAAAATAATAAGGAGCAAAATGGTTTTAAGCAACAGCTTACACGGCTATAGAATTCAAAATCTGCTTAACTCAAAATCCATAGAATTAAGAAGTCTCAAAATTTAAAATCAATAAAAACGCCAAAAAAACAATGTCCGGGTAAAATAAANATGAGCAGACATCAATAAGGCCAAATCAGCAAAAATAAGTATCTGAATTGGCATATATCTATTTACCCATAATCTATATTATGTTAAATAGATTATTCTNATATTATGAAGATCNCCCTTTTACACATCTTATTTCTAATCTTATTATCTTTTTCTTAATCATATTGCCTCTACATTTTAATATTTCGATTAAATTGACTAATTTTGCCTTGAGATATTTTTACTTCTCACAATTAAATNATATTCTAACCTTAAAAATTTCATTATGCTTTCAACTGATTTAAAACAAGGACGCACCTATCGGTTCGAAGTCCTGAAGGAATCTTCAACGCGCAAGTTCTTTAAGATTCGCATTGATGACGAGCTGCAATATTCTCTGCCTAAATTTAAGTTTCAACATAATCTCCCCCTGCCCGACTTCCTGGATTGCTATATTAAGTCTTTNGTTCCTTTATCCATCGGTCAAGACATTACCGTATTTATAAATGATTTTTACGAAGTCGGAAAAGATTATGATTTCATTATTAAAGATGTTAAGACAGACACAGAAACGGTTTATGAACTTCAAGATGACCATGATTTATGCTTTAAACTTTACAATGCNCCGGAATCTTTATCNAANNGNAGNAANATTAAATNTAANATATTAAAAATTAANNGCATAAACGTCGCATTAAAGTATGTAGGAACCTTAGCAACAAAACTTCCGCTTGAATTTTTTGATTTTTCTGAGTGGCTCACTCTTATGGGATACACACGCAAACATGATTATGTGTTGCGTTTACTTGAAGAATATCCTCAATTTGAGACTGCTCTTTTAAAATATGACAACGATGACCCTGCATGGATTTTTGAGGTGCTTCAGACTGTCTCACTACACATTACTGATTGGCTTATTGAATGTAAAGACAATAGAATCCAGCTCGCCCGCACCGTCAGAAGAATGAAATTAGCTAAAAAATTAGCTCTTTTTATACTTGAAGAATCTGATTATCTGCGCAATTGTAATCCTGAGCAACGTGCCATGCTCCAGTCACGTCTTTCCAATTATGTCGAGCAATTCACGCAATATGGTCAGGCTGCTGATATGATTCTTGATAAGACTTACATTGATTTTATTGATAGGATGTTCCTACGGCTGAAGGAGGCAGGCTATCTTTACCGACCACAGACCCAGTTCAGAATCATGATGACTATCCTCAATCTAAGACCTGAAATGATCAATTCTCGAATGGGTGAGCTTTTTGATGCGTTACATAATTGGGAAGTTAACAACTGGCAGTCAGAACCGTTTAGATCGGCACTTGTGCAGCAGCTTCAGATTTTCATAGAGGGAAATAGCCGACAGATAAATCTTTTACCCGCCCACGACTCAAGCGAAGACAATAAGACTATTGTAAGAATGATTCTTGCCATTGCAGTGCAAAGTATTCTTGCTACGGATAAGGATATGGTAGATCTTAAGATTAATCGAGCTATGCTTTACCGCTTTATATCCTATCTCAATGCCGACAACGNTAATATACTCCTCAATAAAGGCGCGGAANCACTGTTAGGCATNGAAAGACCTTGTNAATTTANCTGNAGCGATACAGAGCACCCTACCCTACTTATACTGAAGTCTTCGCATCCGTGGTCTGATTCTCCCGACACGGAAGCAATGGTAAAGACATACTCAACATCTCAAGCGCAAGTTCAGCTGCGGGCCAATTCTCTTCATATTATCGCTAAAGGTGCCGATCCTCAATCTACTGTTATACCAAACAATCTTCTTGATTGGCTTAATCCTGTAATTTCTCTCGACGAAGACTCCAAAATTTTTAATATTAAAAAATCAAAAGATCTCGGGTCTTACGACAAAATGTGGGCTGATATTAGATGGTCTATTTTCGGCCATGAGGAATCACCCGGCGACAGAATTGAAAAGACCAAGCCTTACGGTGGTGAGGAAGTGAAAGTCTTGATTGATGATGTAAGAGTTCTTACAACCGGTAACGAGAGACAACGTTTACAATTTCATTGNACAATCCACGACGATTTATATGTNGGCGAAGGATGGATGCCTTGTGATACTTATCACATGATAGGTTGGCTTTCATATCGCGATATTCCGGGCAACTATGATGGCTCNCTATCATTTGCCCAAGCCGACGATGGGACACCACTTCTATTTGATGCTACAGTAATTCGTAAGAACGATGAGCTGGAATTTTCTATGAAAAGCCAAATTGAAGACTTTCTTCTTGAAAGCCTTTGGCCCGGTCGGGAATCGGCTGCTATTGTCACTCACTTTGACCGTCTGAATAATGCTTGGCTTTGTCTTTCCGATTTGGGATGCACTTTTAAGGTGCCTTGCGATGAAAGTACATCTGAGCTTTCAGAAGGTAAATTGGTAAACGTAAGATATATTGAACCGGATCGTTCCGGTTCACTCATACAGTTCTTTATCGGCGAGCTTGCAGAAAATCAGGAAAACTTGCCGATTGGTCTTAAAAAATCCGACTGTCTTTCAGCTCTTATGAAATCAATGGGGCAACCCTGTACAGATGACAAGACTGAGAACTCCGCTGTTGTGGAGGTAGAAGAAGTAATGTCAAAAGAAGAACTACTTGAGCTGATCTACATGCTTCAGCGCCGTGCCCAGTCAGAAAGCGAATACATCAGGGCTTTCAATTATCTTGGCTTGGCAACTGTGCTGTGCAAAATAGCCGAAGCCCCGAAGCTCCTGTCGGAAATGTTAACCCATATGGAGTTGCTAAGACTTCTCCAGGATTTCGGCAAGAATCAGAAAATAAACAGGGAATGGCTCGAAACGTGTGAGGATAAGGTGAAGACCACTCCAAAATTGGAGCGCATCTTCACTCGCCTCAAGATTGTAGCCGACCTGGATGCCAATGAAAATGCAGATTGGCTTTGGGTAGTAAGGCAAAATCCACGTAACGAGACGGAGGAACGTCTGGCTTCCCTTGTTTTATCTTACAATATGTTGCCACGCATAATGGACACAGCCCGCAAAGACATTCTAAAGGAGATCTCTACCCTTTTGAATGTCAACAGCACTGCGCCTACCTCCAAATATTATGGCGACGAGTCGCAAACCGTGGAATTCAAAAGTAGCCTGATATACTCTACACGCGGAGGATCGCGTCCAAACATAAAAGAGCAGCTCCACGAGATCGCCCATATCATTTGTGGTTTTATGAATGCCCGTGGTGGTCTGCTTTACATCGGTGTTAACGATGCAGGTTATGAAAACGGTCTCGACGATGATTTGGCTTATCGTCAATCTCACGGCCACAAAGCCACAATTGACAGTATGATGGTCGATCTTCAAAATTATCTTGACCGCACAATGCCGGCACATGCCAAAGACCATTGGGAGATAATGTCGGATCCTGATTCGAAAAAGGGTGTTATCATGGTGAAAGTTGCACCTGTTGAGATTCCTGTTGAGCTTGATGGCATTATTTACGTAAGATCAAGTTCTACCACNAAGCCAAGATATGACAAGGANCGTGATGAATTTGTAAGAAACAGAAGTCATAACTATCAGCTTCTCATGAAACTTTGGGGTGTCGGCCAGGAACAAAACACCGACAATCTCGAAGCATACCTACAAGAAAATAACCAGGCTAAACCTTCGGTGCCAAAGATTGCACCGAAACCGGAACCACCGGTGGCAGCCGAACCTTCGCAAGAACCTGTCTCAAAGAAAATCGAGACCGGGAAACACCGCCTCAATGTGCTTCATTCTTACGAGCCCAATTTCTCTACCCCCTCGCTTTACGCTTATTTCATCGAAGAAGCAAAANTACGTNTTNCGNNCGATGATGCCTATCTGGATTACGAGCCTGATTGTCTNTNGGNNTTGGCTGTCAAGCAAAGAGNGAAAGGNTGGCTGGNNTTCTCATATGACAATGGTGATGNNGCCAAGTTCTCACTNGATNTACTCACCGAATTTTNTCCTAATGAGACGNNTCAACACTATACGGGAGCTCGCCTCCGATGTGTGAATATAGCCGGTGAGAACGATTATCTCCTAACTGTGCTGAAAGCATCTTACGGAGCCCTATTCTACCGCTTAGATCTACTCCATTCCCTCCCGTCTCACTCTGACATTAAAGATAAGGGAGAGACTCTCTGCGACAACAATCACCACATCCTTGCGCAGGAAATCGTCTCGCCGGATAAACTGATGTTCTTTGATTCAGATGCAATAGGCAAGGAACGCCGTTTCTTTGGCGTCCCCCTACCGGTAGGTGATGGCACTCTTACTGAAGACGAACGTATCTACGAACTTCTTCGCCCATTGAAAGTTGGAGAATGAGGAATTAATCATCCCTTGGATACCATATAATTCATTAGTTGGTCTCAATTATGAAAGTCTATTAATATTTTCTACGATATTAACTTCGACTAAATAAGCGGCTCCGAATCTTTGAAGATTCGGAGCCGCTTATTTAGTCGAAGTACCGTCTGTTTTGATTTAGATAAAAACCTTAAAATTTACATGGGAACAGCCCTGGAAAGTTATTTAAAAGTATCCGGAAGATCGTTCTCATAAAGGACGGTGTCTCCACTTGCCAATAAGGTGCTGAGCACTTGTTGTGCCTCTGAGAAGCTGCTCACTTCATACAGATTTTCCTCGTTGAAACCTTTCTTCTTTATACCGTCAACCAAGGCNTTTCGGTTATACTCCCCGACGATAATAGCNACATCAACACTCCNGGCTATTTCTTCCCCAAGTGCCTTGTTAAGCTCCTCCTGACGCTCTCCCAGCTCAATCATACCGGGGGTCACTACTATCCTCTTTCCGTTTTTAAAACCGGCTAAAACTTCAAGAGCCATCTTAGAACCTGCCGGATTAGAATTAAATGCATCATCAATAATTGTCACGCCACCGGGTGTACGTTTGATGCTGAGTCTATGCTCCACCTGCTCAATCCTACCCACTGCATATTGGATCTTCTCTTTTGACATACCCAAGTGGATAGCCACTATAACAGCTCCCAAAAGATTCGAGATGTTACAAGCACCGACCAGCCTGGTTGCAAGGGGAAGTTCGTACCCATCAGGCCCCTTCACTACAAACGTAGTGCCTTCTGAGGAGTAAATGATATCTTCTGCAACATAAGCTACTGCTTTTCTCTTGGAAGTGGAAGGATTGAGAGCATATCTCTTGGTCTCGACATTCGTCACAACCCTGTTGGCACAATATTCGAAATCATTATTNATTACAGCAAGACCATCTTTTGGAAGTGAATCTATAAGNTCAAACTTTGTAGACTGCACATTCTCCATAGTCTTAAACGATTCGAGGTGCATAGGACCCACGGCGGTGATGATTCCGATGTTTGGATGTACCAGGTCACATATCTCTTTGATGTCTCCCTTTTGTTTAGCCCCCATCTCACAGATAAAAATAGTGTCGTAAGGTTTCATCATTTCCCTTACAGTTCTTATCACACCCATTGTTGTGTTATAAGAACCGGGGGTCATCAGCACTTCAAATTGCTCTGAAAGGATTCTGTAGAGATAATGTTTTGTACTTGTCTTACCATAAGAACCTGTAATACCTATGACGGTGAGATCAGGCATACTTTTTAAAATTGAAGCAGCTTCATTCCAATACTTCTTATTGATCAACTTCTCAACGGGGGTAAGCACAATCACAGCGACCATAACCACANCCCAAGAGAAAATTGTCATGAGCAAGAGCGAGCCAATTGCCAATGCCACCCCGTTATAGCCCATCACCTCTGTATGGCCTGTACCTATAGTTAGAATGACCGCTAAATATAATCCTGTTGCTATTCCTGCAGTGACACCATAGATGCGCCAAACCCTATTGGTAAAAACCAAAGGTTTCTTGAACTTTTTTCTGAAAATCAGGAACATCTTTGTAAGGCACACGATACCTACAAATAAAAGAGCAAGTCGCAAATCAAGTAGAGTGGCAAACACAAGAAACAACATTGCCACATCCACCAAACGCCAAGCACTCCCTATGTCATTTTTCAAATACTTCCAATATCGCTCCAGCCTGTAGCTGTTTTGCTGCAACATATGCATGTCGTGCTTGAAATTCATTATCATATAAGCCCAACATACTACGTAGATCACAATTAAAAACGCACTCATATAATTTATTTCTTAAGTTGATCTTTAAAAAACTCTCTTATTACAGCCCTAAAACCTATCGGGTTGTCCAAAAAGCTATAGTGGCCACACTTCGGAAATGCTACCAAGCCGGCGTCCGGAATCAGCGATTCCATAGTTTTTGCATCGCTCAGGGGTGTGGCAGTGTCATCTTCTCCCCATATAAGGAGTGTTGAGGCACCGATATGTGGCATCACATGCTTTAAATCCTCATTTACACACTTCGACATAACGGCTCGCATCATCGGCGACGAATTCTTGTAGTCTGCCGAGCCTTTTTTCCCTCTTAATTCATCTATTTTACGTGAGCCTTTCTCCTTGCCGTAAATGAGCAGGAGAAGCTTTTTCATAGTCTTAAAGGAATATACTTTCCAATAATATTTCAATTTTCTTTTCGGCTTTATACCGGCTGCATCAACAAGTACAATTTTTGGAATTTCATTGCGCGAAGCCATCAATATGGCAATCCTGCCCCCGAAAGAATGACCGATCAGGCTCGGATTCTTCAAATTCAACCTCTCGATAAATTTCTCCATTAGAGAAGTAAAGTCTTCCACTCCCCACACTNCCNGAGGTTCGGAGCTTTGTCCATGTCCGGGCAGATCCACGCTGATTACTCTCAAACCNGGTTCCAACGCNNCTGCAATGCTTTTAACGGTCTGGTGACTACATCCCCAGCCGTGCATCAGCAATACAGGGTCTCCCCCAGCCTTTCCTGTATCATCATAGTGAATCTTCAGTCCGTCAATTTCTATATCTTTTTCCATAAGTAGTCGTTATGTTAACACTGACACACATGCTGCACACACGATAAGACATATGTGTTCAACTTGCAAAATTACTTAAAAACATTTAATAAATTCCTACTCACCCCTCCATATTTGCAAAACACCCTTTTTTTTTATAAATTTGCACTCTGTCTCATATCCTCNAANNGGAGNAACTNNANGTTGCCCTACNANACTATACGCGNNAGCGTTGACCTTATTACATTTACCTAAGCTCCCTTANAGNACNTNCTGNAATAATTTCACNCNATTCCNANNNNAAGANTNNCTCNATGTGTAAATNCANNNCNGNNATGACTTTGANGGAGNCNTCATAAGAATTTGTCAGAGATGATAGCCAAGTGGAATTACCAGCCCCTGACTCTCCAGCAAAAGAGTCAAGCCGANGANCTCCTACCTTCNTGCGGGGGAGCNNACCCTATTGCNGANCTTCTGATCAGAAGAGGCGTTACNACAGCTAAAGAAGCNCAGGCTTTCTTTTCTCCCNCCNTNTCNGANCTCCANGANCCTTTCCTNATGCCGGGAATGGANAAGGCTGTCAATCGTCTCAACAAAGCNATGGGAGCNAAGGAGAGAATTATGATTTATGGNGATTACGATGTGGATGGCACCACNGCCGTNGCCCTCGTTTANAANTANCTCCAGAATTACTATAGCAATATTGAATACTATATCCCCACAAGGTATGAGGAGGGATATGGCATTTCATTGAAAAGTATAGAATATGCTGCTGAAAATGATATCAAACTCGTAATTGTGCTTGACTGCGGCATAAAGGCTATAGATGAAATTGCTTATGCCAAGGAGAAAGGCATTGATTTCATTATCTGCGACCACCATGTCCCTGATGAGACTTTACCCCCTGCCGTGGCTATCTTA
>WFLX010051216.1_pt1 | contig 11453 bp, 9 predicted proteins | sample 4967041 | NCBI WGS metagenome assembly WFLX01 (sample SAMN12857096, study PRJNA449069) | gut metagenome | isolation source: stool from male and female vole | host: Microtus ochrogaster | place: USA:Florida | collected 2017 | reverse complement strand
ATAACTTCAACGTCGCGTCGACCCCCGGCCGCGTGGTGCCCCTCCCTGCTCTGAAGCCGGCCGCCGCTAAGTCCGTGGTTAAAAACGCTGCCGGCAACCACGTAAGCGGCGCCGAAATTCGCTTCTTCCGCTATAACAACGACACTCAGTTGAACCGCGAGCTCCTGGCCGCGGTTCCTGACCTGACCGCCGCCGAGCTCCTCCCCGGCGTTACCGACGAGCAGATTGAGGCCCTCAACATGGACTTCCGCCGCATAGCCTATGCCCTGCGCGACAATTCTTATGATCCGCTGGAAAAATCGTTCCGTATCCACGAATATAAAGCCTACTCCAACCCGGCCGAATTCTCCGGCCAGCTGATGACCAAAACCTATTCCAACTGGGATAACCCCATGGGCATCGAAGTTAAGAAAGGCGACAAGATTCTGATTCTCGTTGGCGACACCCACGGCAACTCCCTCTCGGTTCAGCTCGTTTATGAATACAAAAAGGTAAATAATGACCCCCAAAGTCCTAATTTCGGCAAGTCGAGCCTGCGCCCGAACAACCAGGGTACATTCTATGCCCTGCGCGAAGGCGTTAACCAGATTGAAATGGACCAGGACGGTCAGCTCTTCCTGATGTACCCCGCCGTTCCGTCGGCCGCAACCTCGCTGCCCATCAAGGTTCATATCCCGCCGGGCAACGGCACCGTTGCCGGCTACTGGAGCCTGGCCGAACACAAAACCGACGACGAGTTCCTGCGCATCCGCACCAAGACCAAGGGTAAGTATTTCTGCGTTGTTGGCGAACGCATGCTTCTCTACTTCAAGCGTGACCTCTATAAGCGCGAAATCGTCGATGCCATTACCCAGTGGGACAAAATCATTACCTGGCAGCAGAACTTCATGGGTATTGAAGCATATCGCCCCGCTCTTTGGAACAACCNCANTGCCGGCATTTCGCTCGAACACGGCGAATACACCNGCGACTACATGTGNGCCTCCGAATGGGTTATGGGCTTCGTTGACTACAAAATCAGCAGCGAAGACATCATGGGTCTGAAACACTTCAACGCCCATGCCGACAACGCCTGGGGTCCCGCCCACGAAATGGGCCACGTTAACCAGATGGCCATCAACTGGGCTTCGACTACCGAAAGCTCAAATAACCTCTTCTCGAACTACGTTCTGGAGCAGTTCGGCGCCTACAATAGCCGCGGCCGCGGCCTGAAGTATCGCATGGATGCCGTTTATGCCAACAACCAGTCGTGGGCTTCGATGATGAGCAGCAATTCCGGCCCCGGCGTTCCCAAGGTTAAAGATAATCCCGAAGAATATTTCGACGAAGACACCGGCATTCACATGCGCATGAACTGGCAGCTCTATCTCTACTTCCACCGCGTGCTGAAAAACCCGAATTTCTTCGGCAAAGTGTTCCAATACATGCGCGAGCTCGGTTTGGGTGAAGGCGAAGACTGCGGCAGAAAGCAGCTCGAATTTGCGCTTGCCTGCAGCAAGGCCGCCAACCTCGACCTGACCGACTTCTTCGAATCGTGGGGCTTCTTCAAGGCTCACAGCAGCAAAATCAGCCAGTATGGCACTTTTGACTACAGAGTCACCGACCTGATGATCGAGAAATATAAGGCCCTGATGGCCCAGTACCCGAAACCGCAGCACGCTTTCGAGTATATCGAAGACCGCTGCGAGGCCAACAAGAAACCCAACGACTTTGCATACGACCAAATCGGCGACCTCGGCTATATCTCCACCTTCGAAAAGGCTCCGGCCATTGCCTCCACCGCCAAGGCCTCGGTTAGCGGCCGCACGGTAACCACCTCGGGCTGCGACAACGCCGTGGCCATCGAAGTGCGCGTTAAGTCGGGCAACGACTATGGCGACATCCGCTACGCCTCGAACTTCAAATCGTTCTCGATTCCGCAGAGCGTCAACATTACCGGTTGCGCCGTCTACGCAGTCAGCGCCAAGGGTGAACGCAAGTTCCTGGCCAACCTCTAATCAACTCTTGAACACTTAATTCAACCTATCCCTAAGTGTCGGGGGGCTGTTCCGCAAGGGCAGCCCCCCGTTATTGTCCGGAGCGGGCGAATTTTTTTATATCGCAAAAAAATCGTAAATTTGCGGTTACTATGAGCGATGTTATCAAACTGCTTCCTGACTCTGTTGCAAACCAGATTGCAGCCGGCGAGGTTATTCAGCGGCCCGCGTCGGTGGTCAAGGAATTGGTTGAAAACGCCGTAGACGCCGGCGCCACCGAAATTCAGGTGATAATCAAAGATGCGGGGCGCACGCTGGTGCAAGTGGTCGACAACGGCTGCGGCATGAGCCCCACCGACGCNCGCCTGGCCTTTGAGCGCCACTCAACGTCGAAANTCCGCCGGGCCGANGACCTNNTTTCGCTCNACACCATGGGCTTCCGCGGCGAAGCCTTGGCCTCGATATGCGCGGTGAGCCAGGTTGACATGCGCACCATGCGAGCCACCGACAACGTTGGCACCCGCCTGATTATCAACGGCTCGCAGGTCGAGAGCCAGCAGCCCGAAGCGTGTGGCAAGGGCTCAAACATCATGGTCAAGAACCTCTTTTTCAACGTTCCCGCCAGGCGCAAGTTCCTGAAAAAGGATGCCGTTGAAATGAGCAATATCATCCACGAATTCGAGCGCCTGGCCCTGGTGAACCCGGCGGTTGAACTGAGCCTGATTCACAACGACGTTACCATTCATCGCCTCCCCCCGGCCAACATGCGCCAGCGCATAGTCGACCTTTTCGGCAAGCAGCTCAACGACAAGCTCATACCGGTCGATACCGACACCGACCTGGTGCGCCTCCACGGCTTTATTGTCCGCCCCGAGCATTGCCGCAAGCGCAACGCCCTGCAATATCTCTTTGTCAACGGCCGCAACATGCGCCACCCCTATTTCCACAAGGCGATACTCCAGGCCTACGAGGGGCTGATTCCCGCCGACGAGCAGCCAACCTATTTCATCGACTTTGCGGTTGATCCGGCGAGCATCGACGTTAACATTCATCCCACCAAGAACGAAATCAAGTTCGAGCAGGAGCAGACTATCCGCCAGATACTCTTTGCCGCCGTTAAGGAGACCCTCGGCCGCTTTTCAACCGCGCCCGAAATTGACTTTGCAAACCTTACCAGCGACGACCGCCTCGACATTCCCGCCCCCGGAAACCACAAACCNGCGCCNCAGGGNCGCCCCTCNGCCCTCAATGGCGGCGGGTATAATCCGTTTCGCGCGGCGTCGACTGCCAACTGGGACGAACTCTACAAGAANTTCACTTCCGAAAAGCCGCATGCTCAGCCCGAGGCGGCTCAGTCGGCCCTGAACGGTCTGGAAGGCCTGGAGGGCGACGCTTCGGACCTCAATGCCGACGAACCGGCCCTGCCGGCCGCNGCACTCCCCGTGGGCACGCGCTATGCGGCGCTGGCCGANGTGCGCGGCCTGCGCCTGATTGACCTCCGCCGCGCCCACCGCACGGTTATTTTCAACCGCCTGATGGAACTGTTTTCACGCGGCGAAGATATTCCCTCGCAGCGCCTCATTTTCCCCGACCGCGTTGANCTCGGNGCCGTTTACGAGCCGATNATNCGCGACCTTGAGCCNCGCCTGNCGGCCATNGGNTTCGACATCGCCCCCCTGGGCGGCGGCCAATGGAGCATCAATGCCGTGCCCGCCACCGTCGATGCCGCCAATCCCGGCGAGCTGCTCGCCTCGATAGTCAGCGAGGCTGCCGAAAGCATCGAAGCCGCCGACTCGCCGCTGACCTCGACTCTCGAACGCATAGCCATGGGAATGGCCCGCGCCGCCGCCTTTAAAGGCGACCGCCGGCTTTCGGCGCCCGAGATTGAGCATATAGTCAGCCGGCTGCTGACGCTCGCCGTGCCNGGTTTCACGCCCGACGGCAAGCCAACGTTTACAGTCATAACCGAACCTGAAATTGCCCGAATGCTATGACTCCGACTCCCCTGAAATCAGTAATTATAGTTAATCCGCGCAGCGGCACTTCCGAAAAGGGCCGCATAGTCCGCCTGGCAATCAGCGAACTGCTCCGGGCCGGCATATCGGTCGAAGCGTTCTACACAGAATACGCCGGCCACGCCACCGAGCTGGCCGCCGCAGCTGCCGCCAACGGTGCCGACATAGTTATAGCCATGGGCGGCGACGGCACTGTCAACGAGGTTGCCCGCGGCTTGTGCAACACGTCGTCGACCATGGGCATCATTCCCGTGGGCTCCGGCAACGGCCTCGCCCGCCATCTGCTCATACCCATGGAGCCGGCCAAGGCGATTGAGATTATCACCGAGGGCAAGACGATGCAGTGCGACTACTGCACGGTGAATAACCGCCCGTTTTTCTGCACCTTCGGCATCGGCTTCGACGCCGCCGTGAGCGACCGCTTTGCGTCGCGTCCCTCGCAGCGCGGCATGGTTAACTACGTGCGCTCGGCGGTTGAGGAACTGATTCAGTACCATAGCGAAGAATATTCGCTGCAGTGCGCCGAAGAGCAAATCAGCAAGCAGGCCTTTGTGGTTGCCTGCTGCAACGCCGCCCAATATGGCAACAACGCGTTCATAGCCCCGCAGGCCTCGATAACCGACGGGCTGATTGATGTTACCGTTATTTATCCGGGCAACATTTTCCAGCAGGCTATCAACGGCATCGACCTGATGCTCGGGCTTATACGCGAGGGCGCCCGAGTGCACACGTTCCAGACCTCGCGCCTGGTAATCACGCGCAAGAATCCCGGCCCGGTTCACCTCGACGGCGACCCCATGCAGATGGGTACGCGGCTGGTTATTCGCTGCCATGCCGGCGGATTGCGGGTGTTCTCGCCCGGCGAAATGAAGGTTAAACCCATAGTCTCCTCACTGAAAAAATTATGAAAAAGCTCTTTTTAGAAACATACGGTTGCCAGATGAATGTTGCCGACAGCGAAGTGGTTGCGGCAGTCATGCAGATGGCCGGCTATGAACCCGCCGACTCGCTCGACGAGGCCGACGCCATATTTCTCAACACCTGCTCCATACGCGACAATGCCGAGCAAAAGATTCTTTCGCGCCTGAGCGAACTCAATGCCAAGCGCCGCAAAACCGGTCGCCCGGCAATTATCGGCGTTATCGGCTGCATGGCCGAGCGCGTGGGCCGCGACTTAGTCGACAACCATGGCGTAGACCTTGTTGCCGGCCCCGACAGCTACCTCGACCTGCCGGCGCTGATAGCCTCGGCCGAGTTGGGCAATCCGGCCATGAACCTTGAGCTGTCGACCACCGAAACCTATCGCGACATCATTCCCAAGCGCCTGGGGCCGAACGGCGTCAGCGGCTTCGTGTCGATTATGCGCGGCTGCAACAANTTCTGCACNTATTGCATCGTGCCCTATACNCGCGGCCGCGAACGTTCGCGNGAGCCGGAAAGCATTCTTGCCGAGGTGCGCGACCTGCAGGCCAAGGGCTTTAAGGAAGTNACCCTGCTGGGCCAGAACGTCAACTCCTATTCGTNTGGCGACACCGACTTCGCGGCCCTGCTGACCGCAGTTGCCGATGCCGTGCCCGACATGCGCGTGCGCTTCACAACCTCGCATCCGCGCGACATGAGCGACGCCATAATCGCCNCCATAGCCTCGCGCCCGAACATTGCCCGCCATATCCATCTGCCCGTTCAGTCGGGGTCGGACAAGGTGCTCAAGTCAATGAACCGCCACTACGACCGCCAATGGTATCTCGACCGCATCGACGCCATTCGCCGCATGATTCCCGACTGCGCCATAACCACCGACCTCTTTACCGGCTTCCACTCCGAGTCGGACGAAGATTTTGAGCAGACCCTCGACCTTATGCGCACCGTAGGGTTCGATTCGGCCTTTATGTTCAAGTATTCCGAGCGNCCCGGCACNGTTGCCGCNCGCACNATGCCCGACAATATTCCCGAAAANGTTAAAATCGAGCGCCTTAANCGAATGATAGCNCTGCAAAACGAGNTGAGCCTCGCCGCCAACCGCGCCGACGTGGGCAANACNTTCGACGTTATCATCGAAGGCGTGAGCAAGCGCTCTACCGACCAATGGGTGGGNCGCACCAGCCAGAACAAAACCGTTGTTTTCAACCGCGGCGAAGGCCAAAAGGTGGGCGACACGGTCAGCGTTACCATAACCGGAGCTTCGTCCGCAACCTTGCTTGCCTTATGAAACGCCTGTTGCCCCTATTGATGCTCGGGCTGGCGGCGCTGCTGACATCGGCCGTCAAGGAGCCGCAGAAGCCCGATATGGCCAAGATTCGCGAGGCCGTTACCGACCCCGCGTCGCCCTATTTCTACCCCAAGCTCATGGACCTGTATATGAGCAACGACACTGCCAAGATGACCCTTGAGCATTATCGCCATCTCTATCTTGGCTCGATATATCAGGAAGATTTCAACCCCTATCGCGTGTCGCCCTACGCCGGCGAAGTTGAGAGCCTCTACTACATTTCAAAGCATTCGCAGAACGAAAGCCGCAAAATTGAGGCCAAAGCCCGCCAGTCGCTCGACGACGACCCCTTTAACCTGCAGCAGATTGACTACCTGATTTACGCCTATCGCGAGCTCAAGAAAAATAATCTTGCCAACGTTTGGCAATATCGCCTCAACCATCTGCTCGAAGCGATTGTGAGTACCGGCACGGGCATTGACCGCGAGCATGCGTGGTACGTTATTTCGCCGCAACACGAGTATTTTCTGCTCAACCGCATGGGGCGCATTGCCAAGTCGTTTGAGTTTGAAGACCCCTGGTTTGACCATATCATTGTTGAGCCCAAGGGGCCCAAAGATTCGGTCAACTACTATTTCAATTCCCATCATTTTCTCGACCAATATCGCCTGAAATTCCCCGACGACGATGAAGAACCCGCCGGCCCGATTGACCCTGAAGCTGATTGACTCCTGCCGGTCGACCAGCTCTGAACTCGACCGCACGGCGCCCCACGGCTTTGCGCTCATGGCCCGCGAGCAAACCGCAGGCCGCGGCCAGCGCGGAAACTCCTGGGAGGCCGAGCCGGGCAAGAACATCACCCTGTCGGTGATGCTCCGCCCCGACAATCTGCCGGCCCTGCGCCAGTTTGAAATCAGCGAGGCCGTGGCCCTCGGGGTTGCCGACACCGTGGAGTCGCTGGGCATTGAGGGCGTTGCCGTTAAGTGGCCCAACGATATTTATGTCGGCGACCGCAAAATCGCCGGCATACTCATTGAAAATTCCATTCGCGGGGCAAACATAGCCTATTCTGTAGCCGGCATAGGCTTGAATGTTAATCAAACCGAATTTCGCTCCGATGCCCCGAATCCGGTAAGCATCGCCCAACTCACCGGCCGCAGCTATGACCTCGTCGAGCTGGCGTCGGCTATGGTCAGCCGCATTCTCGACCGCCTCGGGCGCGTCAACCACGCCGAATACCGGCGGCGCTTATGGCGCGGCACGGGCCTTTGGCGCTGGACAACTCCCGACGGCAACGAGTTTGAGGCCGAAATTGTCGACGTGGCTCCCGACGGCATGCTCACCCTCAGCGGCTGCCCCAGCCCCTTCGCCTTCAAACAACTCTCCCCGCTCCTTTAAACTTTCGGGGGGTGGCGGGCGTTTTTAGGGCATGAAGGATAAAAATAAGGCAATACGGATATCGCTGGTTGCGGTGAGGACTATCGTCTTCATCCTATCGGCTATTTTGATAGTATATATCAGCANCGNCACANTCNCCNGCCGCGACTTCCTGGCCAATGCANCCTATATGANGNTCCAGTTCTGGATGTGTATGTTCTTCATNTTCNANTNTTTCTATGAACTGGTGTTTGCCGAATCGAAGACGCATTACCTGAAAACGCGCTGGCTGTTTCTGCTGCTGTCGATTCCGTATCTGAACCTTGTTACCCACTTCAACATAGCCTTGACTTCCGACGAACTCTATTGGGTGCGCTTCATACCGCTGGGGCGCGCAACCATGGCCCTGGCAATGGTTGTGGGCTATATTTCCAAGAACCGGGTAAGCTCAATGTTGGCCAGCTATATAATGCTGCTGCTGGCGTTAGTCTATTTCGGGTCAATTATATTCTTTAATGCCGAACACGCCTCGAATCCGCAGGTCCATAGCTATTGGAACGCCCTGTGGTGGGCGAGCATGGACACCACCACCATTGGCTGCGACATTCAGCCGGTAACGGTTGTGGGCAAGGTAACCTCGGCCGTTCTGGCCTGCATGGGCGTTATGGTGTTCCCGCTCTTTACGGTCTACGTAACCTCGCTGGTTACTCGGTTTGCTCAAGCGCGTCGGTCAGGGCTTGGCGCTCCGAAGGACGCTCAATAACGTAGCGCTCATAGTAGCTGATCAGCAGCGTTGTCATCGGCAGGGCTATAATCATGCCGAGCAGGCCAAGCAGCGAGCCCCACACCGACAGCGAAAGCAGAATTATTGCCGGGTTCAGGCCCATGACCTTGCCCATGATTTTCGGCGTTAGAAAAAGGTCTTGAATACACTGAACAATAACGTAAACGGCCATTGCCTCGCCGAATATCACCCAGAAGCCCGAAGCATACTGCGCGCTGTAAATCAGACAGAGCAGCGCGGTTATGGGAATAGAAATCAGCTGCAGGTAGGGAACCATATTCAGCAGACCGATAAAGAGGCCCAAAACAACTGCCAGCGGCAGCCCGATAATCAAAAAGCCGATGGCAAACAGAATCCCGACGATGAATGCAATCAGCGCCTGGCCGCGGAAATAGTGGTTCATGGCCTGCTGAACATCGTTGCCCAGCGCGGCAGCCTGGCGCCGGTAGGCGGGCGGCACTATGGCCTTGAATCCGCGCGAAATCCGGTCGTAGTCGAGCATTAGGAAGATTACGTAGAGAATCACCAGTGCCCAGTTGAAAACGCTGATTAAAAACGTTATGCTGCGGTTGATCAGGTGCACGGTTTTCGAGCCGATGCTAACCCAGTCGATGTCGGTAAGCATTGCCGAGAGCTGGCGGAAGTCGATGTTCTCTTTCAGGAAGCGATGAACGCTTTCGGGAATAAACGGAACCGACTGCGTGGAGTTAACGTAGTCGCTGATCAGGGTGCCCACCTGGCGCATTTCGGCCAGTATTGACGGAATGAACAGCCACATTAAAAGCAGCAGGGCGAAAAATACCCCGAAGAAGGTTACGAACACGGCTGCGACGCGCCCTTTGAGGTGGAGCAGACGGCGGTTGAACTGAACTATCGGCTCCAGCATGTAGGCGATGATTACCGCAACCCCGAAGGGGAGCAAAACGTCGCTCAGATAATACATCAGCCCAAGCAGGGCGCCAAACACCAGGGCACCGAAAAATATGCGTACCACGCGGTCAAACGTAAACGGCCGCCGTCCAAAAGCTTTCTCCTTAATCATGGCGCAAAGTTACAAATTTTTTCCGAAGATTAGATTGAAGAAGTGGCGAGGATGCGCCATGTGTGGTCCGACTCATTGCGTTGAATGTAGCCTTTTTGCATCAGTTGGCGAAGTTGTTTGTTGACGGCGCCGACCGAAATTCCGGCATTTGCCGATAACGCTTCAATGGTTATGGCGGGGTCGCTGTGCATAGCGTTCAGCAGTTTTGGAGTTGATGCACTCCTGAACGTGACTTTTTGACCGTCATACCACCAAACGTTGGGAGATGTTTCGGAAGCAAAGGCTATGTTATATTTCAATTCGGTTTCTACCAATGATTTGAAATATTTGAGGAAATGGCGAATCTGTTTGAGTGTGGCGTTGGCTCCGTCGGATGGCGTAGGGCCGATTTCAACGTCGCTACGGTGGAGTGCCTCCAGATATTGCTGCTTGTTGCGACTTCTGACAACAATCATAGGCCAGTCGTGGCGGGCGAGAATGTAATTCACCATAAGCCGGGCAATTCTGCCATTGCCGTCTTCAAAGGGATGTATGCGTATGTATTTATAGTGGAACAGCGCGGCTAACTCTACGGGGGTGTACCTCCCGGAGCTTTCGGCTTCGTTATACCAATCGACCAGCGAAGTCATTAGTGCCGGCGTTTCTTCGGGTGATGCATATTCGAAGCGGTCGCCGTAGCGTGTAATAACACTGTTGGGGCGAGTTTTGTATTGCCCGGCGTGAACCGTATAACTTGTTGTCAAACCTCCGGGTAGCTGACGAAAAACCGAGTAATCCTCACGAATAATAGTTTTGTGCAACTGCCTGATAAAATTCTGGGTCAGGGGCTGCTCTTTGAGATGAGCTTCCTCGGTCATCATTTTTACGCCAACCTGACTGGCTTTCATGTCGACAAAGTCTTTCAAATCACCCTCACCAACAACTTTGCCAAAAAGAAGCAAAAGCTCAGTCTGGCCATATGTCAGGGTATTTCCTTCAATATGGTTGCTGTTGAAGTTGTAGTCAACCGAGAACCGCTGACTCAACAAATACTGTTTTCTTTCGCTCAGGGGCTGTAGGCTAAGCCAGGAACTATAAAGGGCCTGAAGTTTGTCCATGATTGTAATTTTTACGTTTAAAGGTGTAGGGTGTATACCTTTGAACGTGTGTTTTGGGTTTAAAATATGGTTACATCGCGTTGCAAAGATAAATATTTTTTTCGATAAAAAGTTATTTTTCTCCAAAAACATCGTCAAAAATCGGCAGAATCGTCCACGTAGTTTCGGGGGGTTGCGGATGTCGGGGATTTTTTGTAAATTTGCAGGTGAAAATGGCTTCACGAACTCGCGAACGGCTAATTGANGTGGCNCGTCAACTNTTTCTNCGNCANGGNATTGACAAGACCACAATGAACGATATTGCGACCGCCTCNGANCGCGGNCGCCGCACTATCTACACCTATTTCCGNACNAAAAACGATATTNTNGANGCCGTGGTGAGCAACGAGGCCGACAAAATCCTTGCCGACCTGGAGTCGGCAATCAGCTGCGCCACCGACGCCACCGGCAAGTTCCGCGCCCTGGCCGACTTCCGCATCAACGTGGCCCGCACCGAGGCCACCGGCTACGAAGTGTGGTATAAGTCGCTCTTTTCGTCAAACGTTAAGCGTGCCCAGGCCGTGCGCGAAAAAGTTACGACGCGCCTCTACGAAATGCTCGACGAGATTCTGGAAGAAGGAGTGCGCTCCGGCGAGTTCAACATCGAGCAGGCGCGCCTGGCAAAGTCGACGCTAACAATGATGGTGCGCGGCTCCGACTGGACGATTATGCGACAGGTTGAGCAGGAAATGTATGATAAATGGCACAACGAAAGCGTTAAATTCATAATCAACGGACTCAAAAACCATAAAACTACCGACTAATAATTCATCACTTAATAATTAAGACAAAAATGAAACTTCTCGAAGGAAAAACCGCTCTGATTACCGGCGCCGCCCGCGGCATCGGCAAAGCCCTGGCCGTACGTTTCGCCCAGGAGGGTGCTAATATTGCGTTCACCGACCTCGTTATCG
>WFLX010289247.1_pt1 | contig 11454 bp, 10 predicted proteins | sample 4967041 | NCBI WGS metagenome assembly WFLX01 (sample SAMN12857096, study PRJNA449069) | gut metagenome | isolation source: stool from male and female vole | host: Microtus ochrogaster | place: USA:Florida | collected 2017 | reverse complement strand
CCAATCCCCCAAAGCATAACAAAAGCCCGGTCCCCCGGGCTTTTTCATTTCCCATAAATACCTCTCGCAAAGCCCGCAGAGATAAATTGGCCGGCCAACGCCAAAGTAACGAGCTGTCAATCAGCAAAATGCAGCACAAAAACGTAGGGACGCTCGTCCGGAGCGTCCTAAGGCTCAATGATGGGAGGTGAACTTACGACCGCCCATGTGATAATTTATTCAGTGCGTATTATAATAAAATGCCCCGTCCAAGCACTCTCAGATGGTGCTCCATAATGAAGTTTCCGATCAACGCATTTATTCCATGTACATGATTGATTCCCAGAATAAGATATCTCCTCTAATGTTGAACTTATATACATCAACGGCCTATTAGCAATTCCGGGAAGTTTGTCTGCATGACTTAACACCAATTTGAGTTCGCCAATATCAGCCACCCTCCATTTGTTAGACCCATATGCTCGATGCTGGTTAAGCTGCCAAACAACTCCATCAATGTCAGATGTAGTTGATTCAATGGCTTCAGGGAAAACATACAAATACCCCATTAAGCAAACTGGAGATGATGGTTTTGTTGCTTCTTTTTCTACTTCTACAANTTTANNCTTCTNGANTGTTTNANGAGTTGAAGCATTATTCTGCTGAATAATTNTATTTTGTGCTTCACNCATTACAGCCGAAAAGGCTATAATCAATAAANCTATTAATCGCATTTTTGGTTTATTATTTCTTTTCCATATGATATCATCCTAAAGGTTAAGACACAAAAAAAGCGCGGACAAACTCGGTTTATCTGTATCTGAGGTCTTCGACTACCTACCATCCAATTAAACGAGTATAGCCCACGCCTATGGCATGAGCATTTTCGCTTTACTCCTGGATGGTTTGANATTGTCGAAGTTTCAGATACCAGATTCTGCAAAAAGCTTTTTCNTATNCTANGGTGCTTAACAAAAAATTAGCTATTTTTTCATTGACATTAGCGTATTGTTTTCACGTACAAATTTAGTATAAAATCCTTAATTACCCAACTTTGAGGTGAAAANAATCCGAAAAAATTTCTNATAGAAAAATNAACCNAATCCCCCAAANNATAACAAAAGCCCGGTCCCCCGGNCTTTTTCATATATAGGCGCNAAACTTTTTNAACAGCCATTGAACCTTTTTGGGAGGGCGGTGTTATCTTAAGTGAGGCCTAACTAATAGGCTTGTGATTCAAGAAACCCAAAATTGAAAGTATAAATTTTTAACTAACAAACGTGGCCAACGGCTCCTCTATCACTCCTCCTGAGCCCCCGACCACAAAGACGAAAAAACTCTTATGAAGAAGACCATTCTCATGGCGACAGCCGTTGCAGCAGTTTCTGCTCTGTCTGCCAATGCTCAGGCAATCGAATCCTCCTCTTTCTTCGACAATATGAAAGTCGAAGTCGACGGTGGTGTTACAACACCCCTCAAGAACCAGCCCTTCTTTAAATCTATGCGCGGAACCGCAGGCCTGAACGTAACCAAGTATGTTACCCCTACCTTCGGTGTAGGTGTTGAAAGCCTCTTCGGCGTGAATACTTCCAGCTGGAAGGGCCGCACCCACAGCTCATCCGCATTCGACAACTCTTATGTNGNNGNNTTNGGNGTTGNTNACCTCTTCAACCTCTTCGGCGGTTACAACTGCACAAAACGCCCCTTCACCATCGAAGCCCAGGCAGGTGCCGGTTGGGGTCATGACTACAACAGCAACGACAAGGTTGCTTCCACCAACTACTTCGCAACCAAGGCCGGCTTGAACTTCAACTACAACGTGAACAACAACCTCACCATCTCCCTCAAGCCTTCCGTAATCTGGAACATGACCGACAACAGCTTCGGCACCTATGCTTCCTACGACGCTAACCGCGCCACATTCCAGCTCGTAGCCGGCGTTGGCTACACCTTCGGCGACGGTTTCCAGTGCGTTACCCCCTACAACCAGGCCGAAGTTGACGCCCTCAACGGTCAGATCAACGACCTCCGTGGCGCACTCGACGCTTCTGTAGCAGCTGCCGACGCTTGGCAGGTTAAGGCTACCGCCCTTGCTGCCGACCTCGCCGCTTGCCAGAGCCAACCCCAGCAGGTGGTTGTCGAAAAGGAAGTCACCAACCAGTACAACAGCGTCCGCTTCGTATTCTTCCGCATCGGCTCCTCCAAGGTTACCACCGACCAGATGCCTAACGTAGAGCAGATTGCCACCTACATGAAGAATCACCCCCAGAGCAAGGTAGTCATCAAGGGCTACGCTTCTCAGGACGGTAACTATCGANNNCAACGTGAAACTCGCCCAGAGCCGTGCCGAATCAGTCAAGAGCCTGCTCGTNAGNAAGTACANAANCAAAGCNGACCNCATCACTGCCGAANGCGAAGGCATCGGCCACATGTTCGATGAAGAATCCTGGAACCGCGTAAGCATCTGTACCCTCGAATCTTCCGCCGAGCAATAACACATAGCTCCCAACAACACAACCCCTGCAGTCCTCTCTGCAGGGGTTTTGCATTTTCCCCAGCACCCTCCCAAGCGCCGGAACCACGAGCGCCGAAGCCGCGGTGCCCCGCAAGCTACCAACCCAAGCGCCAAATCCCCAGCCCGGAACCCCAGCGCCGGAGGCGCGGTGTTGTGATTAACCCCGGATGGAGCGTAGCGGAGTCCGGGGTAGTGAACACATCCACAAAAGGAGCCCCGGAGGGGCGATGTTGTATCCAGCCTCTAACGGGTCTCATTGTATTGCCCCCNGTATAATGGGAGAGGAATATCAACAGTGCCTCATCCTTATTCTTCCAAAGTCCCCTCCCCTTCAAATGGCAGTGCGGGGCTACTCAAATCCGGTGTGTCAAGATATTGGGAAGCTCCCTCGGAGGAAATCACCGAGCGCCCAAACCGTTTCTCCAATTCATTTCGAGCCGACTTTGCCACCTGTCCACCCTCTTGTGCCACTGAGGCATTTTCAGGGAAGGTAGTCGGGTTCTTGGTTTGCGACAATTCTGTTGTGGAAGCTTCTGCAAGCATGTTCAAAGCTAACTCAATATTGGTCATATTGTCGCGCAGATTTTACTTGCGTAGCCCTTTGTGAGCTTTGTATTCTCTTGTGGTCATACCGCTCCACTGCTTAGTGATAATGTCAGTAAGAGCCGCATATTGCCCATCCTCTACACCGCAACGCTTCCACTCATCGGTTAAAAGCTTACGCACTTCGATGGTCCGTATGCGCTGATTTATCCATTGCTCCGAGTAACCCAGGCGCTGATAGTCGCGAACGGCTTGTTCGATGCTCAGTTCTGGGTTCTGCAACTGGTCAAGGCGCTCGGAAGCCACTTGTGCCATCCATTGTTTGAAGGGTTCTGCCTTGGGTGAAGGTATGGACTGAATGATGCGGAATAGTTGTTCCGGGGTGGCTACATCAGTGAGGCGCATCTTGCCGTCCGCTGCCGGAAGTTTCAACCTGTTACAATTTGTAACGGTTTCATTTCCTTCTTTTCTTAGACGGTTTTTTAACACCCTCCAATATGTTGAGGAATCAATACTGTCGGTGAGAACACCAACTACGTCAACCACAGAGAAATACCATTGCTCTTTTTCACTATCCCAGATTGAGCGTATACGTTGTTCGTTGAATACTTGCAGCTTCTGTAGTTGTGTCATAATAATTAATTGATTTATAAGTTTATAGCCTTGCAATAACAATCAGAATAGCGCAGTGCTCCGCATCACAAAGATAATAAAAAGTTTGCAAAAGTCCAAGCCACCCAATAGAAAACTCTTGCATTTTTCCGCCCTGCCTCTTGACATTTGCTCTTTCGTGTTGTATCTTTGCACTTGAAAAACACACCGTTCCCCAACCTCTAAATTCTAAACCAGTGCGAATCCTACACACCGCCGACCTCCACCTTGGCCAAATCATCTACCGACACTACGACCGCGCCGACGAGCACGACCACTTCTTCCGCCAGCTCCACTCCATCATAGCCGACCATCGCCCCGACGCGCTGGTGGTCAGCGGCGACATCTTCGACGTCCAGCAACCCTCCGCCTCGGCCATGAGCGCCTTCACGGCCCGCTTCGTGGCCCTGCGCCGCGCGTTCCCCCACCTCCACATCGTCATCGTGGCCGGCAACCACGACTCCGCCTCGCGCCTCCACAGCAACACGCAGGTGTGGGGGCTTGCCGGCGTCACTCTCATCGGCGCCCAACCCCCGGTGAACTTCGCCGAAGTCGACGGCTGGCAGGAAAACTACGTCGTCCGCCTCCCCCAAGGCTTCATCATCGCCCTGCCCTACATCACCGGCGGACGTCCAGAAGTGGCAATCGCCCTGCAGGACTATGTCGAAGCCCTCAACACCGAAGGGCTGCCCGTGGTAATGACCGCCCATATGGCCGTCAGCGGCAGCGACACCGAGGGCCACGACCCCGAAATCGGCACCCTCTACGCCCTGAGCCTCGAGCACCTCGGCCGGGGCTACGACTACCTCGCCCTGGGCCACATCCACAAGCCCCAGACCCTCGGGCAACCGCGCGCCGCCGTCGAACCGTCCATGGAGGCCTCAGAGCATCCGGCACCCGTGGCCCGCTACAGCGGCNNCCCNATCCACATCAGCGGCGACGAAGCCTTCCCNCACTCCGTCAGCATCGTCGACATCGACNGCCACGGAGGCACTGTCGCAATCAACCGCGTGCGCATCAACCAGTTGCGCCATTTCGTCATCCTCCCCGAAGCCGGCTTGCCCGCATTCGAAACCGAAAAAGCCACCCTCAAGGCCATCGAAAAATTTATCGACGGCCACGACGGAGTCTACATCCGCCTGCGCGTGAGCACCACAGCCGACCTCAGCCCCGAATTCAACTCAAAGGTCTACACACTCATCGAAAGCTCCGGTAAAGACATCCGCTACAATCCTAAAATACTGTGGGTTAGCCCGGTACAGGACCCCGCCGATGCTTCCCCGGAGGAANCGCCCCGCTNCGAGGTCAGCGAACNCCAGCAGATNNACANCCCCCTGGAATTNATCCGCCGGACAATCGACCGCTACCCCNCCCTCGCCGGANTCGACCTCGAGGCCGCATTCGCCGAAATCGAAGCAGAAATCCGCTCAAAATCAGACTAATAGCCCCTCCCTAAAGCCTAAAACCTCAACCTAATGCGCATTAAACACCTGAGCATCCGCAACATAGCGTCGGTCGAAACCGCCGACATCGACTTTGAGCACGGACCCGTCGACCACGCAACGGGCGCCCCCGCTTCGCTCTTTCTCATCACCGGCGACACCGGTTCGGGCAAGTCAGTAATCCTGGACTGCATCTCCATGGCCCTCTACGGCACCACCCCACGCGTAAAGGGCGTCAACGGCGTCTCAAACAACCGATACAAATACAACGCCGACAACGATGTGGCTATCAACGACATAACCCAGTACACCCGTCTGGGAATTTCGCACAAAGACCCCTGCTACGCGCGCCTCATCTTCGAAGGCAACGACGGTGTGGACTACATTTCCACATTCTCCCTCGGCTACACCAACCGCCACACATATGCCTCCGAAAAGTGGGTCCTCCAGGTAGGCAAAGACGAAATTATGGACCGCAAAAAGGAGGTGGCAGCACGTATTGTGGACGCCGTGGGCCTCACCTTCGAGCAGTTCGGGCGCATGGCCATGCTCGCCCAGGGGCAGTTCGCCAACTTCCTCACCGGCAAGAAAGAGGANCGCGAGCGAATCCTCGAGCAACTCACCGCCACCGACCGCTTTTCGCGCTACGGCGAAGCCATCGCCAACATTTTCAAGCGCGCCAAGGATGCCAAAATGCTCGCCGAAAGTCAATGTAACACCTATAACAAGCTCTTACTCAGCGACCAAGACCTGGCCGCACTCCGGGCCGAACTTGACGCCCTCAACTCCCGCGCCTCCGCTACTGAGGCCGCCGCACGCGCTGAAGAAGCCCTGGCAAAAGCCACTGTCGAGCGCGAAAAAGCACTATCCGACCTCTCCACCTTCCGCCGCATTTTCGACGCCATGGCCTCCGACCTTGCAGCACGCGAAGGCCGCCTCGCATCCCGTCGCACCGCAATCGAAGAAGACAAGAAGTGGTTCGACACCCTGGGGCCGCAACGCAAGATATTCGAAAACGCATCGGTAATCATCGAGCACATAAAGCGATACACAAAACTTTGCGAGGACATCGCTAAAAAACAAGCCACCATTCCCGCCGCAGAGGCCGCGCAGAGTCGATTTGCCTCCGAAGTCGCAGCTACCGACAAGGCAGTCGGCCAAGTCGTCAAGGCCGTAGAAGAAGTCAAGGCGCAGATAGATAGTCTCACTGCCGAGCGCCGGAAAATGGATCCCGAAGGTCTGCTCAAGGCCCACACCTCTGCTTCCAACCGCCTCAAAGCCCTCAGCGACCTCGCCGAAGCCCTCACNACAGCCGCCNCCCACCGCGCCGAGACAGCCGAATGCTCCGCCGCAACAGATGCCCTCGGCGCAAAAGTCAAAACCCTTGCCGNTCAGGCAGATAAGGCCAAGGAGGACGAGAGCGCGCGTGAGCGNGANGCCCGTNCCGCCGAGGACCTTTACACCACAATGCACCTGAGCGTGCAGGAGAATTTCACAGCCCTGCGCGCCCGGATGGCTCAGGAGCACGCTTCCCACTGCCCCCTGTGCCGCCAGGCCATCACCGACCAGGCCGCACTCTGCGCCGACGACGATTTCGCACGCATCCTGTCTCCCCTCGAGCAGGAAAAGAATCGCCTTGCCGCTCTCCTGAAGGCCGCCAAGGACTCACGCATCCAGGCCGTGAGCGACCTCAGCTCAGCCCGCGGCAGTCTCCGCTCCAAGGTGGACGAACTCACGCGCCTTCGCAAGCGCGATGAAGCCGAATCAGCCAAAATAACCCGCGCATTCGAGCTCCTCGGCATCGAAAACCAAGACAAACCTGAGGCAGAAATCAGCACCAGAATCACCGCCACNCGNGCNGATATCGACGCTGTCAAAGCTCAGATGGATGCCGCTCAGGCAATCCAAAAGCAAATCGATGAGGCGCTGAAANTGCACTCCGACCGTGAGGCAGCCCGCAAAACCGCCGACAAAGCATTCACCGCCGCCTCCACCGGCTTCAACACGGCCAAAATGCAGCTCGAAGCCCTGTTGGCGTCCATAACCGAGCTTAACTCCGAGCGCTCCCGCCTCCGGGCCGACCTNTCCGATACCCTATCCGATTACGCCCCTGCCTGGTCCGACAATCCTGCACAGACCATGGAAACCCTGCGCATCCACGCCGACGACTTCAACTCCCGCCTGGACAAGGTGCGTAACGACGAAAGCGCCCTCCGCGTCGATTCCGCAACCCTCGAGGCCCTCTCGCGCACGGCAGCCGCTCTCCGCCCGATTCTGTCCGACATCACCCCCGCGCCACCTTCGCCCGAGAGCGACGACGTGGCTCACCTACCCCTCGAATTCATCCGCAACAAATGGATGGAACTCCACTCAATGGCGTCCGCACGCCGTAGCGCCATGGAAAAAGCCATCACCGATATCAAGGACAACACGCAGGTAATCAACGATTTCTACGTCGCCAATCAAGCCGACGACGAATTCCGTGCCGTCCCCATCGCCGAGCGCAACAAGGACCTCAACGAACGCCGCGGAGCAATTACCCTCCGGCTCAGCGCCGACGCCGAACACCGTCAAAGCGCAGAGGAACTCAGGCGCCGCTTCGAGCTGCAAAGCGCCGAGTTCGACCGCTGGAACCGCCTCAACGCAGTGTTGGGTGGCACCCGCTTCCGCACCCTGGTGCAGTCGCACATCCTGCGGCCGCTCCTGCGCAACGCAAATGTTTATCTCGAACAAATCACTGACCACTACACTCTTACGTGCAGCGACGACAACGAGCAACTCTCCATCCTCGTGCTCGACCGCTACAACCGCAACGCCACCCGCAGCGTCACCGTCCTCTCCGGCGGCGAGCGCTTCATGATATCCCTCGCGTTGTCCCTGGCCCTGTCGGCCATGAGCCGGCCCGACATGAACGTCGACATCCTCTTCATCGACGAAGGTTTCGGCACGCTCGACGCCAAGAGCCTCGACCAGGTGATGAGCACCCTGCGCCGGTTGCCGCAGATTGCCGGTCAGACCGGCCGCCGCGTCGGAGTCATATCCCACCGCGAAGAGCTCGCCGAGCAGATCGACGCCCGCATAGTCCTCCGCCGCTGCGGCGAAGGCCGCTCCCGCGTCCTCGTCGAATAAACATCAAAAAATCGGGATTAATCTCGTTTAATCCTAAAAATTGAATAAAAGCTTGTCAGGATAAAAATAAAATCGTATCTTTACCACCCAAATTAAGTAAGACATGATACGCTCAATACCCAACCCACCTATGGATCGGTCGGATGTCGACCATTTCCGTGATATCCTTGAGAAGCATCTTAAGGACAATTTCAGTGCGGAGGAGCGTCAGCGCCTTCAGGAGCATTTGGCTCGCACTGAAGCAAACGCAAAAAGAATCATTGCCAACTGCGGCGGCAAAAACCCCATCCTTGGAGATTGATTTTCAAATAAGACTCATGACTGAGGCAGATTTCCACCGATTATCTGCCTTTAACTGTGGCGTAGAAGAACTTAATCACTTCTTCCGCCACGAAGTCAAAGAATGTGTTTCCCGACATTACCTGGCCGCTTACTGCGCTTACCTCCCGTCAGGCGAGATTATTGCCGCGTTCACGTTGATGAATGACGCTCTTATGATACCGAGTAATACCGAAAAAGCTGAGTTCATTGACGACCTAAAATACGAAACAACTGAAGATTGTATCAACTTTTTTAATCGTCAAACCTCCTATCCAGCAATAAATATTGGGCACCTCGGAGTAAGCAAGCCCTACCAAAAGAAAGGCATCGGTACAGCAATAATTGACTTAGTCTCAGTAACTTTTGCCAATTACAAGCAAGCCGGGTGCCAGTTTGTAACAGTGGACGCAATCAACCAAAACAACACTTTGCTTTTCTACGTCAGCAATCTCTTCCATTTTCAAACAATCCGCGACTCATACTCTTCTACCCGAAGAATGTACCGGATTATATAATCCTCAGCGGATGTTTTCGCGGACGCGGCTGAGGTAGGCGGCCATGGCATCGGTGTCGCGGCGCTCGATGATGCCGCGGAGTTCGGTCAGCGACTCGCTGATGCGGNCAAGGTGTGCGNNGGNGTGGGGGTTGAAAAGGATTTNCGACAGTNAAAAATNGNCCTCGCTCATNAGCCCTTTGGCAATGGCCAGATGCCGCTTGAACGTGGTGCCCGGCGCAGGCTGGTGCTTCATGGTCGAACCGAACACAAGCGTCGACGCAAAAGGAATGGACAGCGAATAGGCCACCGTCTCATCGTGGCCCTGAAAAGTATACTCCTCAACGTTGAGATTCAGCGACTTGTACAAATCCCGGAAGAACTCGATNNCACGCTCGTCGCCCTNGCTGATAACGATGGCGTTTTCGTTGGAAAGGTTGGCCAGCGACGCGAANGTCGNGCCGAACATGGGGTGGGTGGACACAAACGGATGCCCCGCCTCGGCGTAAAATTCCGGCAAGCCCGTCTTCACCGACGCTATGTCGCTCAGGATCGCATCCGGCCGCAGGTGGGGTAACACCTGGCGGAACGCATCGAGGGTATAGCGCACCGTGGCCGCGTTTATGACCAGATCCGGGTCGAACTCATCCACCTCGTCCAGGCTCGAAAACCGCCGGCAGTTGTAGGTGAACCGCAGCCGACGGGGGTCATGGTCGTAGATGGCCACTGTGTGGTCAAACGAAAGCAAATCGCAGAAAAACGAGCCCATTTTCCCGGCCCCAAGTATCAGTATCTTCATAATAATCAATAAATTAAAACACCCCACAAAAGACGCTTGCAAAAAATTATGTCATCGCCTTTTGGCGCTTTGCACTGCAAAGAATTATGAATTATGCATTATGCATTATGAATTATGTTACCGCCTTTAGGCGCTTGCGAAGCAAGAATTATGCATTAAATCAAGGCTTGCCGCTGACAAAGACTGTGTCAACGGCGATGCGCACATCGAATGGCGTTGCCTGCTCCACACGTTTGGGCACCTCCGAGCGGACGTAGTAGAAACTTTGCTGGCGGTCCCACGTCGGAATCTGAACATTGACCGTCGAACCCGGCTCGATGAAGCGTTTCAGACGCAGGTGCCGATGGTGGAGCTGCAGCCCTTTTGAGTCAAAGTAATTGAGAGTCAGAGCCATCTCTTCTATAGTACGACCGCTGTTGTTGGTCACGAAAAACGTCTCTTTCCTGGAGCGCAGAGGTTTGTCGAAGCCGGCAAGAACCACCGAATCCGACGCCACGCCCACCAGAGTGTCCGTGGGCTGCCCCGTCATAGGCTCAGGCGTAACCTTGAGCGGTCGGCGCGACGTGCGTTGTGCCTCTATGGCAGCGCTGCCTAAGAAACACACAACCATCAGGATCAGCAACCCTTTCATAGCACAATGTCCCCCTCCCGGCGGGGTAAATTCAAGTTCTCCGCACCCTCGATATCGTTTGGCCGCGGGTTGGTGTTGCTGAACCCAAGGCGGAAAATGTACGGAAAGAGGCGGTCCAGCGTCAAGGTCCGGTGGCGGTTGTAGCTGTGCAGGGTGACCCCGCGCCAATCGCGGTCGAAAGTAGCGATGAAAGCCCGCACCGGCTTGCGCTTCCCGCTGCCCGACGACGGCTCCAGCAGCAGGTCGAACTTATGCTCATCGGCAAGCGGCATCAACTGGCCCTTGACAGCACCCGCAGCCACATCCGGGTCGGCACAATTCAGCACCACGAAATCATAACCCCCTGAAACCGACGGCCTCAGCTCAAAAATCACATCCTGCCCGCGCCACTCCCACGGCCCACGGATAGAGTCCGCCCCCACGCAACCGGCACCCACACGGACACCGCTGCAAGGGGGCAGCAAAGCGCTCACCCAAAGGGCATTGAGCGCAAAGAGAATCGTGGCGGCTAACCGGACCATCAGATGGTGCTGAAGGAGTAGGTGAAGCCGATGGAGAGGATTTCCTTAAGCTGGAACTTCTTCCAGTGGGGGTCGTCGCAGGGAGGCGTGCTCGAGTCGTAGCGCGCGTGGAAATAGAGCTGCGTGGTCAGGAAGCGGTTGATGGTGAAGGTCACGCGATTTTCCCAGTCGAGCTGAGCAGTCTTGTAGTCGGTGAACATGAATACGCGCGAGGTGTACGAAATGTTGTACGCAATCTGCCACCAGAGCTTCAGCTCGGCACTCGAACCGAAGTTGTGCGACACCTTGTGACCCTCCTTGATGTTGAAATTGGTCGGATCAAGCTCCTTGTTGATACACGTCTTCAGGTTGTACGACAGCGGCGCAATCGAAGCATCGAAAGTAAAGGCCTTTTTCTTGTAGTTGTAGGTCATACCGATACCGAGGGTCA
>WFLX010102112.1_pt1 | contig 11457 bp, 5 predicted proteins | sample 4967041 | NCBI WGS metagenome assembly WFLX01 (sample SAMN12857096, study PRJNA449069) | gut metagenome | isolation source: stool from male and female vole | host: Microtus ochrogaster | place: USA:Florida | collected 2017 | reverse complement strand
TTTTCAGAGACTTCTTCCTGTGTGAATGCACTACGAATTATCACAGCCTCCTTATCTGGATTCCGAAACAAGAAGAGGTTTCCGTATGCTTCATAGTCTTGATTCAAGATGTTAAGTTTCCTCACCCGCTGAAAGAATTGGGGAAATTGCTGGCGCATAGCGAGACGATGTGGATTTTCTCCTATATAACAATAAAGGGCATCGAGCGATCTATTCTGATAAAGAGGTTTGTCGCAGTATCCCTTTTCGAATATATCTTCGTCGCTAATCGGGCGTTTTATCTTTTTTGAATATTTGGAAGAAATCCTTGCTCTAAGTGCTTCAATATAAAAGTCCAAATGCCTGTCAGACCAAAATAGGACTTGAAGAAGAATATGGACATGGTCTGGCATCACACAAAACTTATGAATTTTAATAATAGGATACTCATAAGGAAGATGAATTATTGCCTTTGCAATTACCACTCCAAGTTCAGATTCATTTATTTCAGCACATCCCGGATTGCCGGGTACAATTCTCGCATCTCCTATCACATTGCCGAAAATTTCGCAGTTTTTCATTTTCTTGAGGATAATATGATAGATGAAGGGCGCATAGTAATTATGGTTGATNGCTCTCCTATGATAGGAATGCTCACCTGTCTCTCTTAAAGGCCTGATCTCGGATGATCCCATACAATTAAGCTTTATGATTGATTTTCTTTCACCTCCCGACAAACCTGCTCCGCATCGCAAANACATNAGCTTTTCAATCTGCAAGAGGTTTGTCGCAAGGTGAAAAATGATAGTTCAGAAGATTTGGCCGTAGGAGGCGCGGTCGAGGGCGCGGTAGCCGATGGCTTCNGAGATNTGGCGGCTGAGGACGGGGGCNGTNACGGCTTCTTCGGCCGTCATTGTGGCGGCATATTCGAGGTCGGCGATGGTGCGGGCTACGCGCAGGATGCGGTCGAAGGCGCGGGCTGACATGTTCAGCTTTGTCATGCGGTCTTTGAGNTTGGCGAGGCCTTGCTCNTCAGGCCAAGCGTATTGATGCAANAGGCGCGAATTCATCTGCGCATTGCAGTAAATACCCTTCTCTGCCTTGAAGCGGAGATTCTGGACAGCACGGGCCTTGATGACACGCTCGCGGATCGATGAACTCGACTCAGCCGGAGCCTTATTCGCCATGTCATCGAAGGCAACAGGCTCTATCTCGCACTGGATGTCTATGCGGTCGAGGAGTGGGCCGCTAATGCGGTTCATATACTTTGCCACTGCTCCTGCCTGGCAAGTGCATCGTTTCGTAGGATGCCCATAATACCCACATGGACATGGATTCATCGATGCGACAAGCATAAAAGAAGCGGGGTAATCCACCGTATATTTTGCTCTGGACACAGTTATAGTCCTGTCCTCTATCGGTTGCCTTAAAACTTCCAAGACTGTACGAGAAAATTCCGGAAACTCATCAAGAAACAAAACCCCGTTATGGGCAAGCGAAATCTCTCCAGGCATTGGATTTGCTCCTCCACCTACCAATGCCACCGGAGACACAGTATGATGTGGAGTCCGGAACGGACGCTTTGTCATAAGCATCGATCCTCTGTGCAATTTCCCTGCCACGGAATGGATTTTGGTAGTCTCAAGAGCCTCTGCAAGACTAAGAGGTGGGAGAATGGAGGGGAGTCGCTTCGCCATCATCGACTTTCCCGCTCCCGGAGGACCGACCATCAGTATATTATGACCTCCGGCACAAGCCACTTCAAAAGCCCTCTTCACGCTTTCCTGACCCTTGACTTCGGAAAAATCGAAATCATAATTCTCTGACTCTGCTGCAAATATCTCACGGGTATTAATCACTGTAGGCTGAATATCAGATGTCTCAGCAATAACTCCAACCGCTTCCGCCAGATTCTTGACTCCATACACCTCTACCCTATTTACGACCGCAGCCTCAGTAACATTAGCCTCCGGCACAATAAGACGCTTGAATCCCATTTCACGCGCCTTTATAGCCATAGGGAGAGCACCCTTCACCGGAAGCACCGACCCATCAAGCGACAACTCCCCCATTATCATATATTCATGCAGATGCTCAGTGGGCACTTTCTCATTTGAAGCGAGCACTCCGATAGCCATCGGCAGATCAAATGCTGCTCCCTCTTTCTTCACATCAGCCGGAGAAAGATTGATGATAGTGCTTTTATGTGGAAATCCTATACCACTATGCTGAAGGGCGGTAGTGATACGCGTATATGCCTCCTTCACGGCAGTGTCAGGCAAGCCGACTATGCTGAACAAAGTGCCTTTTTGCACTACCGTCTCTAATGTCACTACAAACGCATCTATGCCGGAAATTGCGGCTGAATATACTTTCGTCAGCATTGTCTCTATCTCTTAGTTGAATTATTCTTCGGTTTTTCAGGTGATTTTGGGGCTGGTTTGGTTTCTTTTTTATCCATTTCTTTGCGAAAGGCAACCACAGCCTCCTTGATATCGTCGCCGGCATACGACTCCTTGCCAGTCTTATCCTTTACTATATACCAAGGGAGACGGGTAACTCCGAGTTTCACCATATTCTCATCTGCCACACCATAAGGCTGCCATGCACGGACTACTCCTTTCAGTGAATCCCTACGTATTGCTCCAGCCCACGTCATCGAATCGCTATCTAAATAGACATCCGAAATGATTCGCTTTGCAGAATCCGGATATAATTTGATGAGTCTCTTGAGAGTGTCTACAGTCTCCGACCTCTGGGAGTTGTTTTCAGCAAAGAAATACAGGAATGTCCCTTTTACCTTATTAAACTTCAGGGTGTCAACACCATTGTCGCGTGAGCGGACGATCATTTTCTTCAATTTTGGATCCTTCTGATATGAAAGTGTCCCCTCCGCCGTAGTCGTAAATTCCACACCAAGCAAATCGGTTGCCCCACACATTTCAATCAGTTGCTGCTGTCGAGCATCACTGTCGATCAAATTCCATAATTTCAAAAAACCTTCCGGATTATTACGGCGGTCCCATTCCGTAAGAAGCAGAACGGATGAAAGAGGATCCTTCGGGTTCTTCTTTACATAATCCTCTATGCTCCTTTCAAAACCCTTTTTATCATTTTTCTTAGCATACGCCCCTTTGCGCCACTCAGCCCAACGCTCAGACACTGAATTACCCTTTACGATCCAATCCTTCATGTCTCTCCCCTCTCCGGAAATCTTGATTTGATCTCCCCTTTCTGCGTAAAGGATTATGGAATTGGAAGATGAGGCATCTGTGATATAGACAAGGGTTGGCAGTCGAGTGACGCCACCTACAGACGCAATCCCTTCTTGAATAGCAGCAGTCTGCTCCACCCATCTGCCACCATGCGAATCTCGGGCATAATAGGTCAGGATATAATTGCCGACATGATCTTTTGGAAACTCAAAATCTATCTTGAATTCATTTTTTACACATCCTGTCAGCATCAGCAATATTAATCCAGCCATTAAGGCATATATCTTTTCTGCAAATATATTCATATCGGAATTTTAGTTTTGAATTATAGAGGGGAAAGTGTCCGGATGGTCTGGAGGATGGAGAGGGCTTCGGAGACAGTGGGGACATCCGAGATGAGAAAAGAGCGTTTGCCGTTGACATCGCGTAGTTTTGTGCGCTTCGGATCAAGCTGCAGCCACGCCAAAAGCCGACCGAAGGCCGTAGAGCCATAATATGCCGCGTTTTCCTCCCCGACAAAGTAAACATACATCTTCCCACCCTTGAGCGTCAGACGCTCGATTCCAAGGCGTTTTGCGGCCATTCTGAGTGGCACGACCTTGATCAGTTCTTCTGTTGTGGCGGGAATTGCACCAAAACGGTCTTTCAATTGGGCACGGAATTCCTCAATCTGCTCCTCATTTTCCATATTGTCGAGTTGCTGATAAAGGGATATGCGCTCACTTTCCTGAGGCACATAAGATGGCGGCAACCTCAACTCCAGATCGCTCTCTATTGCGCAATCTGCCACAAACTCCTCTTCTCCNGGCTTTGTGGTCTCCGCAAACGTATCGGCAAATTCNTCCGTCTTCAATTCGAGCACTGACTCCTTCAATATCTTCTGATACGTCTCATAGCCCAAATCGGCAATAAACCCGGATTGCTCTGCACCTAACAGATTGCCGGCACCACGAATATCAAGGTCTTGCATTGCTATGTGTATGCCACTTCCAAGGTCGCTGAAACTCTCGATAGCCTGAAGACGACGACGCGCCACAGGTGTCAACGTGGCTCCCGGAGGCACCATGAAATAGCAGAATGCCTTGCGGTCGCTTCGCCCGACACGCCCGCGCAACTGATGCAACTCTGAAAGCCCGAAATGATGGGCATTGTTGACTATGATAGTGTTGACATTAGGCATATCCACACCATTCTCCACAATGGTTGTGGAAAGTAAAATATCGTAGTCGTGCGCTGCGAAGTCAAGGATGGCCTTCTCCAGTTTCTCTGGGGGCATCTGTCCATGAGCCTTTATCACTCGTGCATCCGGCACCAGACGATTAAGCATATTCTCCAGCACGTTGAGGTTTTCNATACGATTGGAGATGACAAACAACTGCCCATTGCGAGAAAGTTCGAAATTGACAGCCTCCTTCACCATCTCATCGTCGAGCGTGGCCACAGTTGTGACTACNGGATGGCGGTTTGCCGGNGGAGTATTNAGCGAACTNAANTCNCNNGCNCCCATNAGNGAGAACTGNAGNGTNCGNGGNATNGGNGTNGCACTCATGGTCAANGTATCNACATTGACCTTCATCTGCTTCANTTTCTCNTTGACNGCNACNCCNAANTTCTGCTCCTCNTCNACAATNAGCANNCCAAGATCCTTAAATTTTACACCTTTGCCGATAAGTTTATGAGTGCCTATGAGAATATCTATCTTGCCCGCTTCGAGATCGGCAAGAATCTGCTTCACTTCCTTCGGTTTCTTAGCCCTTGATATGAACTCCACCCTCACAGGAAGGTCTTTAAGGCGCTGCGAGAATGTGCGATAGTGCTGCATTGCAAGCACGGTAGTGGGCACAAGCACTGCTGTCTGCTTAGAGTCCGTAGCAGCCTTGAATGCTGCACGGATAGCAATCTCGGTCTTACCAAAACCCACGTCGCCGCANACAAGGCGATCCATCGGACGAGGGCTCTCCATATCCGCCTTTATCGCCTGGGTGGCCTTGAGCTGATCAGGAGTGTCTTCATAGATGAAACTTGCCTCCAATTCATGCTGAAGATAAGAGTCGGGGGAATATGCAAAACCTTTTTCCTCTCTTCTGGCTGCATAAAGCTTGATGAGATCGCGGGCGATATCCTTCATCTTGCTCTTGGTNCGGTCTTTNATACGNTTCCANGCNCCNGAGCCAAGTTTNTTGATTTTNGGNGGCACNCCCTCNTTGCCNCGATATTTCGANAGNTTATGGAGCGAATGNATCGACACNAGNATCATNTCGTCGTTCTGATACAGGAGTTTAATCATCTCCTGAGGACTCCCGTTGGTATCGGTCTTGATAAGCCCGGCAAACTTGCCGATTCCATGGTCGATATGCACAATGTAATCCCCTACCTCAATCTGATTGAGTTCCTTAAGCGATAAAGCAAGTTTTCCGCTACGAGCCTTGTCTGACTTGAGGCTATACTTATGGAAACGGTCGAATATCTGATGGTCGGTGAAGAAACATGTCTTGGTGTCGTGATCTACAAACCCTGCATGCAGAGTCTTGGCAACCGACGTGAAAGCGATATGATCTCCCCTATCTGCAAAGATTTCCTTCAGTCGCTCACCTTGATAGGGAGAATCGCTGAGAATCAGCAGGCGATAGCCATCTGAAAGTAGATTGGTGAAAGATTCGGAAATGATATCGAAATTCTTATGGTAAAGTGCCTGCGGCGAGGTATTGAATTCCATCACGGCGTCCTTCCCTGTAGGTGTGACTGTCATTCCATACTCAAATATCCGGAATTTTTCCAATCTCGTTGCGAAATCTTCAGCATCTACCACCTTTTTCATNGCCTCAGGATCNCCCTCCTCTGCAATGGCAGCCGATTCTGAATATTCCTGGGAGGCGATGTCGCGCACAGTTGCCACTAATGCTGAGGCATCCGCCACAAAAAGCGGTATGCTTTCCCCAATAAATTCAAGCAATGACACTCCACGCTCGTCGTTTCCTTCTGCTGCAGATGCAGCAACAATCGATATCTTCCCAAGACGTTGCTCGGAGAGTTGGGTCTCAACATTGAAAGTGCGTATGGAGTCGATCTCGTCATCGAAAAAGTCAAGACGGTAGGGAAGTTCGTTAGAATAAGAGAAAACGTCGAGAATTGAGCCTCTACGGGCAAATTGACCAGGTTCGTAGACATAGTCCACCTGACGGAATCCCAATTCAAGGAGCCGATCTTCCACATCTCCTATATCTGCATGCTTTGCAGTAGAGAGTTTCAGAGTATTTTTCTCGAGATCTGCTTTTAGGGGAACTCTTTCAGCAAGGGCTTCGGGATATGTCACGATACAACCCACCTTTCCATTCTCCCACCCGTCGAGTGCTTCGGCACGCAATATCTGCTGCGGAGCGTCTATTCGCCCATATTTGATATGACGTTTGTAACCGGATGGGAAAAATGCCACCTCACATTCAGCCACACGCGACAGGTCATGATATAGATATCCGGCAGAGTCTGCATCGTCTGCCACTATCACCATTGGCTGCTTTGCATCAGAAGATTTCCCAAGCAAGACGGAGGCAGCCGATCCCTTGAGACCACATAGCGCAACCCTTGACACCTTTTTGTCGCCCACCAACTTTTTCAAAGCCTTAAGGCGTGAGGGTGTTGCAAAAAGCGCAGCAGCCTCTCCAAGAGTCATCTGTGCACTCATTTAGATTTTCCTTTATTTGCTTTCGCCTTATTACCGCCGGAAACAGAAGAATCCTTAAGAATAGCCTTATATTCAGGAGATTCAATAATGGCAATGGCCGTCTCCACCACAGGGTCGTCGGTTATTTCGACAGCCACGCGACCTCCATCACCATAATAGCGAGTGGCAATCTCCTCCTCCAGATAATGCTTAATTTCCTTTTTCTTAAACTGCAAGTCGCGTTCAAGATTGCTCCCGAGTGATTTTTCAAGTGATGACAATGTTGAGTCATTGTCGGCTGTCATATAACCTTGCTCATCAGCCTGCTTGCGTATTTCTTTAATCAAAGCATCAAACGAGGTGTCGTATTTCATTCCGCTTCCAACTACAAATTCTGAGAAGTCGGCATAATCTTCATCCGAAATTTCAAATTTATTGAGTGGCATTGCGTCGGGATGAGTTGCGCGATATTTATTTGCGTAGTCGAAAATCTTGTTCTTTGTCACAAGATTATAAAGNATATCCGAATACGTATTATTCTTCACCACNGAGTCGGGCTGCAANCCTCCGCCATCCCGCACTTCTCTNCCGCGGGATGTAAGGTAGACATTGGTAAGAGAGTCAGGCGTACGGGCTACTGTTCCATCCGGATTACGCTTAGAATAATCAAGAGCCTGTATCAATCGGCCGGATGGAATATAGTATTTAGAGACTGTGACTTTCAGCAATGCATCATGAGGAAGAGGGAATGTAGTCTGCACAAGTCCCTTTCCGAAACTGCGGTTGCCCACAAGCACCGCACGATCAAGATCCTGAAGGGCTCCGGCAGTGATCTCGGATGCTGATGCTGTTCCGCCGTCAGTGAGCACCACAAGCGGCATATCCGGAAACTTAGGATTGTGGGTAGTCTTATAGACACGCTCCTTGCCGTTGCCGCTCGTGCGAAGCACTTGTGTTCCCTTTGGAAGGAAATTGCCAAGGATNTCNATNGCACTNTCTACGAGNCCNCCNCCATTGCCACGCAAGTCAAGAATCAATCCGGAAAAACCGGGATTTTTGTTCAGGGAGTCAAGGGCTAAAGAAATCTCCTGCGGAGAATTCACTATATAGCTGTTAAGTCTAATATAGCCTGTAGATGGAGAGACCATGCCGAAATATGGCACAGATTTTTCTGTGACCTTTTCTCGGGTAACTGTAAAAGATTTTATGGAATCTTCCACATAGGGACGTATGACTTCTATATATACATCTGTGCCGGGGGTGCCTTTAAGTAATTTCGAGACTTCTGCAGTCTTTGCTCCCTTAGTGGCAACTGTGTCAACTTTCACAATCTTATCGCCTGGCATAAGGCCAGCCTTAGCCGCGGGGCTACCCTCCATTGGTTGAGAAATACAGACATATCCATTGAATTCTGTGATGTAGCTTCCGATTCCGGCATATTCTCCGGTCGTCATCTTCATCAACTGGTCGCGGTCTTCAGCCGTATAATATTCCGTATATGGATCGACAGTATTGAGCATGGCATTAGAAGCCGCCTTAAACGCCTCGTCAATTCGGATTGAGTCAACATAGTTGTCTTCAAGCACTTTCACCATGGAGTTGAAGGTCTTGAGATTGCGCTGGAGCGCCATGTCATGGCTTTTCTTGGCGCATGCACCAAGCGATATCGATATGAGTGCCACAAGAGGCAATATAATCCTTTTCATACGAAATATTATTCAATTAATGATAGTGATATTTAAACGTTTTTATCACGTTTAAAGTTTGGGTGATGTGATATCAGGATGAGGATAGTCTATAGTATAATGCAAGCCCCGGCTTTCCTTGCGTTCACGAGCCTGCCGCATGATGAGATAGCCTATGTTGATTATATTTCTGAGCTCACACAAGGCTCTTGTTGGCTTGCTCTCCTTAAATAGCCTTTCGGTTTCTTGATAAAGTATATCAAGGCGGTTCCAAGCACGATCGAGACGGAGGTCGCTCCTTACTATTCCCACATAATAGCCCATTATTTGGTTAACTTCCTTTTCCGATTGGGTAATCAGCACCATCTCTTCAGGATGAGTAGTGCCTTCGTCGTTCCATTCCGGAACATCATTGCGGAAATCGATTCCATCGACTCTTTCAAGTGAATGTTTAGCAGCCGAATCTGCATAGACCACAGCCTCAATCAATGAGTTTGATGCGAGCCGGTTGCCACCATGAAGCCCTGTGCATGAGCATTCACCTATGGCATACAATCTGTCGATGCTTGACTGCCCGTCAAGATCCACCTTAATACCACCGCAGAGGTAATGGGCAGCCGGAGCCACAGGAATCATATCTTTTGTTATATCAATGCCCAAAGATAGGCATTTTTCATATATATTGGGGAAATGTTTCTTAGTCTCTTCCGGATCCTTATGTGTCACGTCGAGATATACATGGTCGGTGCCATTCTGTTTCATCTCTGAGTCTATGGCACGCGCCACAATATCGCGTGGTGCAAGAGAGAGGCGCGGATCATACTTGTGCATAAACTCTTTCCCGTCGAGGGTCTTAAGGACTGCGCCATAACCCCTCATTGCCTCTGTGATGAGAAAACTCGGACGGTCACCGGGATGGTAAAGGGCTGTCGGGTGGAACTGTATGAATTCCATGTCGCTCACTGTTCCCTTTGCTCTATACACCATGGCTATCCCATCTCCTGTAGCTACAAGAGGATTGGTGGTGGTGGTGTAGCACGCACCGACACCTCCAGTGGCCATTACCGTTATCTTTGCAAGAAATGTATCTACTTTTTCCGTGTCCTCATCCAGCACATAGGCTCCGTAACAAGTGATGTCGGGAGTGCGTCGAGTCACGATTTTACCCAAATGATGCTGAGTGATGATTTCTACGGCGAAATGATGGTCGAATATGTCGATATATGGATTCTCTTTTATTCGCTTTATGAGAGATTCCTGAATCGCAGCGCCCGTGTTGTCGGCATGATGAAGGATACGGAATTCAGAATGTCCACCCTCACGATGGAGATCAAACGTGCCATCCTCTTTCTTGTCGAAATCCACACCCCATTTGAGCAATTCTTTGATCTGTTCGGGAGCATTTTTCACTACTTTCTCCACTGCATCTGTATCTGAAAGCCAGTCGCCAGCCACCATAGTGTCGTGGATATGCTTGTCGAAATCATCGACTTCGAGATTAGTGACGCTTGCCACTCCACCCTGTGCAAAGAAAGTATTGGCCTCTTCAAGAGTAGCCTTGCACACGATCGCTACCCTATGGCTTGGAGAAGCCACTTTTAGAGCAAAGCCCATGCCGGCCACTCCGGAACCGATCACGAGATAATCGTATTTATAAACCATTTCAAGTAATGTTTAGACTATTGGTAGGGCGTGAGCCTTTCACGGCCCACGCCCTTTAGTTAGGATTGTATCTTCATGCGTCAATAATTTGCATCGACGACATTTTATCCTTTTGATTAAAGACCACCAAGATTATAGCTTGCAAACTCAAGGTCCTTCTGAGCCTTAGCGAGCATGCTGTTGTCGAGCTTAATAGCCTCGCGGAGGTTGGTCAATACCATGTTCTCGTTGTTGGTGCGTGCGCCCACGATAGCAGCGAGATAATAAGTGTTGGCATTTGGATTCTGGATAGCTGCAAGTGTGTTCTTAGCAGCGCTGTAATCCTTAGAAAGGATCTGTGCAAGAGCAGTGTTGTTGTTCTTCACGCCGCTGAGGTTGCTTACAGCGTTAGACACCTGACCTTCGTTGAGGTAAAGCACGCCAAGAGCTGCTGCTGCTTCAGGAACTCCGGCAGCACCACCGATGAGGTCCTTAGCCTGACCGAGGTCGTTGTTGGCAAGTGCGAGAAGACCCTGATTGAATTCTACCGACTTGTCGTTAGGAGCAAGTTTCTTTGCCTGAGCAAGAGCCTTGGTGGCAGCATCATAGTTGCCAAGGCTGAACTGAGTTGCGCCGAGACCATTCCATGTGCGGAAGTCATTGGGGAAGAGCTGGGTTGCAGCAGCATAGATTGCAGCCTTACGATTGTCATCGTTCACGAGTGTAGCAGCATAGAGGATTTCCTCGATGTTGAGCTGGTTGGGAGTAGACTCTACGAGTGTGAGCAATTCCTCATCGCTCTTGCCGATTACATTTACAGTAGCCACGATCTTAGAATAACGGAGCTGTGGAAGAATCTGCTCAGCAAGTTCGTTGAATACAGCCGACATATTCTTGAGCTCAGCTTCGCGCTGTTCCGGATCCTTATACATCTTGAGGACGCTGAGGATAAGATTCTTGTCCTGGATGTTGCTCTTCTCTACGAGCTGCTGGAAACCTTCCCAGTCTTCTGGAGTGAATTCAGAAGTAAGCTCGCCGAATTCAGTGATTTTGTCTTTCTTAAGTTGGTTGCGCATGTAGTCGACAGTCACGTTCTCACGCTTTTCAGCAAGGGCTGTATTGAAGGCCATTGTGCCGTCAGGAGAAGCATATGAATGAACGTTGATACCTGCGATTTCTCTGTTAGGAGCATCGTTTGAAGCGATGAGGTCCTTGTTGAAGTCGATGTAGTCAGGTGCGTCAACTTGGTTAGCGCGAATGTTAGCCTGGTTGATGA
>WFLX010026681.1_pt1 | contig 11457 bp, 6 predicted proteins | sample 4967041 | NCBI WGS metagenome assembly WFLX01 (sample SAMN12857096, study PRJNA449069) | gut metagenome | isolation source: stool from male and female vole | host: Microtus ochrogaster | place: USA:Florida | collected 2017 | reverse complement strand
TATTAATTCTCTCCGATAATGAATCGTCAACGGTTTGTAGCTAATCCTGAAAATTCATGGGACAAAATGTTACCCGACGGTATACATCTTGTTAAAACTTTCCATATAATAGCTTAATTATTAAATACATATAATTAAAAAACCAATTCAATCTCCATTATTATCATATCCCTTATAATATTTGGAAATTCGACTTTCTTTTATTTATTTTGCATAAAAATATTCCCATCAAATTTTATGAACCGAATAATCCTTTTGACTTTAATCTCAGCCTTACTCGCCATATCGCGGCATCCTCCACANAANNAGAAGTTCTCAATCTTCNTCATGTAGGACAGAGTAAAGAACTTCGCAACAACCATATTACAGAGTTGTTCAAAGACTCAAGAGGATTTCTCTGGATAGGTTCGACNTCAGGTTTATTTAGGTATGANGGTTATTCGACNCNCAGATTAAGTGACATGGCAGGATGCTNTTCCGGGGCATTGAACGAACAGATNCTNCACATACAAGAGGACGCATTAGGGNGCCTCTGGATAAAAAGCGAATCTCATCTTTCCATCTATNATCCTGAAACGAATATTCTGACCGAAAACATCCAAGATTTCCTCAATGATTTAGGAATCAGAGGCCATATCACAACAATGTTGTCAGACGACAACGGCGATATATGGGTTTTTATCGCACACGATGGTCTATATCATATCGATGTCAGACATAACAACGCAAGAAAAAACATTGGAGCTATTTTATCCGATGTTTCAATATCTTCTCTGACAAAAAGCAATGGTAAAATATTCGGGGTTTCCGAAACCGGAAGCATCATCGAAGTTGATCCACTGACGATGAAAGCAAGAATCATTACCGCAGGTCCTGAACAAACCCCTTTGACTGCTGAGAAACAAAATATCTACTCAGATAATAACGGTAAACTATGGATAATGAATCCCGAACGGCTCATGCTCTATGATCCTGATACTAATTCATGGCAAAACGATTTGCTTCCAATGAGAGGCTACGTTGGAGTGGTAAAGAAGATTTACAACGATTCCAAGGGGAATATGTGGTTAGCCCGAGACCATTACGGGATTGAGAAATTGGTGTTTGAAGATGGTAAATACAATATTTCCCCAATTGTGACCGATGGAGACTTTGTTCCACAATCCACAATATTTACCATTATCGAGGATGACAACGAGACTATCCTCTTTGGAACATATAAACTGGGACTTTATTCATATAGTGAAAGCATAAAGAAATTTTATAGTAATCAATTTCCAAATTCAGGGAAACGCCTGGATGTCAATTGCATGATGCCTACTACAGACGGGATGGTGTGGGTAGGTACTGATAATTTTGGTCTTTGGCAATGGAATCCTACTACCAATGATTGTATCTTTATCCCTGATTCTACGAATGATACGGCAAATGCTGTCACTGCTCTTTCCGTTTCTCCAGAGGGACACCTCTATATAGGGAAATATGCCAAGGGATTATACAACTACAAATCAGGANAAATNGAGCAACTTAAAACTGGCAGTGATATTGACCGATCATATATATGGAGCCTTACATTCGATGATAAAGGGAGTTTATGGATTGGCACGCTAGGAAATGGCTTATTCAAATATGATCCCATACATAATGTATCGGAACACTTTTCATCAAAAAACAGCAATCTGGAAAGTAATTTCATCATGACTTTACTGTCTTCAAAAGATGGTAACATTTATATGGGAACCACAAGCGGAGTATACCAATATAATCCTAAAGATAAAATCATCACTCCAGCTTTCACAATAAATGATCCAAGTTTAAAAGACAATAAAATCGTCCAACTATTTGAAGACTCTCGTGATCTGCTTTGGATATTGACTCACACTGGAATTAAGGTCCTTGACAGAAAGAAAAGCAACATTCACTTTATCTCCTTAGGGAACTGGAGGCAAAAGACCGACGCTTTCGGAATAATTGAAGACAATTCGGGGGCAATATGGATAAGTAACAGTTCCCGACTTACAAAATATAAAGTGGATTATAATGGAGAGTCCGGTAGTTTATCCGTTACAGGATTGGAATATGATAGTTTCTCTGGTCTGCCTGACTGTGATTTCAATAGACACTCATTTGCCAAACTTCAAGATGGAACGATTGCAATTGGAAATCCTTTCGGAATCACTTATTTTCAGCCTGCCCAACTCCGAATGAATGAAAACAAGCCACAAGTAATGTTTACAGACCTCTATATTGATAATAAGCCAGTGATGCCGGGAGAAAAAATAGATGGTCGAGTGGCGTTGAAAAAAGCCATTTTCTCAGGTGAAAGGATAGAACTCAATCATAATCCAAAAGAATTCACCATCTATTTCACATCTGATAATTATGCGCTTCCTGAAAAAACACGGTTTAAATACAAATTGAANGGATATTCNGACCAGTGGACTGATTGCCCGGAAGGTATCAACTATGTGACATATACCAACCTATCCCCTGGCAACTACCAGCTTCAAGTCATGGCTATCAATGAAGATGGATATGAAAGCGAGTCTCNTGCTCTCCTTGACATAAAAATATATCCTTCTTTCTGGGGTACTCCATGGGCATGGATCATATATGCCATAATGGCTGTCATCTTGATCTGGATAATAATCAAACTGTCTGGCGAACGCGAACGTCGCCGCCTCAAAGAAAAGAATGAAATAGAATATCAGAGGAAGCAGGAGGAGCTCAACCAACTTAAATTCAAGTTTTTTACCAACGTAAGCCATGACCTGAGGACACCCCTCACTCTCATCGTATCCCCTTTGGATGACCTGATTAAGGAATCGAACGACGAACGACAGACAAAACGACTTAATCAAATACGAAATAATGCCACTCGCCTATTATCTCTCGTCAATCAGTTGCTTGACTTCCGAAAATCTGAGGAATCTAACCTTCAACTGAATCTTTCGGAAGGTGACATCATAACGTTCGCTCACAATGTCTGTACATCTTTCATCAATCTATCAGAGCGCAAGGATATCAATCTGACTTTCTATTCTGATCAAGAAAGTATAACGCTCCTATTCGATGAAGACAAAATGGAGAAAATCTTCATGAATCTCCTCGGGAACGCTTTCAAATTCACTCCTGCGGGAGGACGAATAGACATCGCGATAACATATACCGGGAAAGACCATTCGATACTCCGCATACAGGTCGCTGACACCGGAATTGGAATAAAAGATGAGGACAAAAAGCATATTTTTGAGCGTTTCTATCAGGCAGAAAATGATGGAAAATCTCATGCTGACACTGGCAGTGGCATCGGACTAAACATGGTGAGTGAATATGTCAAGCTTCATGACGGCAACATCCGTGTTGCAGACAACGTAGAACGAGGAAGCGTATTCATCATTGAAATTCCTATAAGGCATAGCGAATCCATACCTGGCAATAATTCTGTAGTGAAACTTACAGAAATAAAGCCAAATGCAGATGATTCCGTAAGCAAGCCTTCTGATGCGAAGTATAATCAAAAAACAGTCCTTATCGTAGATGACAGCCACGATATGACTGAAATGTTGAAAGACAGCCTTGAAAGCATATATAATGTAATGACCGCATCAGATGGGAAAGATGCGTTGAAGAAGATAGCGAAAACAAAACCTGATATAATCTTGACAGACTTGATGATGCCAAATATGAACGGTATGGAACTTTGCCGAGCACTAAAAGAGAATAAAGATACAGTAAATATTCCTATCATTATCCTTACCGCAAAGCATGATCTTGGAGTAAAACTTGAAGGACTGACGATCGGTGCGGATGACTATATAACCAAACCATTCAATCTTGATGTGCTCCGTCTCCGTATGAAGCGACTTGTAGAATTGACTACCAAAGGAGCCCGACGAAGTCTGATTGAGCCGGAACCGGAAGATATAAAGATTACTTCACTTGACGAACAGCTCATAGAAAAGGCAATGAAATATGTGTCGCAAAACATAAGTAATCCAGATCTTTCGGTAGAAGGACTTAGCGACTATCTTGCAATGAGCCGTGTAAACCTTTACAAGAAGATGAAACAGATCACCGGGAAAAGTCCGATTGAGTTTATCCGCATCATCCGACTCAAACGAGCTGCGCAGCTTCTACGTGAAAGTCAGCTAAATATTTCTGAAATAGCCTATCAGACTGGCTTCAACAATCCAAAGATGTTCTCTAAATACTTCAAGGATGAATTCGGAATCCTCCCCTCTGCATACCAATCGAATGAAGCTAAAGAGACAAAAACCTCAATCACGCTATGATAAGGACGCATTGCTCTTTCATAATTTGTATATATGGAGGATTTTGAGTATATTTGCAAAAAATTGTGAATTTTGTAGACAGAAAAGATATAGAATCCTTAAAAATAGAAAACTAATCTTCACATGGATAACACAGATATAAAAACAAAGAGGCATGCGAGGGTCGATGTGGCCGACGTCTTGCGTGGATTCGCAGTGATGGCTATAATCCTCCTGCATTCAATCGAACATTTCAATTTCTATTCCTTCCCTGACACTTCAGGGCAACCGGCTTGGCTCAACTTTTTCGACAAAGCTATCTGGAATGGACTCTTCTTTGCTTTCGGAAGCAAGGCATACGGTATTTTCGCCATGCTTTTCGGATTCAGTTTTTTCATCCAAGACGACAATCAACGGATGAAGGGANACGATTTCCGTCTCCGCTTTTGCTGGCGACTTTTCCTTCTCTTTGTCATAGGGCAGTTTGACGCAATGTTCTTCACCGGAGAGATACTTGTACTTTATGCGCTTGTAGGTTTTATCCTTGTGCTGACTTGCAGATTATCGACACGTACACTGATTCTCTTAGGAAGCTTCTTCATCTTGCAGCCGATATGCATCTATCAGATGATACGCGCAGGTATTGACCCGAGTTATGAGATATTGAAAATTGATTCCGGTCCATATTGGGGAGCGACCTACGCAGCTCAAACCAGTGGCACCTTCCTTGAGACTGTCAAAGTAAATCTATGGGAAGGACAGCTTGCCAGCCTTGCCTGGGCTTGGGAACATGGACGTCTATTCCAGACTGCAGGTCTCTTCATCTTCGGTATGCTCATCGGAAGGTCGGGATGGTTTAATAAGGANTATCTTCCAAAGTGGGGAAGTGTATTGGCATGCGCCATCATCGTATATTTCCCATTGAGCGGAATCTATAATATGATGGGCAACTACATCTCAAATCCTAACTTTATGACCCCATTCAACATACTCATAAGCTCGCTGACCAANCTCTGCCTTATGATGATGCTCATTACAGGCATACTGTTTGCTTATTATCGCACATCCGGATTAAGCAGAACCTTATCGCTCCTGATACCATACGGAAGGATGAGCATGACCAACTATGTCACTCAAGGCATCATAGGCTCAGCTTTGTATTATAATTGGGGTCTCCATCTTCAGATGGGCATAACGGGAAGCATCTTGATCGGCATAGCAATCTTCCTACTCCAATGGGCAGCCTGCCGCTGGTGGATGAAAGCACGCTCCCACGGCCCACTGGAATACCTCTGGAAAAAAGCTACTTGGGCAATTTAAAAATTTAGTTATTCTTTTCAATGGATTTCAAAAGAAAACTCAGAAAACTCCTTCAAAAGAAATAGATAGAGCTATTCGATTAATGAATGAATATTTTAATGATAAGAAAGATGGACAAAGCTAAAATTATAGCTATTAAGAAAGCTACGACATTTGATGAACTACTGGATGCTGAATATGGAGCCGTTGGCACTCCAGAAAGAGATAAATTTGAGGAAGATGCGGCAGCTTTCTGCCTTGCTCAAACTCTCAAAGAAGAACGACATCGCGTTGGTTTGACACAACAGGAGTTGGCAGAACGAATAGGCACAAAGAAAACATACATATCGCGACTCGAAAATGGCAAAGCAGATGTACAATTAAGCACACTTTTTAGAATCTTTGAAGGTCTTGGAAGAAGAGTATCCTTGACTATAATATAATATCATGAATATGAAAAAGACGATTTTAGGAATTGTGGGAACTGTGGCTGCTTTGACAGCCGGGGCTATGAATCCTTATTTGCCACTATGGGAACATATTCCGGATGGCGAGCCCTATCTGTTTGAAGACCCTGACAATCCGGGGAAACAGCGAGTGTATATCTATGGAAGCCACGATATGCTCCGCCACATGTATTGCGGGACAGACCTTGTAGTGTGGTCAGCGGATCCGGATTCTCTCAACAATTGGCGCTATGACGGAATAATATTCAAAAGCAACAAGGACGGCAACGGCAACCCTCAACCCGCCGATGTGCTATTCGCCCCCGACGTGGCAGTTAAGACACTATCAGATGGCACAAAGGAATATTACCTCTACCCCAACAACCAGCGTGGTGGACGAAACGGACAAGCGGCAAAGTCAAAACGTCCCGATGGACCATTCGAAGTTATTAACTGGGATGCCAAAAACCTCGATGAATGCGACGGTGTCCTTAGATTCGACCCTGCTGTTTTTGTCGATGACGACGGCCGTGTCTATGGCTACTGGGGTTTCGGAACAAGCTTTGGCGCGGAACTCGACCCAAATACAATGGCTACCGTAAAACCGGGCACACAACCTATCGAAAGGATGATAGGCGGGTTTGAAGATGGAGACGACAATAAATTCCGATTCTTCGAAGCATCCTCTATCCGTAAAATCGACGATAAATACGTGCTTATTTACTCTCGCATGACCAAAGATGGAGAATGGGGGCTTCCACAGTCCAATTTCACTCTTGCCTACGCCTACAGTGATAACCCTCTCGGTCCATGGACCTACGGAGGAACCATCATCGATGGTCGGGGACGTGATACGGATGCCGACGGAAAGACTATATACACAGCAACTCCCAACGGCAATACACATGGTTCTATCCTCAAAATTGGCGACCAATGGTGGGTTTTCTATCACCGCCAATGCGGTACAGACGAGTATTCACGTCAGGCGATGGTAGCCCCTATCGAAGTGACTGTAGAAAAAGGCAAGGGTGGCAAGGTGACCATCTCTGAGGCGGAATATACTTCTGAAGGTTTTGAAATAGATGGTCTTGATCCTTTAAAACTCTATCCGGCAGCCATTGCATCACATTTCACTGGAAAAGATGGTGCTTACCAGACTTATCCTCGCCTGCACTACAGTGGCTCTCACTTCCTGCCAGTCTACTATGACGACCACAATATCAGCGAACCATACCATCCCGATCTAAACATCAATCCAGTTGTCAACAACACCGACGGAAGCATTGTGGGCTACAAGTACTTCAACTTCGACAAGCTGAATGGATCTGAAAAAGTGGAGCTTGCCCTCGACCTGATCCCAGCTGGAGTAGAGGGAACTATCACAGTCTTCACAGAGGCTCCATGGAAAGGGAATCCGACACCCGTTGGAAAATTTGAATTAAAAGATTCCGATCCCATCAAGCCAATGAAGGTGAAAGCAGATGTCAGCCCACTCAGCAAGCTCCAAGGAAAGCATCCACTCTACCTTGTTTTCAATACTCCAAGCGGCGAGTCGGTCTGTACGCTTCAACGCCTACAATTCTTTAAGAATTGAGGATTGAATCTTTACTCCAATTATTTGATAATTAGCCTAAATTTCTATATCTATGAAAGTATCTCATATCACGGGCATTTTGCTGACTGCGGCAGTGCTTGGATCCTGCGGTTCCCAGTCCTACAAGAAAGAAAAAGGAGGGATCGTCGTAAATGTTAACAACCCTAATGAGACGGACGTGCATCGGGTGCGCCTACAGGTGTTCGGAGATAAAATTATACGTGTCTCAGCCACTCCTGATAAGAATTTCGCAGCTGACCAAAGTCTGGTGGTCCTCGACCGTCCGACCGACGTTAAGTATGACATCGAGGAGACAGACTCCACTGTATCTGTAGTGACTTCAGCTATCAAAGCGACAGTGTCACTAAGCGACGGGGATGTGAAATTCTACGATAAAGAGGGTAAACTAATCCTTGCAGAAGCTGACGGAGGGAGAGANTTCTCTCCTATCGAGGTTGAAGGCACCAAAGGCTACACTGTGCGCCAGACATTTGAGTCTCTGTCTGATGACGAGGGTATATATGGCCTCGGTCAGCACCAGAGCGACGAATTTAACTACAAGGGAAAGAACGAGGAACTTTTCCAATACAATACAAAAGTTTCGGTTCCCTTTATAGTCTCCACTGATAATTATGGTATCCTTTGGGACAGCTACTCACTATGCCGCTGGGGCAATCCCGACAACTACAAGCAGATTGGCGATGTCTTCAAACTTTTTGACAAGGAAGGGAAAGAGGGTGCTTTGACTGGCACATACGTTCCTGCTCAGGGTGAGACATTAGTGCAGCGAGAAGATTCCATCTATTTCGAACATCTGATCCGTGGCGACCTCGCCCACGTTGTCAATCTGCCACAAGATTTCAACTACAACGGCAGCCACGTGACATACGAAGGAGAAATCGAAGCGTCCGAGACTGGAGAATACAAATTTATTCTCTACTACTCAGGTTATCAGACTGTCTATATCGACGGCAAGGAAGTAGTNCCTGAAAGATGGCGTACAGCTTGGAACCCTAACAGCTTCAAATTTTCTGTCTACCTTGAGGAAGGAAAGCGAGTTCCTATCAAGATAGACTGGACGCCCAACGGCGGCGTAGCATATTGCGGACTCCGCGTCTATAACCCGCGCGACCCGAAAGAGCAGATGCANATGAGCTGGTGGGGCGANATGCAAGATGGCATAGACTATTACTTCGTATATGGCAACGACATGGACGACGTTATCAAAGGCTATCGTACACTCACGGGCAAGGCTCCTATCATGCCAAAGTGGGCTATGGGCTATTGGCAGAGTCGCGAAAAGTACAACACTCAGGAAGAAGTGCTATCTACATTAGCGGAATTCCGTCGTCGTGGTATTCCTATCGACAATATCGTGATCGACTGGCTTCACTGGAAGGAAGATTCATGGGGCAGCCACGAATTTGACAGAGACCGTTTCCCTGACCCCAAGGGCATGGTAGACACTATCCACGACATGAATGCACGCGTAATGATCTCGGTTTGGCCCAAGTTCTATGCCACTACTGAACATTTTAAAGAATTCGACGAAAATGGCTGGATGTATCGCCTTGCCATAGAAGACAGCATACGCGATTGGGTAGGTCCGGGATATCTCGGCTCTTTCTACGATGCTTACGACCCCGAAGCTCGCAAGCTATTCTGGAATCAAATCAACGACCATTATATGCCTCTCGGTATCGANGCTTGGTGGATGGACGCTTCCGAACCCAATATCCGCGACTGCACAGATATCCAATATCGTAAAGACCTTATCACTCCTACGGCTCTTGGACCATCCACAAAATATTTCAACGCATACGCACTTGTAAATGCAGATGCAATCTATAATGGTCAACGTGGTGTAGATCCAGACAAACGAGTATTCCTTCTTACGCGTTCTGGCTTTGCCGGCCTACAGAGATACTCCACAGCTACATGGAGCGGCGACATCGCTACCCGTTGGGAAGACATGAAGGCTCAGATTGCAGCCGGACTAAACTTCGCAATGAGCGGAATCCCTTGGTGGACTATGGATATCGGTGGTTTCTGTGTAGAAGATCGCTATGTGAAAGCTCAGCATGAATACCTTCAGACTGGCAAAGAGAATCCTGACCTCAAGGAATGGCGGGAACTAAACACACGTTGGTATCAGTTTGGAGCATTCGCTCCTCTCTTCAGAGCTCATGGACAATGGCCATATCGTGAGATCTTCAATATCGCACCTGAGGATCATCCCGCCTACAAGTCAGTGGTATATTATACCAACCTCCGCTATAAGCTGATGCCATATATCTACTCGCTTGCAGGCAAAACTCATTTCGACGACTATACTGTCATGCGTCCAATGGTCATGGAATTCACTGCAGATCCGGCTACACGCAATATCGGCGACCAGTATATGTTTGGCAATGCATTCTTAGTGGCCCCGGTATANGAATATGGTGCTCGTCAGCGTGAGATTTACTTCCCGAAAGGTGCAATCTGGTATGACTTCTACAATGGCAAGGTCGTTTCAGAAGGTGGAGAGACCAAGGTTGTGAACGCACCTTACGAGTTGCTCCCTCTTTACGTCCGTTCCGGTGCCATCNTTCCGTTCGGTCCTGAAATGCAATATTCCGACGAAAAACCGGCTGACGTAATAGACCTCTATATCTATACGGGCGACAATGGAGATTTCACTCTCTATGAAGATGAAAATCTNAACTATAACTATGAGAAGGGTGCTTACTCAATGATTCCTATGAGCTATGATGACAAGACCGGAACTCTGACAATCGGTGACCGAAAGGGAGAATTCCCTGGAATGCTTAAGGAACGCACCTTCAATGTGGTGAAAGTATCTCCGACAATGCCTGGAGGGACAAAGGGCGAAGTGGTCAAATACAACGGCTCTAAAGTAAGTGTCAAAATCTAATATTACTAAACACGCACGTTGACGCACGCGGAGCGTGCTTACTACTTATCCCTGCTCTGTTAAGTAGCAAGCATCCTCCGGATGCGTCAACGCGCGTATCTACATTTTTTTTAGACATGAACATTCGAAGATTATTAATAGGACTGCTCATATTTGCGTGGATTTTACCCCTTATAGCAGCCCGCGACAACAGGGCNATATCGTTCGACAAAGGATGGAAGTTCACACTGGTTAATCCAGCCGGAGCTTCCGACCCTAATCATGACGATACGTCATGGCGTAGCCTGAACCTTCCTCATGACTGGGCTATAGAAGGAAACTTTAGCCAAGACAATCCATCCGGTACTGGTGGCGGTGCTCTCCCCGGCGGTANCGGTTGGTATCGCAAGACCTTCACTTTCACCCCANCCATGAAAGGGAAGNNGGTCTATATCGACTTCGACGGCGCATATATGAACTCNACTGTCTATATNAACGGNCACGANCTCGGNACNCGNCCNTACGGNTATGCCTCCTTCAGCTACGACCTTACTCCTTGGCTCCGTCCCGGAAAGAATGTCATTGCCGTGAAAGTCGANAACTCGGAGCAACCCAACTCCCGTTGGTACAGCGGGTGCGGAATCTACCGACACGTATGGCTCAGGGTGCTGGATCCGGTGCACATCTCAAAATGGGGTACTTTTGTACGCCAAGACAAAGTGACAAGAAATTCTGCAGATCTTTCTGTAATCACTGACATAGAAAATACCGGAAAGAAAAAAGTAGATGCTATTTTTGAGACCGTCATCTATTCTCCGGAAAATGAGGTCGTGTCTACATCCTCTATCCCTATACAACTCCAACCGGAAGTGATAAATAGAATAACTGATAAAACTACAGTTGCAGATCCCCAACTATGGTCGGTAAAATCACCTTCACTCTATACTG
>WFLX010006640.1_pt1 | contig 11458 bp, 12 predicted proteins | sample 4967041 | NCBI WGS metagenome assembly WFLX01 (sample SAMN12857096, study PRJNA449069) | gut metagenome | isolation source: stool from male and female vole | host: Microtus ochrogaster | place: USA:Florida | collected 2017 | reverse complement strand
GTCAGCAATATTGGCAATAGCCTTTATTTTTTGCATTATTTTCGCCCGGTTCTTTTACATACAGGCGGTTTGGGGGCTGTGGGGCAGCTTGGCGTTGAGCTCGATGAAGATTTTATCGGCCAGAGCGGCATACGTGGCCACGTTGCCCACGCCGCAGCCCAGCACTATCTCGCCCTCGGGGGTGACGTCGGCAGCCTCGATGATGGCGTAGTCCATCTTGCCGTAGAAGCCGTAGCGCATTTCCTGGGCCATCTCGGAGAGGTGGCGGTCGAAGTAGTGCGTGTCGTGGCTGTTGATGCGCTTGCGCAGGTCGGGCACGTTCTGATAGGGGGCGCGCATGTTGATGGCGTTGGCCCGGGAGAGCATGCCGTCCACCTTGTCGCTGGTCGACGCGCCGGTGAAGAGGTTGATTTTGAACGGACGGCCCTCGGCGTGTTCCTTCTCGGCTATCTGCGCCAGGGCTTGCGAAATGGCTTTGGGCGAGCCGNGGGCAGTGAANCCCGANGTGCCGATGGTNTCGCCATTTTTAATCATTTCGGCGGCTTCCTGAGCCGTCATGTTGTTGAATGCCATTGCAAAAGTGTTCGATATATTTCATGGACGTCGCGCACGCGCGGGGTCAAACTCTTGTGCATGCGCCACATTTTTTGTAATTTTGCACAAAATTAATGATTCTTGTGCAATGGCACAAATATTTCGGCAATAAATGACAGAAAATGCTCCAAACGGTGCAATGCCGCGCCGCTTATTCATAGAAACTTACGGCTGCCAGATGAACGTGGCCGACAGCGAGGTGGTGGCTTCGGTGATGCAGATGGCCGGCTACGGGCTGGCCGACGACGTGGCCGATGCCGACGCCATCCTGCTCAACACCTGCTCCATCCGCGACAACGCCGAGCAGAAAATCGTGGCGCGCCTGCAATATCTCGCGTCGATGCGCCGCAAGCGCCACGGGCGCCTCATCGTGGGCGTGATAGGCTGCATGGCCGAGCGCCTGCAGCACGAGCTCATCGACCGCCACGGCGTGGACATCGTGGCCGGCCCCGACGCCTATCTCGACCTGCCCGCCCTCTTCGCCGCCGCCGAGGCCGGCGAGAAGGCCATAAACGTGGAGCTGAGCACCACGGAGACCTATCGCGACGTGGTGCCGGCGCGCCTGGGCGCGGCCCGCGTGGGCGGCTTCGTGAGCATCATGCGCGGATGCAACAATTTCTGCTCCTATTGCATCGTGCCCTACACCCGCGGGCGCGAGCNNTCGCGCCCCGCCGAGAGCANCNTGCGCGAGGTGGCCGANCTGCGCGCCCGTGGCTTCAAGGAGGTGACGCTGCTGGGCCAGAACGTCAACAGCTACCGCTACCGCCCCGAGGGCGCCGGCGAGGCCGACGAGGTGACCTTCGANCGCCTGCTGGCCATGGTGGCCGAGAGCGCCCCGGACATGCGCGTGCGCTACACCACCTCCCACCCCAAGGACATGAGCGACGCCACNATAGCCGTGATGGCCTCCCACCCCAATATCTGCCGCCACGTNCACCTGCCGGTGCAGAGCGGCAGNAACGCCGTGCTCAAGGCCATGAACCGCAAGTACACCCGCGAGTGGTATCTCGGCCGCATCGACGCCATCCGCGCCGCCATGCCCGACTGCGCCATCACCACCGACCTCTTCACCGGCTTCCACGGCGAGACCGAGGACGACTTTCAAGAGACGCTCGAGCTGATGCGCACCGTGGGCTTCGACTCGGCCTTCATGTTCAAATACAGCGAGCGCCCCGGCACCCTGGCCGCCCGCACCATGCCGGACAACGTGCCCGAAGATGTGAAAATCGACCGCCTCAACCGCATGATAGCGCTGCAGAACGAGCTGAGCGCCGCCAGCAACCGCCGCGACATAGGCCGCGAATTCGACGTGCTGGTGGAGGGCGTGAGCCGCCGCAGCACGCAGCAGTGGGTGGGCCGCACGGGCCAGAACAAGACATGCGTGTTTCCGCGCGGCGACTTCCGCGCCGGCGACACCGTGCGGGTGCGCGTGACCGACGCGTCGTCGGCAACCCTCATCTGCGAGCTATGCTGATAGGCAATCTCGACCTGGGCGAGCGGCCCGTGGCCCTGGCGCCTATGGAAGATGTGACAGACGCATCGTTTCGCCTCATCTGCAAGGAGATGGGCGCCGACATGACCTACTCGGAATTCGTGTCGGCCGACGCCCTCATCCGCAACATAGCCGCCACCACGCGCAAGCTGGAGATACACCCCGCCGAGCGCCCCACGGCCATCCAGATCTACGGCCGCGAGGTGGAGCCCATGGTGGAGGCCGCCCGCATCGTGGAGGAGGCCGCGCCGGATATCGTCGACATCAACTTCGGCTGCCCCGTGAAGAAGGTGGCCGGAAAAGGCGCCGGAGCCGGAATGCTGCGCGACGTGCCCAAGATGCTGGAAATCACACGCGCCGTGGTCAAGGCCGTGAAGCTGCCCGTGACGGTGAAGACCCGCCTGGGATGGGACCACGACTCGCGCATAATAGTAGACCTGGCCGAGCAGCTGCAGGACTGCGGCATAGCCGCCCTCACGGTGCACGGCCGCACGCGCTCGCAGATGTACACCGGCAGCGCCGACTGGGAAATGATAGCCCGCGTGAAGGAAAACCCGCGGCTCACCATCCCCGTCATAGGCAACGGCGACATCACTACCGGCGAGCAGGCCGTGGAGGCCTTCAGCCGCTACGGCGTGGACGGCATCATGGTGGGCCGCGCCTCGATAGGCGCGCCGTGGGTGTTTCACGACATCCGCCGCGCCATGGACGCCGCGGCCGGCCGCCCCGCCGCCCCGCCGCTCACGGCCGTGCAGAAACTGGGGCTGCTGCGGCGCCAGATAGCCGAGAGCATCGAGCGCATCGACGGCTACCGCGGCATCCTGCACATACGCCGCCACCTGGCCGCCTCGCCGCTGTTCAAGGGCATCCCCGACTTCCGCGCCACCCGCATAGCCATGCTGCAGGCGCCCACACCCGAGGCCCTCGAAGAAGTGCTGAAACACATAGAAGAAAACATACTTCCAACTCTACAACAATGAAATCCCTACTCTTTTCGCTTCTTGCAAGCGTGCTTCTGATTCCGGCCGTGGCCGGATGCGTATCGGCCACAGCTGCCGAGCGTTCGCTCCAGGCCGGCGCCTTTTCGGCCCTGCGCGTGGAAGGGTCCATAGCCGTGGAGCTGCGCCAGCTGCCCGACTCGGCCGGCCGCGTCGTAATCCATGCCTCGGACCGCGCGCTGCCCGGCGTGTCGGTGACCTGCGCCGACGGCACCCTGGCCATCTCCTACAAGCCCGAGAGCCCGCTGCACAACTATGCCGCCGAGGTGAGCGGCGTGGTGGTGTACTGCGGCCGCGACCTGCGGCAGATAAGCCTCACGGGCAGCGGCAGCGTCGACGCCTCCGGCATCAACACCTCCGGCGACCTCACGGTGCTCCTCACGGGCAGCGGAGCCATGAAGCTGAACGCCCCGCACTGCCTCAACCTCACCGGCAGCCTCACCGGCAGCGGAGCCATGATGATAGACGCCGCCAAGGCGCGCAACGTCAGCACCTCGGTGGCCGGCAGCGGCGCCCTCAAGGTGAAGGGCGTCGACGCCACATCCTTCAACTGCACCATCAGCGGCAGCGGCAGCGCCATCGTCGCGGGGCACACCGAGAAGGCCTCCCTGGCCCTGCGCGGCAGCGGCTCGCTCAACGCCTCGGCGCTGGCAGCCTCGGCGCTGGGCATCTCCGTGACCGGCTCCGGCATCATACGCTACAACCCGGCCACGACAAATATCAAGACCGTGAGCGGACGCATCGACGGCCGCGGAAACGCCACAAACATGTAATGCAATGAACATCCGCACTATCCTGTTCACGGCCGCACTGGCCGCAGGCGTCCTGGCCGCAGGCGCCCAATCGCAGCGCTACTCGCTGACGCTGGAAGACTTCTCGGAGCTGCAGGTGACCGACGGCATCAACGTGGTGTACCACATGACAGCCGCCGACTCGGCCGGCATCGTCACCTACGAGTGCACCCCCGCCATGGCCGACAAGCTGATATTTGAAAGCAACAAGAAGCGCCTGAAGGTGCAGGTGGCCATCGACGACGGCTCCGCCCCCACGGGCCTGCCCACCGTGCACGTGCGCTCCGCCGCCCTGGGCAAGGTGGAAAACTCGGGCGACAGCACCGTCACGGTGCTCCTCAACGGCCCCCTCACCGACCTGAAAGCCACGCTCATAGGCAACGGCACCCTCGTGGTGAAAGACATCTACGCCAGCCGCGTGAGCGGACGCATCTCCACCGGCAACGGCCGCCTGGTACTGGCCGGCCGCGCCGCCGCCGTGTCGCTCAACAACATCGGCACCGGATGCATCGAGGCCGGCGCCCTCGACGCCAAGGAAGTGAAATGCATGCTCACGGGCACCGGCTCCATCGACTGCTGCGCCACTGAGCGCCTGCGCATTATGGGCGCCGGCAGCGGCAAGGTGTACTACACCGGCAGCCCCAACAAGCTCACGAACTATGCCATAGGCGTGAGCGCCATCGACATGAAAGCAACCGAANCAAAGGAATGAAAAAGGAAGACCTGCGAATAGTGTTTCTGGGCACCCCGGAGTTTGCCGTGGAGAGNCTCAGCCGCATAGTCNACGAAGGCTANAACGTGGTGGGCGTCGTCACGATGCCCGACAAGGTGGCCGGCCGCGGCCACAAGATGATACAGTCGGCTGTCAAGCAATATGCCGTGGAGCACGGGCTGCACCTGATGCAGCCCGAGAAGCTCAAGGCGCCGGAATTCGTGGAGGAGCTGCGCTCGCTGCGCGCCAACCTCTTCGTGGTGATAGCCTTCCGCATGCTGCCGGAGGTGGTGTGGGCCATGCCCGAGCTGGGCACCTTCAACCTGCACGCCTCGCTGCTGCCGCGCTATCGCGGCGCCGCGCCCATCAACCGCGCCGTGATGAACGGCGACAGCGAGACGGGCGTCACCACCTTCTTCCTCAAGCAGGAAATCGACACCGGCGACATCCTGCGCCAGGAGCGCATCGAGGTGGGCCCCGACGAAGATGCCGGCAGCGTGCACGACCGCCTCATGCGCCTGGGCGCCGACGTGACNCTCGACACCATTGCCCACATCGTGGCCGGCGACCTCGAGCCCGTGCCGCAGGACCGCCTGCTGCAAGGCGAGCAGCNCACGNCCNCCCCCNANATNTTCAANGATACATGCCGCATAGACTGGACGGCACCCGCAGCCGCCGTGCACAACCACGTGCGCGGCCTCTCGCCCCACCCCGCGGCATGGACCGTGCTGCACGAGCCTGACGGCGGCAAGGACACGGAGCTGATGATATTCGCCACCCGCCGCACCGACGAGACCACCACCCTCCCCGCCGGCTCCATCCTGCCCGACACCCGCCGCATGGCCGTGGCCGCCGGCGACGGCCGTGTGCTCGAGATTCTGAGCGTGCGCCCCGCCGGCCGCAAGCGCATGGATGCCGCCGACTACCTCCGCGGCGCCCGCCTCGCCCCCGGCAGCCACTTTAGCTAAAACAGCTACTGTAGCTATCATAGCTATTATAGCACCCGGGCTCCAGCGTGAAAAATAATTAAAAAATGGGGTCGCGATGCGATTTTTCGCCTCGCGGCTCCTTTTTTTCGCGTTTTATCGCTAANTTNNCGNNACGGACAAAANACCNNGCCNTANCGAACCAAANNCANTGGAGANATGTTTAGAATATACACGTTTTAAACTATCAAAATTCAAGCACTATGAACGAATACGACTACAACAACGAGAACAATAACGCACGCGAGCGCACATCGGGCACCGGAACTCCTGCCGTGATGCGCAACATCTTCGGCATCATCATGATCATCGTGTACGTGGGCATGGGCGTGCTGCTGCTCATGAACTATTTCGGCTGGACGGGCGACTGGGCCTGGACCCGCTACGTCGTGGGCGTGATGCTCGTGATCTACGGCATCTGGCGTGCCTACCGGCAGATAAAAGGCATTGACACAAGCTATTGACGCATGAAAATATACCGCAACATACTTATGGCCGCCTGTGCTCTCGCTCTGAGCACAGGCGCCGTTTCGTGTTTAAAGTACGAAAAAAAGGCCAATTCCTCCACCACCGGCACCACCACGATGGTGTGCGACGCGTCGTTTCAGAACATTCTCCAGCAGGAGATCGACGTGTTTGAGTATCAGTATCCCGACGCCCACATCCTGGCCCGCTACGAGCCGCAGAGCGTGGCCATCGACTCGCTGATGAGCCTCAACACCAAGACCATCGTGATAGCCCGCGACCTCACCGACCAGGAGAAGCGCGTGCTGCGCAACAAGAAGAAGGTGGTGAAGTCGGCCAAAATAGCCGTCGACGCCGTGGCCCTCATCGTCAACAAAGACAACCCCATCGAGATGCTCACCGTGGGCGAAGTGGCCGACATCCTGAGCGGCAGCAGCCGCTGGTGGAACGACCTCGAGCCCAGCGAGCTGGGCGAGATAGCCGTGATTTTCGACGATAAAGGCTCGAGCCTCGTGAGCTACATGCGCGACTCGCTGCTCAACGGCGGCGAACTGGGCCCCAACGTCTATGCCCAGGGCAGCGTGCCCAAGGTGTTCGACGCCGTGAAGAAAAACCGCAACGCCATAGGCGTGCTGGGCGTGAGCTGGATCACCTCGGACATGGCCGGCGCCGACATCAGCCCGGACTCCCTGGCCGTGCAGATGCTGAGCGACGCCCCCGTGATGGGCGCCACGCTCTCCGACGACATCAAGGTGCTCAAAATTCGCCGCAACGACGAAGTCACTGCCTATAAGCCATATCAGCAGAACATCTTCGACGGCACATATCCGCTGTTCCGCCAGATCTACATGGTCACCACCGGCGTGAGCGGCAGCCTCGCCAGCGGCTTCTACAGCTTCGTCACGGGCGAGACCGGCCAGAAAATAATCATGAAAACGGGCATCCTGCNCGCCCGCACCCGCATCCAGGTGGTTGAGCTNGGCGAGGAATAAGGGCGCCACGAAGAAATCNAAACAATAATCAAACCATATCACATTTTCACGATGAAAATCAAAGCTATCCTCTCTATGCTCCTCNNCGGCACGCTGGCAGCAGGCGCACAAAGTCAAGGCTACAAGGACGGTATCGAATACTACAAGGCCGGCCAGTACGACAACGCCAAGACTATCCTGGAGCGCACCATGAACGATGCCTCCACCGACAAGGCCACCGCATGCTACTATCTGGGCCAGACCGAGCTCGCCAAGGGCGACAAGGCCGCCGCCAAGAAATACTTCGACCAGGGCGTAGCCGCCAACGCCGAGAACCCCTACAACTACGTGGGCCTCGGCGCCCTCGACCTCCTCGCAGGCAACAAGGCCGGCGCCGAAGCACAGTTCAAGACCGCCCAGAAGCTGGCCAAGAAAAACAGCGAAATCACCGTCGACATCGCCCGCGCCTACTACAACGCCGACCCCGTGGCCTTCGCCGACATGGTGCAGAAGCAGATAGACAAGGCCCACAAGGACTCCAAGAACCAGGAACCCTCCATCTACATCCTCGAGGGCGACATGGCCACCGCCAAGCAGGACTGGGGCTCCGCCGCAGGCAAGTATGAGCAGGCCATCACCTTTGAGGAAGACAACCCCGAAGGCTACGTGAAATATGCCAACGCCTATTTCAACGTGAACCCCAACTTCGCCATCCAGAAGCTCGAGGAGCTGCTGAAGCGCACCCCCAACTCGGCCCTGGCACAGCGCGAGCTGGCCGAGAAATACTTCCGCGGCAACCACTGGAAGAAGGCCTCCGACCTCTACGGCCAGTATATCCAGAACCCCAACCACTTCCCCGAAGACAAGGCCCGCTACTCCGTGCTCCTCTACTGGGGCGAGGACTATCCCAACTCGCTGCGCGTGGCCAACGAAGTGCTCGCACAGGACCCCGCCAACTTCCAGGCCCAGCGCATGCGCTTCATCGACCTGATCAAGATGGAAAACTTCGCCGACGGCGCCAAGGCTGCCGCCGACTTCTTCGCCAAGAACAACGGCAACCCGCTGATCAACACCAACGACTACGTGATGTATGCCGAAGCCCTCACCGGTATCGGCCAGGACTCCCTGGCCGTGGTGCAGTATGAGGCCGCCGTCAAGAAATTCCCCGAAAACGGCGACCTGCTCAAGCAGCTCAGCGGCGTGTACACCAACAACAAAGACTACGTGAAGGCCGCCGAGGCCTACGACGCCTACATCCAGACACTCGAATCGCCCAGCCTCAACGACTACTTCANCGCCTCCGGCCGCTACCTCAACGCCGCCGCCACCGCCGGCGAGAACGCCGAGCAGCGCGCCCTGTGCGGCAACCGCGGCCTTGAATACGTGAACAAGNCCATCGCANGCGCCGAGCCCCAGGCCGCCCTATACCAGCGCCTGNGCCGCCNCTCCATGGCCCGCAACGCCGNCAACACCATGGACNACCAGGCCNCCGACNCCTANCTGAAGGTGGTNGAGCTNCTTGACCAGNNCCCCGCCAACATGGACNCCGNCAACGGCTCCNACCAGCNNGGCNNCTANNAGNAAGCNTACATGATGCTCTACGTGTACTACGGCAACGTGGCCCACGACAAGGACAAGGCTGCCGAGTATGCCGACAAGATGAACGCCGTCAAGACCCTCCTGGGCGAATAACGAAACGCACTATACGATAGGTGTGCCGGTGAAATGCCGGTACACCTATTATATAATAACAACACTCTCGTCACTCCACCACACACACGCTATGTCGACACCGCCACTTGCCGAGCGAATGCGCCCGGAAACACTTGACGATTACGTAGGGCAGACCCACCTCGTGGGGCCCAAGGGCGTGCTGCGGCGCATGATAGAATCAGGACGTCCGGCATCTTTCATCCTGTGGGGGCCTCCCGGCGTGGGCAAGACCACCCTGGCCCGCATCATAGCCGCCACGTCGGAGAGCACGTTCCACACACTCTCGGCCGTGACATCGGGCGTGAAAGACGTGCGCGACGTCATCGAGCAATGCCGCCGCGAGAGCGAGAGCATGTTTTCAAAGGGGCGCCCCATCCTGTTCATCGACGAAATACACCGCTTCAGCAAGAGCCAGCAAGACAGCCTGCTGGGAGCCGTCGAAAAAGGCGTGGTCACCCTCATTGGCGCCACCACGGAAAACCCGTCGTTCGAGGTGATACGCCCGCTGCTGTCGCGCGCCCAGGTCTACACCCTCAACCCGCTAGACGAGAGCGAGCTGCAGCGCCTGCTCGACCACACCCTGGCCACCGACCCCATCCTCTCCACCCGCCGGGTGGAGGTGAAGGAGACGGCCGCCCTCTTCCGCTTTGCAGGCGGCGACGCCCGCAAGCTCCTGAACATCATCGAGCTGCTCGACCAGTCCACTCCCGCAGGCAAGCGGCTCGTGATCGACGACGCCACCGTGGTGGCCAACCTGCAGCAAAACCCGCAGGCCTACGACAAAGGCGGCGAGATGCACTACGACATCATCTCGGCCTTCATCAAGAGCGTGCGCGGCTCCGACGCCAACGCCGCCCTCTACTGGCTCGCACGCATGATAGCCGGCGGCGAAGACCCCGAGTTCATAGCCCGGCGCATGATCATCCTCGCCTCCGAAGACATAGGCCTGGCCAACCCCAACGCCCTGCTGCTGGCCAACGCCACCTTCGACGCCGTGATGAAGATAGGTATGCCCGAGGGGCGCATCCCCCTGGCCGAGTGCGCCATCTATCTGGCCACCAGCGCCAAGAGCAACTCGGCCTACAACGGCATTGCCGCCGCCCTGGCCGAGGTCGAAAAGAGCGGAAACCAGCCCGTGCCGCTCCACCTGCGCAACGCGCCCACCACACTGATGAAAAAGATGGGCTACGGACACAACTATCTCTACGCCCACAACTACCCCGGCAACTTCGTGCGCCAGCAATACATGCCCGATGCCCTGCGCGGCGTGGTGCTGTGGAAGCCCTGCGACAACCCCGCCGAAAACGTCCTGGCCCAGCGCCAGCACGAGCGCTGGGGCTGACCGCCCGCCCCTGAAAATACCCTATTCAGGGTATTGCGCGCCCGGCGCCCGCGCCGTACCTTTGCATCAGGAACATGGAAGGACGCTTTTCAAGCGTCCACACCCCTCAAACGCAAGATACAAAAGAACAAAATCCTCAAAAGAAACAAAAATTTATTGAGGGGAAACCTCGCGCAAAGAAAATAAAGCGCTTAAAGTCATGGAAGGACGCTTTTCAAGCGTCCACCCCCCTCAAAACAACGCGCTCTCCGGCGCGTCTTTTTTCCTTTTGTGCGGCCGGCGGCGATGGCCGCGTCGGCACCGCGTGCGGCGGTGCGCTCGGGCTACATGGGTTTAATCATTGATTCGATGAAGGCAATCTCTTCGTCGGTCAATTGATACTTGGCATACAGCTGTCTGTCAATGTCCTCCACCGACTTGCTCCAATCTATGTCGCTCCCCTCCGTGAAGTCCTGCATCGGAACAAATTGGAACTTCTCAGCTGAAAGNTTGATTGAAGAAACAGCNTGCATTAGCAGGAAACGAGAAAAACGAGTTAATAAATACTTGTACATATTCCCCACTACTGATTTACTATCTGAGGCTCCTATTATTAAATAAGAATCTGTGCAAACCTCTTTTGGACCAATTATCTCAGTTCTTGAGATTATCTTAAATTGTCCATTTTTATCCGGCTCACCTGCATGTTCTGCTGTTACTTTGCTCATTAGTATCTTATATTTGTTAAGCAAAGGGTGATTGTATGGAATTGAGGCACTTGGAAGATAGGAACTGCCCTGACTTGAAATTAAATGGATCTCTCCTGTTCTATCCCCTCTAATATTTGATGACAGTCCAAAAGGATTACGGGCGTTAACTATGGAAGAAAATTTTTCCAAAGAATTGCATTTTTTTAATATATGTATGGCAGCATTATATCGTATAAAAACATCAAATTCATTAAGATGCCGCTGCTCTGTATCTCTTTTATCTCCGCGAATGGTAGTTATTGCACACAATCCATTATAATTTTTATCCCAAATAATGTAATTCACACCACCACCAATACTCGCATTTGGGAAACAATCTTTAGCATTAATGAAGTCAAAAATAGCNCGTACTCGGCTATCATTAAGCATCTTTTCCCTGAAGGCATCTAACCCCTTACCCCCTGCAAACCAACGAGAGGGCNTAANCATTGATNTGTATTCGGGATTAAGCTTTTTTGCCAAATCGACAAAAAGATTATAAACAGGCATTGCGCTGACGCCAGCACCTCCATCCATAACTTGATAGGGTGGGTTGCCGACTATTGCGTTGNTTNTCACGTTTTTTCCTNTTAGGTNNCCGACTTTNTNGATGAAGNGGTCGGGCTGGTTTTTGATTTTGTTTATAAGGGCTTCGGGCGCCCACAT